>APMI01004437.1_pt1 | contig 28322 bp, 20 predicted proteins | sample 667938 | NCBI WGS metagenome assembly APMI01 (sample SAMN01084076, study PRJNA167559) | wastewater metagenome | biome: Wastewater | place: Denmark: Ejby Moelle, Odense | collected 2011-11-28
ATTGTTGATTAATTTAATATCAGAACCCCATCCTGATAATTCCGCCTGCTATAACATCGTCACCCTCGTAAAATACCGCCGATTGGCCGGGTGCAATACTATTGACCGCATGGTGAAACTGTACCTGTACCGAGTCGCCCATGGGCTGTAAAATGCTTTCAGTACCGGGGTCGCGGTAGCGAATCTTGGTAACGGCCTCCATGTTTGGGGCTATGGCGGCATATTTCACCATATTCAGGCCGGAGACCAGCATTTCGCTTTGCTGCAGTTCTTCAGCTTCGCCGAGAACAATGGTATTGGTCTCAGGGATGATCTTTGTAACGAATACAGGCCTGCCCAAAGCAATATCCAGGCCTTTGCGCTGGCCTATGGTATAGAAAGGATAACCACGGTGTTTACCCACTTTTTCGCCGTTGGTCAGCACGAAATCACCACCCTCCACTTCAGCTTCCAGTTCAGGCAATTGCCTTTTCAGGAAGCCCCGGTAGTCGTTATCGGGCACAAAACATATTTCGTAGCTCTCGGCTTTTTTGGACAATTCTGAATAGCCCAGGTCGAAAGCAAGCTGTCGCACTTCGGTCTTCAGCATATCGCCAAGGGGGTACAGGCTGCGGCTAAGGCATTCCTGGCCCAGGCCCCAGAGCACGTAGCTTTGGTCTTTAGTAAGGTCTTTGGCCTTTGAGAGCACAAAACGGCTGTTCTCTTCGCGCACCTTTACATAGTGCCCGGTAGCGATGAAGTCGCAATCGAGGGCATTGGCACGCTTGAGGAGGGCTGCCCATTTGATGTGGGTATTGCAGAGCACGCAGGGGTTTGGTGTGCGGCCTGCTATATATTCTTCAACAAAATTCTGGATAACGAAACCGTCAAATTCTTCACGGATATCGAGTATGTAGTGCGGAAAGCCATGCTCCACGGCAGCCATGCGGGCATCGTTAAAGGAATCGAGGTTGCAGCAACCGGTCTCCTTTTTGCCTCCGCCCGATGCGGCATAGTCCCATGTTTTCATGGTGATGCCCACTACCTCATAACCCTGGTTATGAAGCATCAATGCGGTAACGGTACTGTCTATACCGCCACTCATGGCCACTAATACCTTTCCGTTCCTGCTCATCAGGCTGCAAATTTACGATATTAAGGGAATATCGGGATTTAAGCTGTTTATAGGGTAATAGAGAGCGCAGAAACAGTAAATTTGACTATTATTATTCAAATGCAATACCCTGTTTCATTTCAAAGCGGCACAGTGCAATATTTGTTGCAGAGTTCCTTTCGTTCATTCGCAAAACTTGTGGATGAAGGCAATTGTATATTTATCACGGACAGTAACATAGCCGCATTATACGCTAAGCATTTCGAGGGCAGGAAGCTAATTGTAATACCTGCGGGGGAAGATCATAAAAACCTGCAAACCATTGAACAGATAGTAAAGCAATTGCTGCAGCTTGAAGCGCACAGGAAGTCATTTCTCATAGGCGTGGGCGGCGGTGTGATCACAGATATTGCCGGTTTTGTCGCTTCGGTGTATATGCGGGGAATTTCTTTTGGTTTTATCCCTACATCACTGTTAGGGATGGTGGATGCTGCTATCGGTGGAAAGAACGGAGTAGATGTGGGGCTGTATAAAAATGTAGCCGGCAATTTTAAGCAGCCCGAATTCATTTTATACGACACAACATTTTTGAAAACGCTGCCGGAAGAAGAGTGGAGCAATGGCTTCGCCGAGATAATAAAATATGCCTGCCTGTTTGATAAGGTGATGTTTGATGAATTGAGCGTAAATGATGTAGCGCATTATAAAGATCATGAAGCTGCGCTGCTGTCGTTGATAAACAGGTGTGTAGCATGGAAAAATCAAACCGTACTGGCCGATGAGACAGAGCAAGGTGAACGAAAGCTTTTGAACTTCGGGCATACACTGGGACATGCTATTGAAAATCTATACAAGCTGCCGCACGGGCATGCCGTGGCAATAGGCATGGTAGCTGCATGCAGGATATCGGAAGAAGTAAGCGGGCTTAGTAGTTCAACTACGGAACAACTAAGAGTACTATTGCAGCAATATGTTTTGCCGGTCGCATATAAATTTGATGTAGAAAAAGTTATGGAGCTATTGATAAGGGATAAAAAGAGAAGGGCAGAAAGTATTGATTATATTGTTCTTGAGGGCATTGGTAAGGCTGTGATCACGTCTTTGCCCTTTGAACAAATTAAACAGGCAATAGCCACACTCTAAACATGCAAGCAATCGTTAGTCCCGGGCATGTGAATGGTACCATAAAAGCACCACCGTCGAAAAGCATGATGCAGCGCGTATGTGCCGCGGCATTATTGCATAAGGGTAAGACCACAATACATAACGCCGGTACATCGGCCGATGATAAGGCGGCGCTGGGTATCATTCAGCAACTGGGTGCGACTGTAACTTTCATTGATGATAAGATAAAAGTGGCAAGTAATGGACTGAACCCAATAAGCGATCATATTTTTTGTGGGGAGAGCGGTTTGTCGGCGCGTTTGTTCACGCCTATTGCTGCATTAAGTGATAAGCCGATAAAAATAGACGGCGAGGGAAGCCTCTTGCAAAGGCCCATGGGCGAGCTGGGGCATATACTACCCGAGTTGGGTGTGCAGGTGAATAATTTTACGGGCAAACTACCTTTTGAAGTGCAGGGGCCTTTAAAAGCCAACACAATAAAAATAGATGGTTCGGTAAGTTCACAATATCTGAGCGGCTTGCTGTTTGCATATTGTTTCTCTGATACCGCAGATGTTGTGATATCCGTTGATGAGCTAAAGAGCAGGCCGTATGTGGATATGACATTAGAAGTGCTGGCGTACTTTGGCCGGCCGGTGCGTAATGACGATTACAGAGCATTTTATATAGAGCCCGCAACGTTTACAGATGCGGCAGAAGTGGAAATAACCATAGAGGGCGACTGGAGTAGCGCAGCTGCAATGTTGGTTGCCGGTGCTATTGCGGGAGATGTTACCGTGGAAGGTTTGAATATTAACTCGGTGCAGGCCGACCGGGCGATACTGCAGGTGCTGGAACTAGCTGGTGCAACACTGGAAAAGCATGATGACCGTGTAAGGGCATCAAGGACCGGCCTGAAGGAGTTTGAATTTGATGCAACACAGTGCCCCGATATTTTTCCGGTAGTATCGATACTGGCATGCTGGTGCAGGGATGAAAGCTGTATAAGCGGTATGCACAGACTGTGGCATAAAGAAAGCAACCGCGCGGAGAGTATAGCTGAAATGCTGTTGCAGTTCAATATATTCTTTTCGATAGAGGACGATATGCTATGCATCAGCGGCAATGAAGGTGCATGGGGTTGCTATATAGATTCGTACAACGATCACAGGATCGTGATGGCGGCAAGCATAGGCGCGCTGAGGGCAGATAGCAAAGTGACCATAGATAATGCAGAGGCCGTGAATAAATCATACCCCGGTTTTTTTGAGGATCTGGCTTCGTTGGGCGTAATTTGCACTTTTAATAAGGACTAACATGAACACATTCGGCACACTATTTCGCATCTCTATTTTCGGTGAATCGCATGGTAAGGCGGTGGGCGTTACTATAGATGGCTGTCCCGCGGGCATAGATATGGATGTGAATGACTTCCTTGCCGACCTTGAGCGCCGCAAGCCCGGTGCCGCAGGCACTACGCCAAGGCTTGAAGAGGATGCGCCAAATATCATCAGCGGTGTATTCAAAGGTAAAACCACCGGTTCGCCCATTACCATATTATTCGAAAACAAAAATGTACAGTCCGCCGACTATGATGCGATAAAGGGTACGCCAAGGCCGGGGCATGCAGATTTTGTGCTGCATAAAAAGTTCAATGGCTTTAATGACTACAGGGGTGGGGGGCATTCATCAGGCAGGCTAACGCTTGCTATTGTTGCTGCAGGCGTGGTGGCAAAGAAGATATTAAGCCCTGTGGAAGTAAATGCGACATTAGCAGAAGCAGGCGGCACCACAGATATCGAAGCAGCCATAGCAAAAGCACTGGTGCAGCAGGATAGCATAGGCGGTATAGTATCCTGCAGTGTAAAAGGATTGCCATTAGGTTTAGGCGAACCATTCTTTAATTCAGCGGAATCGCTCATCAGCCATATGATATTCTCGGTACCTGCCATTAAGGGTATTGAGTTTGGCAATGGCTTTACTGCAACAAAGATGTATGGCAGCGAACACAACGATGCCATCCTAGACGAAAAGGGAACTACCAAAACAAATAATGCAGGCGGTATAAACGGCGGCATAACAAATGGGAACGAATTGTTCTTCCGAGTAGCGGTAAAGCCTACAAGCAGCACGCCGCAATTGCAACATACCTGGAATGAGGCTAGCCAAAAAGTAGAATCATTTAAAGTAAAAGGCAGGCATGATCTCTGCATCGCATTAAGAGTGCCTGTGGTAGTAGAGGCAGCAGCGGCTATAGCGCTGGCAGACCTTTTGCTGATCAGTAAAGTTTATTAGACTATATCTGTATTGTCATCCACCAGCAGGCGCATCAGTTGCTGTATCTCGTCTGCCTTGGTTTCTTCCCTGCGATAGCGGTAGCAAAGGCTCAGCTCTTCCAGCATTTTAAATATCACGCGCTTTGACGTAAGCGGCGTAAAATACAGGTCCTTATCGTGTGCATTTATTTTGCGCAGGTAGGTATCCACATCTTTCTGTGTATACACCATGCCGTTTATCGGATCCACATAAAATTGTATCTGCTGTACGCCCTCATCATCGGGGCTGTAGAAATGATGCAGGGTATCCACGTATGCCATTACAAACTGCCGTGGCAGGTCTATGGCAAATATGGGTATGTCCAACAACTCGCAAAGGGCGAGGTACAACACACCAAATGAGTATGCATTTCCCTGTTTGCTCTCCAGTACCTGGTTGATGAAAAAGTGTTTTGGTTCTCTTTCGGTCAGCTCATGGCCCTGCAGCTTATAATAATTGTAGAGTATGCTGTTGAATACATTTACCTGCTCCAGTGCAGTGAGGTAGTTGTTCAGCTCCAGCCACACATTACGGCGCACCTGGTCGAACTGGGAAAGTATAGCAGGCACATTAAGGTCGGGAAACTGGTAACGTGCAACAAGTATAGCGCCTCTCAGGAGCTCGGGGTGTTTGGATCGTCCCCATTCCATAAAGTCGTGCTGCAGGTCCTGGAAGTGCACACGATGTATCAATACTTCTATACGCTCCTGTACCGCCTGGTCTTCGGTTACTTCCCAAAGATGCTCCAGGTTGGGTATGATCTCCTTACCATAATTCAGCAGTTTCTCGGCCACCGTATCAAACACTTCATCATCAGGGTCGTCAATAAGTGTCAAGAGTGCTGATATCTCTTTGTTTTGCTGCATAAAGAAGCGTTTCTCTCACAATTAAGGTACAAAATATCCGGTAATATTTTCTTTTGCCCGGTGTTATTTCTTTTTACCTCTCGCTGTTTTTTTAGGAGGGTTCGCTTTTATGTCTTCTATGATCGCTTTTACTTCCTCGATCGTAAGATCGGCAGCAGTTTCAGTTTTTTCTTTCGGGATCTTGTAGTTGCGCAGGCCTTGCTTGATGTATGGGCCGTATGGGCCTTTGAGTATCTTGATCTTTTCTTTCTCAAATATCTTGATGGTACTCTCGGCAGCAGCTTTTCTTTTTTCTTCTATAAGCGGAGCCACTTCATCCAGTTCTACGGTATAAGGGTCCATCTCTTTTTTCAGCGAATAGAATTTGCCATCGTGCTGTGCGTATGGACCAAAGCGACCTATGTTCACCGTTACCTCTTCACCTTCAAACAGGCCAAGCTTCCTTGGAAGTTTGAAGAGTTCCATCGCCTCTTCCATCGTTATGGTCTCAATGCTTTGAGTAGGGCGCAATTTTGCAAAGCGTGGTTTTTCTTCTTCCTCGCTCAGGCCTATCTGCACCATGGGGCCATACCTGCCCAGGCGGGCTACTACGGGCTTGCCGCTTACTGCATCAACACCCAGTTCGCGTTCACCTTTTGCGCGCGCCGCATTCTCAATAGTATATTCAACAGTTTCGTGGAAGGGCAGATAGAAATCATCTATCATTTTGCTCCATACTGTTTTGCCTAATGCGATCTCGTCAAATTCTTCTTCTATTTTGGCCGTAAAGCTGTAATCCATTACACGCTTAAAGTGCTCGGCAAGGAAATCAGTAACTACCATACCCAGGTCGGTAGGGAACAGCTTGTACTTCTCCGCGCCTGTATTTTCCGATGCAGTTTCTTCCGTTACCTTATCGTCTTTCAGCGACAGTATTTTGAATTCGCGTTTTACGCCTTCTTTATCTCTTTTCTCTACATAGCCCCTTGCCTGCACCGTGCTTATCGTCGGTGCATAGGTAGAGGGACGGCCAATGCCCAGCTCTTCCAGTTTTTTCACCAGAGAGGCTTCCGTATATCTTGGCAGCGGACGTGTAAAGCGTTCTGTAGCTTTCATTTCCTGCAGGTCCAGTACCTGGCCTACTACCAACGGTGGCAGCATGCCTTCGTTCTCTTCTTCTGCATCTTCTTCGTCCTTGCTCTCCGTATATACTTTAAGGAAGCCGTCAAAACGCATCACTTCACCTGTCGCAGTAAGTGCATCGGGCTGGGTGGATACTTCTATCTTGGCTATCGTACGTTCCAGTACTGCATCTGCCATCTGGCTGGCCATGGTACGTTTCCACACCAGTTCGTACAGGCGCTGCGTATCTGCATCACCCACATCGTTGGTGTTCATATCGGTGGGCCTGATGGCCTCATGCGCTTCCTGTGCCGATTCGTTCTTGTTCTGGTACTTGCGTAGCTGGTAGTACTTATCGCCGTACAGCGATGTTACTGCTGTACGCACCATATCGTTTGCTGTTTCGGAGAGGCTTACGGAGTCAGTACGCATATAGGTGATATGCCCGTTCTCATATAGCTTTTGTGCTATCAGCATGGTCTTGGAAACCGAGTAGCCCAGCTTGCGACTGGCCTCCTGCTGTAAGGTAGAAGTAGTAAAGGGTGCTGCGGGCGATTTTTTACCGGGTTTTACCTGTATATCTTTAACCGTGTATTTGGCGCCAATGCATTTCTGCAGGTAATTATTGGCTGTGGTAAGCTCCTTTAATTTATCCGAGCCATCGGCTTTAAAGGTTACCTTCTTATTATTAATGTCTTCCGCGCGGAAGAACGCTTCTATCTTAAAGCTGCTGGTAGCGGTGAAGCGGGTTATTTCCCTTTCGCGCTCTACGATCAGGCGTACTGCTACAGATTGCACACGGCCTGCGGACAGGTTATTGCGCATACTCATCTTGCGCCACAATACGGGTGAAAGCTCGAAGCCCACTATACGGTCCAGTATGCGGCGTGCTTGCTGGGCATTCACCAGGTTCATATTCACGGTGCGGGGATGCTCCACCGCGCTTTGTATGGCAGGCTTGGTTATCTCGTGGAAAACAATGCGTTTTGTAGTAGCCGGATCAAGGTCAAGAACTTCGCAAAGGTGCCATGATATAGCTTCTCCTTCACGGTCCTCATCCGTTGCCAGCCAAACCTCACCGGATTTCTTTGCAAGCGACTTTAATTCTTTTACTACCTTCTGCTTATCCTCCGATACTATATATTTAGGCTGGTAACCATTTTTAATGTCGATGCCCATATCCTCCTTCACCAGGTCGCGGATATGCCCGTAGCAAGACTTTACCTCAAAATCACTACCCAATATTTTCTCAATGGTCTTTGCTTTGGCAGGTGACTCAACGATCAACAGGTTTTTGGCCATTCTTCTGTTTTCTTTTATCTATTATGATACTCTATTGCTGCCGGACCTTACTGCCGGCGTGTGCAATAATAAGTATTGTTTTGTAAAAAAATAAAAAGGGCAACAAATTGTTGCCCTTTTTCAATAAGAAAAAACTTTTTTTAGTGAGCTATCACAAAACGACCTGTTTTGTTCTGGCCGTTAGCATTGATGGTATAGAAATAAACACCATTTGCTAAGCCTGTTGTATTGAAAGATGCATTGCCGTTTTGTCCTGCAAGCACCTGGCCAACGTTCAGGGTCTTTATAACCTGTCCTATAGCATTCTGAATTGACACAGAAGCGTTCACGTTCTCATTAGCAGAGAATGTAACAGTTACCATGTTGTTAGCAGGGTTTGGATAAACCTTGTTTGATGCTATGAAGCCACCGGTATTCGCAACCTTAGTTTGGTAAGATTGGTAAGTACTAAAGTTAGTAACGATCATCGGAGCAAGTTCAAACGACCAAGGCAGGTTGTTGCCTGATGAAGTTTCATCCAGGTTAACAGCGAAAGTCTGCGAAGGATAGTTCTGGTCGCCAAAACCTGCAGCCCTTCCGTTATCAGAGCTGTCATACAAGCCTACACCACCAAAGAATTCCTGGTATTGGGGAACTTCTGCTGCAAGAAGAACAGTTTTGCTCGTAGCAGGAGTATGATCTGAGGTTGCAACCACAGCATAGAAAGCAGCTGCTGTTGGATCGCCCGTTATGACAAGCGGGCCATTGTTGTATACTGAATTCGGGAAGAAAGGATCACTGTACGTATAAGGACCGCCTGTTGCAGAGGTATCGTTTGCCGTAAGTGCCCTGCCCCATGATAAACCTGCAAGCTCCCAATGTGGATTAGGGATAGAAGTAAAGTGGTAAACCTGGAACATTACCCTTGAGCCTACTGTGCTGCTACTTGCGAATACCGCCTGGAAAGAAGAAATGGTATCAGCTTTGCCTGCAGGAACAGTCAATATAGTACCCCAGTTCCAGCTGAATTCGCCGTTAGGATCTGTGCTCGGCCTGTGCAGGTAATAACCACCTACAGCTACGTTATCGGGTGAGAAGTTAGCCCATGCTGAATCGCTCAGGCCAAATTTCTTGGTTTCAGAAAGGCCGCCTGTACCGGTTAGATTAACGGTATAAACATCATCTCCGCTACCGGGTACAGCGTGATTGAATGGGAATTCAACTGCAGAATCATAACCGTTTACTGCCAGGTTTGTTATTGATGCGCTTTGATTGTAGGCAGGCACTGTGTTCATAGTAGCACCTACACTATAGCTTGCCTGTGCATTGTAGCCCTGGTTGAATACAAAATCGATCAAGCCAACAGAGTCACCCAGGATAAACTGCCTTGGCATAGTACCTATACCTTGTGCATGGTTGCTGGCATCTGTTGAATACATTACTGTAGCACCCTGTGATTTTACATTCAAAGCATCAAGGTCAACCAGCCTTACGTCATCCACAGCCCAGCCATAACCATTAGTTTGGCCATAGTAATGGAAACGAATATAAAGAGTCGCCTGGTTTGATCCTGCAGCACCGAGGTCTATCACAACCGTGTCAGTATTTCTGGTTTCTTCGTTGTTACCAATGCTGTTGTTCCTATAGACCTGGAAATGTGTAGCACCTGTAAACATATTGTTGCTGGCTACATCTATTTCGGCAGAGTCGCGAAATTTCTTAGCCCAGCTGTTGAACACCAAGCCTACATGACTGTGACCTGTAGTAACAAAAGGGACCGTGTTGTTCATGCTCGCTTCAGTAGCTGAAGTAGCATTGTTGATCGGGTCGATCGCAGCCCATCCGTTAGCACCTGTAGGTGAATTAAGGTCAGGGATAAAATCAGCGCCTGCATTCATCCACTTCCATTTAGCGGTATTAACCGGTGGGTTTGCTACCCAGTTCGCAGCTGGTTGCGTCGCGTTACCAGTAGCAAATGTTTCTACTGTACCAATTACTGTATTGGTTGCTTTTGCTGCTTGAATTACTTCAGGAGTAAGAGTGGCTGGCACACTACCCGGAACATATGCCTCTCGTCCAGCCGTTTTGTTTTGTGCTGCAGTTTTAACGGTATTTTTGGCAACCTTGGCGTTTGCACCCAATGCCATCATACCTGCTGCAATCAGAAGAATTGATTTTTTCATTGTGTAATTTTTTTGTTTATGACAATAAAATGGTTTTGGTAAAGATAAGGAATCCGCGTTTTATTTAACAATTTTTTATTTTTAATAATAGCTAAAAATAGCAAAAAAGTCTAAAGGTGATAGCCTTTAGACTTTGATCTTTATGAAATATAAGTATAATTCGGGAAAAATATGACACTGCGGTTACTAACTGAGTATCTCGCGGGAAATGACCAACTTTTGGATCTCGGAGGTGCCTTCGCCGATGGTGCATAACTTGGAATCACGGTAATATTTCTCTACCGGGAAATCTTTAGTGTAACCATAACCACCAAATATCTGCACGGCCTCTGTAGAAACTTTTACAGCTATTTCCGATGCGTAATATTTAGCCATAGCCGATTGTTTGGTCATTTTTTCACCACGGTTCTTGAGGTCGGCGGCCTGGTATATCAGCATTTCGGCAGCTTCTATTTGTGTGGCCATATCGGCCAGCTTAAAGCTGATGGCCTGGAAATTGGCTATCGGCTGGTCGAACTGGTAACGCTCTTTGGCATATTTGATACTTGCTTCGTAAGCTCCTTTTGCAATGCCCAGGGCCAGTGCAGCTATGGATATACGTCCGCCATCCAGCACTTTCATCGCCTGCCTGAAGCCATCACCCACCTCGCCCATGCGCTGTGCATCACTGATGCGGCAATTGTCGAACACCAGTTCAGCAGTTTCGCTGGCGCGCATGCCCAGTTTGTTTTCTTTCTTGCCCGAGGTAAAGCCCGGCGTGCCGCGCTCTACTATGAATGCAGTTACATTGCTCTTTGTACGTGGTTCGCCCGTGCGTGCCAATACTACCGATACATCACCGCTGATGCCGTGTGTTATCCAGTTCTTGGTGCCGTTCAGTACCCAGTCATCGCCATCGCGCACAGCGGTGCAGCGCATGTTACCCGCATCGCTGCCTGTGTTGGCTTCGGTAAGGCCCCATGCACCTATCCATTCAGCACTTGCCAGCTTAGGCAGGTATTTTTTCTTTTGTTCCTCTGTGCCAAAGTATAGTATATGGCCGGTGCAGAGCGAGTTATGCGCAGCAGTTGAAAGCCCTATCGAGCCGCATACTTTTGCCACTTCGCTTATTACGGTAACGTACTCAAAATAGCCAAGGCCGCTGCCTCCGTATTCTGTAGGCACCAGCACGCCCATAAGGCCCAGCTCGCCCATTTTCTTGAATAGTTCTACGGGAAATTTCTGGCTTTCATCCCATTCCATCATTTGCGGACGTATGTTCTTGTTCGCAAAGTCGCGGATCATTTCAGCTATCGAAAGCTGTGTATCAGTATACGTAAAATCCATATAGTTATTTACCAGGGTAAACGTTAAGGCGCAATTTTACAACATTTTTTTCTAACATCAGCTTGCCGGGCCGGCTACATGAAAGATTTTCAAAGCTTTGTGGACTTAATTGTTGATCTCAGTTCAGCCTCGTCTTTTCCAGCAATTCTTTCTTCACCGCATCACTGAAATGGTATACGGCCCATACCTGCCCGTAGTTTTTAAAACCTCCAAGTTGGCGCCTGCGTTCCAGTATCCTGTGCGTTAGTGCCGGGCCTATGCCTTCCAGCGTTAGCAGGCTTGCAGAATCAGCTGTGTTTATATTTATGATGGCATTTACTGTGGTGTCGCTTGCTGCTGCTGTTGCCGCAAGCTCGTGTTTGCGGCCTTCCCAGCTTGCTGTGAGTTTATTTTGCAGGCGCTTGCCGGGGGCCGGCGGTGCTATAATGTATACCATGGCAGACCGGGCAAGGACCAGCAGCGCCAGCAGGCAGAGTAATACGGCAATGCCCCTGCGCTCGGCACTGTTCAGGTCAAAATATGTGCTAAGTATTTTCTTCATGCGCGATAACATTACCGGCTTGCGAATTGAAGATAAAGCTTTTATAACTTTTTATTAAGTGCCCTGCGTATTATCTTTGCGCCGTATTAAAAAATAATCCACATGAGTTTTATCAGCAGCATTATCGCCCGCCAAATATTGGATAGCAGGGGCAATCCTACAGTAGAAGCAGATGTTTATACCAGCGATGGTTTCAGGGGTAGGGCAGCAGTGCCCAGCGGCGCATCGACGGGTAAACATGAAGCAGTGGAATTGCGCGACGGTGCTAAAAAGATATACGGTGGCAAGGGGGTAATGAAGGCTGTTGATAATATTAATGAAAAGATAGCGGAAGAATTGTACGGCTGGGATGTGACCGATCAGCGTGGCCTGGATATGGCAATGATAGAAATGGACGGTACTGCCAATAAGAGTAAGCTTGGCGCCAATGCCATGCTCGCCGTTAGCCTGGCAGCAGCAAGGGCAGCTGCGGAGTCTACCGGTTTGTCGCTGTATCGCTACGTGGGCGGGGCAAATGCGAGGACACTGCCTGTGCCGATGATGAATATACTGAACGGCGGTATGCATGCCGACAATAAAATAGACTTTCAGGAATTTATGGTTGTGCCTGTAGGGGCAGCTACATTCAGCGAAGGATTGCGCTGGGGAGTGGAAATATTCCACGAGCTGAAAAAGGTGCTGAAAGAAAAAGGGTATTCAACAAACGTTGGTGATGAAGGTGGTTTTGCACCGGATATACAGAGCAATGAAGAGGCGATAGAAACTGTGCTTAAGGCGATAGAAAAAGCAGGGTATAAGCCGGGCGACCAGGTAGCAATAGCTATGGACGCAGCCAATACAGAGCTGTACAATGCAAAAGATAAAAAGTATCATTTCCATAAAAGCGGCACTACAAAAATGACCAGCGAAGAATTGGTCGCATACTGGGTGAAGTGGTGCAAAAAATACCCTATAATAAGTATAGAAGATGGTATGGCCGAAGATGACTGGAAGGGCTGGAAGGCACTGACAGATGCTTTAGGCAATAAAGTGCAGCTGGTAGGCGACGATCTTTTTGTAACGAACGTGACCCGCCTGGAAAGGGGCATCAATGAAGGTATTGCAAATGGCCTGCTGGTAAAAGTGAACCAGATAGGCACCCTTAGCGAAACGATAGACGCGGTGACAATGGCGCAGAACAGCAGCTATAACACCATCATGAGCCATCGCAGCGGTGAGACAGAAGATGCAACGATAGCTGATCTTGCTGTTGCCCTGAATTGTGGCCAGATCAAAACAGGCTCCGCAAGCCGCAGCGACCGTATGGCTAAGTATAACCAATTGCTTAGGATAGAGGAAGAACTAGGTGCCAATGCATTCTACCCGGGCAAGACATTGCACTTCGGTAAGTAGTTGTGGATATGTGGAAAAGGTATTTTTATCTTTCTGCCATATAATATTTAATTTTAGAACATGAAAAAGCTGCTGCGCGTTATTACCAATAAGTACCTGATTACTGCGGTAGCCTTCGCGGTATGGATGTTATTCTTTGACACGAATGACTACAAATCGCAAAGACAGCGCAAGCAGGACCTGCAAGCTGCCAATGATGGTATAGCGTACCTGAACGGGCAGATAGCGCAGATGGAAAAAGACCACAGGGAGATAACAAGCGATCCGGCAAAACTGGAACAATATGCAAGGGAGCACTATCGCATGAAGAGAGACAATGAAGATGTGTATGTAGTAGAACGCAAATAGACTGCCTGCACAAAATATATTCAGCCATTACGCCTTGCGTGATGGCTTTTTTTATGCTTTTCTTCTCTTCAGTTCTTTGCGTATCAGGGAAAGCTCGCGAGAGGTTTGTCCAGCTACCGATGTGTTCTCCTGCGCCCGGCGCATCAGGTAGGGTATCACGTCTTTCACCGGGCCATATGGCAGGTACTTGGCTACATGGTAGCCGCTATGCGCCAGGTTGAATGATATATTATCGCTCATGCCGTATAACTGCGAAAAGTATACATGTGGGTGATTAGCGGGTATGCCGTGCTCATCCATATACTTTGCGGCAAGCAGGCAGCTTTTTTCATTGTGCGTGCCTATGAAGATGCCTATCTTATCAAGGTGTTGCTGGCAATATAGCACACCTTCGTCGTAATCTTTATCGGTAGCTTCTTTACCAGGCTGTATGGGGGATGTGTATCCCATAGCAACAGCACGGTTGCGCTCCTTTTCCATGTACGCACCACGAACCAGTTTTGCGCCCAGTATATATCCTTTAGCCATCGCATGCTTGTGCGATTCTTTAAGAAATATAAGCCTGTCGTGCCGGTACATCTGGAAGGTATTGAAGACAGTGATCTTGGTTTTGTTGTACTGCTCCATCATAGCATCGGTCAGGTCATCTACCGGTTGCTGTATCCAGCTTTCTTCTGCATCTATCAGCACCATAATGCCCGCATCAAAAGCCGCATTGCATATACGGTCTATGCGGCTGTACACTTTTTTCCATTCTTCCTGTTCGGCAGCAGTGAGTGTTGCACCGGAATGTATTTTTTCCAGCAATGAAAAACGGGAGAAGCCCGTGATCTTTACACTGATGAAAGGGATATTTTTTTGAGATGCAGCATAATTTATTGCCTTGATAAATTCAGGTACTGCTGCATCAAACTCTGCTTCGCCTTCCTTGCCTTCCACGCCGTAGTCAAGTATCACACCTACATTGTACTTTTCAAGTACGCGCGCAGTATCGGCGGCCTCTTCCATCGTTTCGCCACCGCAAAACTGTTCAAAGATGGTATGCTTAATGATCCCTTTAATAGGAATATTCCAGTCCATAGCCCATTTGGTAAAGCCCATGCCAATTTTGGTGAGCAGTGGCGAGCTCATAGATGAGAACAAAAAGTCCGCACGCTTTAGTTCTTTGGTCGAACGGTATTCAAAAGCGATCGCGGTGTCTTCAAATTGAGGGAGCATATATTATTTGGTCCTTGTAAAGAGCTCTGTTTGTTTATGTTCAATCGTTTATTAAAAATCGCCCAGGCCGGTGGCGGGCAGTATCTGCAATGCTTCTTCAAGCTGCTTATCATTCGGGGCTATGCCATGCCATTCATGTGTGCCTTCCATAAAAGGTACGCCCTTACCCATAATAGTATGCATCAGTATGCAGACAGGTTTACCTTTGCCGGTCTCGGCTTTGGCATCTTCAAGTCCTTTCACCACTGCAGCCATATCGTTGCCTTCCATCTTCATTACATGCCAGCCAAATGCATTGAACTTATCTTCCAGCGAGCCAAGGTTCATCACATTTTTTGTTGCACCGTCTATCTGCTGTCCATTCACATCTATGGTCGCAATGAGATTGTCTATCTTATGATGTGCCGCGAACATGATCGCTTCCCAGTTCTGTCCTTCCTGCAGTTCGCCATCGCCATGCAATGAGTAAACAGTGCGGTCGTCATTGTTCAATTTTTTGCTTAGCGCGGCACCACAGGCTACGCTCATGCCCTGGCCCAGCGAACCTGATGCTATGCGTACACCGGGCAGATGTTCGTGTGTGGCAGGGTGGCCCTGCAGGCGCGAGTTGATAAGGCGGAACGTAGCCAGCTCACTCACCGGGAAGTAGCCTGAGCGTGCAAGCACACTATAAAAAACAGGCGATATATGCCCGTTGGACAAAAAGAAGATATCCTCACCAATGCCGTCCATATTAAAATCGGCACTGTTGTACTTCATAATATGGAAATACAATGCAACCATAAAATCGGTACAGCCAAGTGAACCACCGGGGTGGCCGCTTTGGGGAGTATGCACCATACGCACTATATCCCTGCGCACCTGCGTTGCTGTTTCTTCCAAATGTTTTAAGTCCATAGAACTGAAAATTGTGCGGCAAAAGTAAATTTTAAAGGTGACTTTTTATAAAAAAATAAGTACACTCGGCGGGCTTACGTAAATTACAGCGGAATGAAATTGACCAAAGCGCAGAAAAGTTATTTTACTACTAGTTTAATGCGTTGGCACGCTGCAGATAACGACCGCAGTCTGCCCTGGAAGCAGGAAAAGGACCCCTATAAAATATGGCTATCTGAAATAATATTACAGCAAACAAGAGCTGAGCAGGGTAAGCCCTACTACCTGAAGTTCATTGAGGCATTCCCGACAGTAAAAGATATGGCTGCCGCCGATGATGAAACGGTGTACAGGCTATGGCAGGGCCTCGGTTACTATAACCGCTGCAAGAACATGCTTGCAACCGCCCGGTATATATATAATGAGTTAAATGGGAACTTCCCCCGCACTTATGAAGGCCTCCTGGCGCTTAAAGGTATCGGGCCCTACACCGCCGCCGCCATAGCTTCCTTTGCATTTGGGCTGCCTTGCGCAGTGGTGGATGGCAATGTCTATCGTGTATTGTCCCGCTATTTCGGGATCGATACACCGTTTGATACCGCCGAGGGCAAGACATTATTCCGCGAAACAGCTAAAGCGTTGCTGGACCAAAGCGACAGTGCCGGCTACAACCAGGCCATCATGGACCTGGGCGCTACCATTTGCAAGCCTGCCTTACCCCTGTGTGGTAGCTGCCCATTACAAAGGCATTGTATTGCCTTCAAACAGGGGCTCATCGCGGATCTGCCGGTCCGCAGCAAAAAGATGACGGTTAAAAAACGGTATTTTCATTATATAATGATCATGGCCGGTGAAAGTGTGTGGTTGCACAAACGTGAGGGAAAAGATATATGGCAAAATCTCTATGAACCATATTTGATAGAAGAAAAATTCGTCATGGATCAACAGGAACTTCTCGCCCGGCTACCCTTCAAAAAACCCAAGGTCGATGTAGAGTCTTTGGCATATGAGGGCCATTTAATGCAGCGCCTTACTCACCAACTTGTTGAAACTCACTTTTATGTAATACAATTACCCAAGCCTGCAAAAGTCCCTTTAAAAGAAGGTAACTGGGTATTGCTTAAGGACCTGGGGAAATTGGCTTTCCCCAAGACCCTTGTTTCTTTTTTAGAAAAAAAATTATACTTTTAGAAATCTTAAAGGATATAAAATTAGATTAATTGAAAAATCAGAACTATCATGAGGGGCGTTAACAGAGTAATACTGATAGGCAACCTGGGACGTGAACCTGACCTGCAGTACCTGGAAGGAAATATCGCGGTGGCAAAATTCCCACTGGCAACAACAGAAACATTTAAGGACAAAAACGGTAATCTTGTATCCCAAACAGAATGGCACACCGTAGTTTTATGGCGCGGCCTGGCCGAGTTGGCACAAAAATACTTACATAAAGGAAGCCTGGTATTCATAGAAGGCAGGCTGCGCACCCGCACATGGGAAGACAAAGACAAAAACAGGCGGTTTAGCACCGAAATAGTGGGAGATAACCTTGTGATGCTGGACAAAAGAAAAGAGCATGGGGCTGATTTCCCCGCAGGCACAGAGACCGCTACCGACGTAAACCCTGCAGTGAGCGGTTTCCCGGCACCGGATATCAATTTGAATTATGACGCAGGCAGCGTTGGTAACACTAAAGACGACCTGCCCTTTTAAATATTTAATTATGTTATGAAAAGGAAAGAATTGACATTGCATTTCTTTCCTTTTTTTAATTTTGGTACAACATCAAATAACTGACACTTGGAAAGCATACCGGAAGGCGGGACGATACTGAATACAATATTACTGGAAGCCGCGAGTCGATCATTTTCTGCATCAAATGTTACTATCCTTATCATCATAATATTGGTGTTGCTGTTGCTTACCGCCATTACTGCCGGTTCTGAAACAGCTTACTTTTCGTTGACAGCCAAGGATATCAATTACCTGAAGACCAAAGAGGAGGCCGGTTCACGGCAGGTCATAAGGCTGCTCGATCAGCCAAAGCTCTTACTCGCTACAATACTCGTAGCCAATAACTTCATCAACATTGCCATAGTTATTAGCACTAACCTGCTGGTCAATTCATTGCTGCCCTCTAACATCAGTGCCATGTTCTCCTTCCTGATACAGGTTGTAGCGGTCACATTTTTACTGGTGCTTTTTGGCGAAGTATTGCCCAAAGTTTATGCCACGCAGAATAACATGCGCATGGCGCTATTTTCAGCCCCGGTATTGAAAATAATGCTGAAGCTTTTTATGCCGGTTAGCAAGATGCTGGTATCATCTACCTCTTACATTGAGGGTAAGCTGGGTGTAAAGAGTATTAATAACCTGAGCAACGAAGATTTTGAGCACGCCATAGAGCTCACGGTAGGCCACTCCGCCACACGTGAAGAGGTAAATATCTTTAAAGGTATACTCAAGTTCAGCAACATTACCGTGAAGCAGATAATGCGCACCCGCATGGATGTGAGTGGTATCGACTACGAGATGAAATTCAGCGATGTGCAGAAGTTTTGCATTGAAGTAGGCTACTCGCGCCTGCCCGTTTACAAAGAAAGCCTGGATAAAATAGCAGGCATGATGCACACCAAAGACCTGCTGCCCTATACGGAACATAACGATTTCGACTGGCATGCATTGATGCGCCCCGCCTACTTTGTGCACGAGGGCAAGCTGATAGAAGATCTGTTGCACGAGTTCCAGCAAAAGCGTATACACTTTGCAATAGTGGTCGATGAGTTTGGCGGCACCTCGGGCATTGTTACCCTGGAGGATATCATGGAAGAGATAATAGGCGATATCAAAGATGAGTTTGATGAGGACGACCTGAACTATAAAAAAATTGACGAGCACAACTTCATATTCGAAGGTAAAACACTGATAAACGACGTATGTCGCATACTGGGCGAACAGTCGGATATTTTTGATGCAGTGCGCGGCGAAAGTGATTCACTTGGCGGACTGATACTGGAGATATCCGGCAAATTCCCCTCTATTAATGAAACTGTAAGTTTCGATAACTACGACTTCACGGTACTGGAAATTGAAAAAATGCGCATTAAGCGTATAAAGCTTACGATCAATCCTGCAAAAGAGGAAGACGAATAAACATGAATTTATTCAATATGAATTGCGCTTATTGCCTTTCAATTGTGAATTCCTGCCACAGAACAGAAAAAAGCTACTATTTAAAAAAATCTCATGCTTGAGATTTTTTTTTTTGATGTTTTATCCCTAATTTACTGCGAAATATTTGTTAAAAAGTTAAATAATACCCCGGTTGTACCTTTTATTAAATTATAAGCAAACAATTTAAAGCTATGTTCAAAAAGCTACCTCTCCTTATGATGGCAGTGCTGCTTACCCTGTGCAGCAATACCTATGCCTTCTATATGAACACGACCACCGTTAGGGCTACAGGTAACCCGGGCACGGATACTACTGGTTGGGTGAATAATGTGGGCACTAAAGTGGATAATAGCATGATCGTGTCCGCCTCAGGCTTGCAAAGGTCCTGGGCGGTATTCAAGCCCAATCTTGCTTTGCCTGTGGGTGCCGTTATAGCCAGTGTTAACCTGGTGTTTAACATAACAAACGTGTCAAGTCCCGGTTCTGCTTCATGTAAAATAAATATTCTTAACCAGGACGCATCTCAGTATGTTGGGCCAACACTGTATAACGCTCTGGATCCCGCGCCGGCTATAAACGTGGGCAGCTGGGGCAATGTGCCTGGGCAGTTTACTGCTTCTCTGAGCCCGGTTACAATGTCAAGCTACTTGTCCCTGCCTGCAATCACCATCGCATGGATACAGTTCGCAGGCACTAACATATATAACATAAGCGGTGAAACCTCAGGCAATCTTGCCCCCTACCTGGTCATAAATTGGTATGTACCATGCAGTGGAACACCTTCAGGCGGTACAGCTTCATCTTCGGCCAGCCCCGTGTGTAATAATACTCCTTATACCTTAACTGATGTTGGTTATACCGTTGATACAGGTATGACTTACCAATGGCAGTCAAGTACCGTCTCCAACGCTGGCCCATGGACAGACGTGAATCCCAACGGTAACAATCCTGCGTTGCTGAACGTCGCCAGCCAAACACAGACCACATATTATCGCTTAAAAACAACTTGTACTTTTAATAGTAACTCAGGTTATTCAAACGTAGTTACTGTAACACAAAATCCCCCCACTTCTTGTTATTGCATACCCGCACCGGGTGCAGGCGGTTGTAGCAGCGGCGATGGTATTCATACATTCACCCTGGTGGGCGAAGGGCCGGGAATAACCGATTTTGCTACAGGCTGTCATGCGAATGCCTATGACGACCGTACCCTCGAAAGCGTCACCATGATGCAGTGCGTAAGTTATAGCGGCATCATCTCGAAAATAACTAACAACGGCCAGCAGGATAACCTGAGAATATGGATAGACTTTAACGACGATGGTATCTTCAGCACCACAGAAAGTGTATGTACTGCTACCAATATAACAGATGTGTATCCCGGCCCGAATAATTTTACCATCAACATACCCCCGGGTGCTACAACAGGCAACCACAGGATGCGCGTAATGATGGGAAGGGGTGCTGCACCGGCCAGCTTTGATCCCTGCAACGCAGGACCCGTATGGAACTTCGGTGAAACACATGATTATACAGCCAACATTATCCCGATCATAATATTGAATACGCCCATCATAGCGGGCAACTCAGATTATTGTGTAGGCACTTGTGTGCAGTTGACCGCTAACGTGGCTAATGCCAATGCAGGTACACAGTATATCTGGACATATCCTCCCCTGTTCACACCGGTGATAACTTCTAACCCGACATTGAACATTTGCCCTTCGGCGCTCAACAACACCGGCCTATTTTCGGTTCGTGCCTTCTACGGTTGCGATACTACAGCTGCCGGTACACTCAACGTTACCATCCATGCTCAGCCGGTTGCAACACCAAGCTCCAATTCCCCTGTGTGCACCGGTTCCACTCTCTTGTTAGATGGCGACAACAATGCGTATACTTACGAATGGTACGGCCCGGTAAGTTATTATGCGAATTTGCAGCACTCCAACAGACCCTCCATGTTAATCCCTTATGCGGGTGATTATAGCATGGTTGTTACAGATCCCGCTACCGGTTGTAAAGACACCTTCACAACAAACGTACAGGTTATTCAAACGCCGGTCATTGGTACCATCATGTCTAACCCCACTAATTGTGTGCCGGGCAATGATGGTTCCATAACCATAACCGGCCTGACCCCGGGTAACAGCTATACAATAAATTATACCGGTCCAATGAGCGGTAGTGTGTTAGGCGTCGCTTCTCCTACCGGCCAGTATACTATTAGCGGGCTGGTAGCAGGCAGCTATAATGTCTGGGTGGCATCAACCACAGTTCCTATTTGTACATCTGCCCTGCAATTCCCTACTTTAACAAATCCGAGCTACAACATTACCCTCAATACCATCACCAATCCCACAACTTGCGTACCGGGCAATGATGGTAAAATAAAAATAACCGGGGTTACTACTAATGTAACATATGAACTGTTCTGGACCGATCCGCAGGGTAACACGCATGATTCCATTTGTACGGCTATTGCCAATTCACTTACGATGAATGGCTTCACTGCCGGCAATGTGACCAATATCTACATAATAAAAGGTGGCTGCCAGTCTAATGTGCTGGGCCCTGTAGTACTGACCAATCCTGTTTATAATATCAACTCCGTGAGCCCCACCCAGCCTTCTAACTGCGTGCCGGGTTGCAATGGCAGTCTTTTACTCTGTGGTTTGCCTGCCAATACAAGCGGCTGGACCGGCGTTTACCAATTTAATGCGGCGCCCGAGACGATCGTGCCTAACCTCACGGCGAACGCTTCAGGCTGCGTAAATCTTCCTAATCTCTGCGAAGGCTCCTATACCAATATTTACCTGGTGCGCAACGGCTGTACCACGAACATATGGGCAGGTCCTTACGTTCTGGCTAACCCTGTTTATACGCTCAGCGGTGTTACGGCTACAGATCCAACTACTTGTGGTAATACAGGCTGTTTCAAAATATGCGGGCTGCCTCCAAGCACCGGCGGCTTTACGGTACATTACCTCGATCCGCTGAGTAACTCACTAACATCAGGTGTTGTGCCAACAGATGTTAATGGTTGTATCAGCATTTGCAGCCTGGGCGCAGGTACTTACGATAATATTTATGTTACCAAGGGCGGTTGTACTTCCAACGCAGTAGGCCCTGTAACACTTACTAATCCTGCTAATCCTACAGTAACTGCAAATAGCAACAGCCCCGTATGTACCGGCGATGACATCAACTTCACCGGTGGTAGTGCAGGTAACACCATTTATCAATGGAAGAAAAATCCGGATAATGTGACTGTATTGGCCAATTCAATGAACTGGACGATACCAAGTTGTACATTGGGCGATGCGGGCACTTATAAAATAGTGGTAACCGCGCCTAACGGATGTAAGGATTCTACAACTACAGTTGTGGTAGTTAATGAGACTCCCGTACTCACAGGTATTACTTACACTAATCCTACCAAATGCGCTACCTGCAATGGTACATTTACTATTTCAGGTTTGAAGGTGAGTACGAACTACACATTGCATTACCTGAAGAACGCTGTTCCTCAGACTGTGAACATCACCAGTACCGCAACAGGTACTTATGTTCGTGGAGGACAATGTGCAGGTACTTATGATAATATATATGTAACATCTGCAGCAAACTGTATTTCAAATGCTTTAGGGCCAATAACGCTGGTTGATCCGCCATTACCGCCGCAGCCCGGTGCTAATAGCAATTCTCCCGTTTGTGCAGGCGATACAATGAAGCTTACGTCGAACTCGCTTACATACAACGCCGCCTACAGGTGGTCGGGCCCTGCCGCTTTCGGTAGCAACATAGCCGGCCAGAACCAGAACGTTCCGAACGTGACCGCAGCTTATGCAGGTAACTATTCTGTAACCGTAAGGGATACCTTCAACTGTACCTCCCTGCCCACTGTAATCAATGTGCAGATCAAGCCGCAACCGGTGATCTCTATTAGTAGTAACACGCCGGTATGCATAGGCCAAACCCTCGAATTATATTCTAATAGTGATATCCCCGGCTCTACCGTTCTCTGGAATTATCCTGACGGCCCTACATCGGCACTTGATAGCCCGACAAGACCGGGTGCCATTACGCCGTACGCGGGCACATATACGGTGCATTATACCTCGTCTTTTGGTTGTTCGTCACAGGCCACTACCGATGTATTCATAGGTAATATTCTGCTCTCCGGTTTGCAAGCATCCAGCAATAGCCCTCTTTGTTCGGGCGATACGCTGAAACTGGACGCAGGAGTATTGGTGCCGGGCGCGCAATATTCGTGGACGGGCCCTAATGGTTTTAATACACCGATCGCAGATCCTATCAGGACAGACGTGCAGGTAGTTGATTCGGGTGATTATATCGTATCAGCTATACTGAATGGTTGCCAGTCGGCACCTGATACTACACATGTTGTGATCAGGCCTACAACTACAGCAACTGTCAACATTACAGCCTTCCCCGGCGATACCATCTGTGTTGGCGATAATGTGACATTCACCGCAACGGTGACCAATGGTGGCAGCACTCCTTCATACCAATGGGTGAAAAATGGTTTCTGGGTACTCGGGGCTACAGATAGCTTCTGGGGTTCTCCAAACCTGGTTAATAACACGGATATATTTGTGATATTCAAGAGCAGCCAGGTTTGCGTTACCAACCCGGTAGATACGAGCAACACAATTCACATAACCTTGGGCAACCTGGTAACACCATCGGTTGTGCTCACCGCAAGTGCCAATATCATTCTCCCGGGTCAGCCTATCGACTTCACTGCTACTGTGGTGAACGCAGGGCCTAACCCAACCTTCGAATGGTTCAAGAACGGCATATTGATACCAGGTGCCACTACGAACATGTACACCGCTTATAACCTTACGCAGAACGACCAGATAAAGGTGGTGGTGCACAGCAGTTGGACTTGCGCTGCGGTCGATACGGCCAGTGCATTCTGGGGCAACCCGAATGTAACTACCGGTACAGCTTCTGTCACAGGCAAGGAGAGTGCTATCACCATGTTCCCTAACCCGAACAATGGTAGCTTCACTGTTGAAGGTGTGTTCAAGGACATTACTACCGAGAAGAACATACCGGTTGAAGTGCTCAATTCTTTAGGCCAGGTGGTGTATCGCGACCAGGCAACTATTGCGAACAGTGTGCTGCGCATGCAGTTCAACCTGGTAGATATGCCGGGCGGAATGTATGTGCTCAGGCTGATGATCGGCAATGAAACAAGGTTGCTGCGCTTTACGATCAGGTAATAAAATGTATTGATTTCCAGCCAGATAATATTTAAAAACGTCCCGCTTTGCGGGGCGTTTTTTTGTGTATCAAAGGCTTTTGGCATATTAATATTTTTTATTTGATAGATGTTTTTTTAATTGCTAATGTTATATTATCTTTCTAACTTGTTAAAGGTGTCTTTTTACCGTTTTTACACATCAAAAAAATGGTACTAAATAAAATTTGAGGCATGAGGAAAAACTACTTTTTAGCATCTTTACTGTTATCATTTATTTTTTGTGTGCAGCTTGGTCAGGCGCAGGTAACCTACAGATTTACTGCACTGGGTGGAACCTATACTACATTAACGGGCGCCACTGCTGTTGGTCTTATTGGTAATACCAACGACGGCTACAATGGTTTCATCAACATCGGCTTCAACTTTTATTATAATGGTGCTGCTACTGCCACTACATCAGTGGGCGTTAGCACAAATGGTTTTTTAACGCTGAATGGTTTCCTCAATAATTCTACACCAACCAACAATCTGACAAGTGGCCTTAACGGTCGCAGGCCGGTGATAGCGCCCTTGTGGGACGACATCTCCGCTACATCCGGGCTTAGCTACCTCACTTCAGGTGTAGCGCCGAACAGGGTATTCACCATGCAGTGGAGAAACATTCACTGGAACCAGGCTTATGTACCGATCGCCGGTTCTTTCCAGGTGAAGCTTTATGAAACATCTAACTTCATCGATTTCCAATACGATTCAACAGGAACCACACAAAATGCAACTGCTTCAATAGGCCTTACAGAAACCGCCACTGGCTCGGGTAGTTTTGTGTCGCTTCAAAATACCAGCAATGCGCCTACGACAAGTACGACAACAGAAACAACCAACCTGAGTACGATGATGCACCCCGGCCAGATATATCGCTGGAGCTATGCACCAACCATATCAGGCACGCCCGGCGCATGCATAGGCCAGACTATTACACTTACTGCAACAGGTATAGCAGGTGCTACTTTCACATGGACCGGTCCAAACATCGTTCCAACTACAGGGCCTTCACTTACCTTAACGAATGTTACACTTGCTGATGCCGGTACTTACTATCTTACCCAAACAATTGGCGGTATTGAATCTGCTGCCGATTCTGTTCTTGTTGTCGTAGGGCTTCCACAGGGTGCACCGATAGCTACGGCTAATACACCAATATGCAGCGGGCAGACCCTCAATTTCGGTGTAAGCAATTTCAGCCCCAGCTTCACTTATTCATGGACGGGGCCTAATGCATTTGCTTCACCACTTGCCAGCCCAAGCATACCTAATGTGGCGGTAACTGATGCAGGCGATTATATTGTTACTGCACTCGCTTTCAACGGTTGCAGCGAAAATGATACGATACATGTGGATGTTACACAAACCGACACCGCAAATATTGACATTTCTGTTTCGCCCAACGATACTATATGTGTTGGCGATGATGCTGAATTTACTTCTGCCATCACCAATGGTGGGGCAGGTCCTCAATATCAATGGGTGAGGAACAGTTATTGGGTATTCGGCGCTACAGACAGTTTCTGGGGCTCTAATGCACTGGTGAATTTCGATACCATCTATTGTATTCTTACCAGCAATAAAACTTGCGTAGCCAACCCTGTAGATACCAGTAACAGCATAGTGATATCGCTTGCCAGTTACCTGGTACCATCAGTAACGCTCACAGCTTCTGTGAACACACAGCTGCCGGGTCAGCCTATTGACTTTACTGCGGTTGCAATAAATGCAGGTGTTAATCCAACCTATAGCTGGTATAAGAACGGTATATTGATGCCTGCGGTGACAGGTACTACCTATACGGGCTATAACCTTACTATGAACGACCAGGTAAAAGTAGTTCTGCATAGCGGCTTTACATGTGCCATAATTGATACCGCTACCGACTTCTGGGGCAATCCGAACATAGTGATACCAACCAATGTTGTTTCAGCGAGCAACAGTAACAATATCGATCTGTATCCTAATCCTAACAATGGTGCCTTCGTAGTGTCCAGAAATGCTGCTGCAATTGCTAACGGTACTGAAGTAACTGCAGAAATAATTAACGCGATAGGCCAGGTAGTATACACAGGTAATGCTACAGTGACTAATGGTAAGTTCAGCAAAGAGGTAACACTTGATGCCAACCTTCCTGCAGGCATCTACATACTGCGTATCAATGCAGGTGGTACAAACAGCACGCTTCGCGTTACCATTAATAAGTAATTTTTAAACTTCTTCATATCCAATGCCCCGCTGTTGCGGGGCATTTTTTTGTACCACTCCCCCCTTGTGTGGAAGCCCTGTGCCTGGTTGGAAGGGGGCTAGGGGGATGTCCGTTCGCCGACAGTTTCCCCCCGTTGGCGCATTTTGGCGCGTAGGTATGTGCAGCGCCAACTTGTGTCTATGTATAGTCAGCGGTTTGCAACCGGAATTCCCCCTCCCTAAGCTCAATCAAGGTTTACTCTTCGCCCATTGAGTCTTTCTTTAGAGGACTCAATGCCTCGCGCCCGGCACCAAAAATGTGGATATCAAAATTTGGAACAGCCCATCCCCGGATCGTACCTTGCACCCGGAAAAGGAATTTATCACAAACTGTGAGATTATTTTTTCAAAATTTTAAGACATCAACTCAATACCGGCAAGCCTTTCAGGGATTTTTACCGGACACTTGGGGACACTTCGGGGACATTTCCAGCCACTTGGGGGACATAAACTGGACACTTCAGGGACATTTCCGGACACTTGAGGGACACTTCGGGACACTTAAAAAAAATACCAAACCAACCCTCCGGGGAAGCTTGGAGAATCTTGAGAGAAGCTTGGGGAACCTTCAGGGAACTTTAGGGAACCTTCAGGGAACCTTCAGGGAAGTTTGAAGGAAGCTTGGGGAACCTTGAAAGGTCTGCGAAATACAAAAGCCCTTCAGGGGTTTGGGGCTTTTAAGCTATTTTTGCACAAAATAAGACCGGTAAATGACGCTTGCAGCACAAATAAGAATGGCCACCGAGGATGCACTGAAGCATCTGTACCCCGGTGTCGAGATACCAGTTTCATCCATCAATGTCAACCAGGTAAAGCCTGAGTTTACGGGTGACTATACAGTGGTACTATTCCCCTTTGTAAAGCTGCTGCGACAAAAGCCGGATGAATTAGGACAGCAACTGGGTAATTATCTTGTAGAGAAGACAGGTTTATTTTCTGGCTTTGAGATAGTGAGTGGCTTCCTCAATCTTACCGTTAAGGATAGTTACTGGATCAACTTTTTGCTAAACCAGTTCAACAATCCGCACTACGGCGAAAAGCCCAAGCACGACAGGCGCATAATGGTGGAGTACTCTTCACCTAATACCAATAAGCCATTGCACTTCGGCCATCTGCGGAATATATTCCTGGGCTATGGTATGGCCGAGATACTGAAGGCCAATGGCAACCAGGTAGTTAAGGCAAATCTCATCAACGACAGGGGCATCCATATATGCAAGTCCATGATAGCATGGCAGCGCTATGCAGATGGCGATACCCCTGAACGGACAGGTGTAAAAGGTGATCACCTGGTAGGTGAGTACTACGTAAAATTCAACAATGCGTATAAAGAAGAAGTGCAGAAGCTGGTAGCGGAAGGCATGGATGAAGCTACTGCTGAAAAGGAAGCCCCAATAATGAAAGAGGCGCAGGAAATGCTGCGTCAATGGGAAGCAGGCGATCACGAAACACGCAGCCTTTGGGAGATGATGAATGGCTGGGTATACAAAGGCTTTGATGTCTCTTACAGGAAGCTGGGTGTGGATTTCGATAAAGTTTACCACGAAAGCGACACTTACCTCTTGGGTAAGACCATAGTAGAGCAGGGCCTGCAGAAAGGCGTGCTTTATAAAAAAGAAGATGGCTCCGTATGGGTAGACCTTACAGACGAAGGTCTCGACCATAAGCTGTTACTGCGTGGCGATGGCACCTCTGTATACATAACGCAGGACCTTGGTACTGCCAAACTGAAATACAATGATTATAAGCTCGACCAGTCCGTATACGTGATAGGCGATGAGCAGAACTACCACATGCAGGTGCTGAAGCTGATTTTGAAAAAGCTGGCTGAGCCTTGCGCTGATGGTATATACCACCTCTCCTACGGTATGGTGGAACTACCGACGGGCCGCATGAAAAGCCGCGAAGGCACCGTAGTAGATGCAGATGATATGGTGGCTGAGATGATAGGCCTTGCACAAGAACAGACGGAACAGGC
>APMI01002253.1_pt1 | contig 28313 bp, 29 predicted proteins | sample 667938 | NCBI WGS metagenome assembly APMI01 (sample SAMN01084076, study PRJNA167559) | wastewater metagenome | biome: Wastewater | place: Denmark: Ejby Moelle, Odense | collected 2011-11-28
ACAGCCTTATACTCCAAATAAATCTGAGCCAGCGCTTGTTTTATAACATAGAAATCTATGTGTTCTATGTGGTTCAAAATGTATTTGCATTCATTCTGAAAATTCTAAAATCCTGTAAATTCTGATTCAGACAATTGCATTCTGTATTCAACTCTGCCCTTCAGGTAGCAGCTCCGATACAGTCAGGAGAGATTTAGAGGGCCGCATTTGTATTAAAAGCCCTCCCCGAGCCTAACTATATGGCGTAGTCCCGCTTCGGCAGAGGTGTATTACAATAAATCCCCTGATTTTGCATTTATTATCGGTCCAAAGCAGTCCAAAACCTTATATTTGCCCTCCCGCTAATGAAGTCGATCACTCAGTCCTTGTACAATATCCGTCAGACGCTCGCCCGCCGCCGCTACCTGCTGTGGCTGCTGCCCGCTGTGCTATACCTCGGCCTCACCTCCTGCGAGACGCCGGAGAAGGTCATGAAAAGCCCGGATATCAACTACAAACTCAAAGTAGCCACAGACTGGTACAATAAGAAGCAATACTTCAAGTGTATCCCCGTATTTGAAGAGCTCATGGGCCTCATGAAGGGCCAGCGCTCTACCGAGGATATCTACTTCATGTACTGCATGGCCAACTATAAGCAGGCCGACTACATGATAGCCGCCTATCACTTTCACAATTTTGTGGTCACCTACCCGCTCTCCGAGAAAGCCGAGGAGGCAGCATTTATGACGGCTATGAGCAATGAGAAGCTCTCCCCGCGCTACGAGCTGGACCAGACCTACACCACCAAGGCCATAGACGCCTTCCAGTCTTTTATAAACCAGTATCCGCAGAGCGGCCGCATGGACACGGCCAATAAAATGATCACCCTCCTGCGCCACAAGCTGGAGAAAAAAGCCTGGTCAAACGCCGAGCTCTATTACAAGACCGAAAACTACAAGGCAGCTGCCGTTTCCTTTGAGAACCTGCTCATACAGTTTCCCGATATCGAGAATACCGAGCGGATCCTCTTTATGGTGGTCAAATCTTACGACAAGTATGCCTCAAACAGCGTCGTGCTCAAAAAAGTAGACAGATACCACTCCGTGATCTCGTCTTACAAGAACTTCATCTACAAGTTTCCCAATAGCAAGTACCTGGCAGAGGCTTCTAAGTATGAGACCGATGCACACTACTATGCTACAGAGGCAGCTTATGAGAAGGCCTACGCCTATATACCGGAGGAGCGGGAGAAGCACCTGAATGTGGCCATCCGTGAGTGCAATGAGCAGCTCCCGTATATCAAGGAGGCAGACCGCATCAAGAAGACCAACGAGACCCTACAAAAGTGCTACCTCGGCATAGTGCGGACCAACTATGACCTGGCTGAGGAGGTAGGGGATACCAATGCGGTGAAGCGCGAGGCCAAAAAGCGGGACTATTATGACCGCACTATCAAAAGTTATTATAACTTTGTGGATAAATACAAAGACGGTAAATACATCAAGGAAGCCGAGAAGCTCTACGCGCTCGCTTCTGAAAAAATAGGAAAAGCAACAACAGATGGACAAAAGTAAGAAGATCAAAATGACACAGATCAGCCCACTGATCGAGACCCAAAACCTCGAAAAGCTGGCCAAGAAGACTCAAAACACCTATGAGTCTATCGCTGTCATAGCCAAAAGGGCAAACCAGATCGGCGCAGACCTCAAGATGGAACTGCACGGCAAGCTGGAGGACTTTGCCTCTCACACTGATACCCTGGAGGAGATCCATGAGAATAGGGAGCAGATCGAGATCTCAAAGTTCTACGAGAAGCTGCCTCATCCTACCATCCTCGCTATGAAGGAGTTTCAGGATGACCAGGTCAGCTATCGCTACACCGAGCAGCAGTAATCAGTCTCTACAAAAGATATAGCAAAGCGCAAGTACCGCATACTCAAACCGGCCCTTGCGCTTTTTGCGCTTAGATAGATCGGGACATCACACCGCATTTCTGTATTCTATGTACCTATGTGTTCTATGTGGCCAAATTGTATTCAGCATTAGATCCTTTAGAGCCATTTTCAAATCTTCAGATCACCTCATCCTCAAATCGCTATGAGTCTCACGGGCAAAAAGATCATCCTCGGCGTCACCGGCAGTATAGCCGCCTACAAGAGCGCCACCCTCGTCCGCCTGCTGGTCAAGGCCGGCGCAGAGGTACGCGTCATCATGACAGCCGCAGCGGCAGACTTCATCACGCCGCTCACCCTCTCAGTCCTGAGCAAGGCCCCCGTCATCAGCCACCTGCAGAATGACTCTCACACCTGGAATAATCACGTAGAGCTGGGCCTCTGGGCAGACCTCATGGTCATAGCCCCCGCCTCGGCCAATACCTTAGCCAAAATGGCCACCGGCCAGTGTGATAATATGCTATTAGCCACTTATCTCTCTGCCAAGTGCCCCGTGTACTTTGCCCCGGCCATGGACCTCGATATGTGGCAGCACCCGGCTACCAAAAGGAATATAGACCTGCTACAATCCTACGGCAATACACTGATCCCCGTAGAGAATGGTGAGCTGGCCAGCGGCCTCGTAGGCGATGGCCGCATGGCAGAGCCGGAGCGCATCGTAGCAGCACTCAGTAAAGCCGTTTGAGTTACACAGACACAGCCATACATCAAAGACATCTTAGCGCTCAGCCTATAAGAAAATGACCCCATGTTGACACTCCCCCTTTTACAGGGGGCCAGGGGGATTTGCAGCAGCACCACGGGTATGAAGAGATCAAGAAGAGAAAGCCCTACCGCCGCGTAGTATCAGAAGGCTGCGCCAGCCATGCCTCCAGTGCCGCCCGCGTCAGTTGAAAGTAGCCCCCCTTCTTCTCCACTATGCTGTTATTGACCCAGAGTATCTGTGGCAGGTTGCCTCCCGCCATCTTCACATACTCATCCACGCCAAAGAAGAGCTCATGCGGGATATCTTCCAGGCCATAGGTCTTGAGATAGGGCTCATACAGCTCCCGCTTGCCATTCAGCACCAGGTAGAATGGGATCGCAGGATTCTGCTTGTGCAGCACATGTATCTTCTGTGCAGCTATCTTGCAGTGCGGGCAGGTCAGGCTCAGGAAGGCGATGACAAATTTGCCCTGCCTCACCTCTATCGGTGGCATCGAGTTCTTGGGGTTCCGCGTCTCATATAGCAGGTGCAGGGGCGCCTTGTAGTTGACAGCCTGCGGCTGAAAGTTCCTTGAGTCTTCCAGGTTTACCGGGTTCAGTATATAGGGTAGTACCAGCGCGGTGAGGCAGATCAGGATGGCCACATACTTTATATAGCGCCACTCTGCAGGGCGGGTCATCGCGTAGATCAGCCCGCACATGAGCAGCAGGCCCACATTTTTGATGATCGCCTGCAGCGGCGTCATAGGCAGGTACTCGCCGAAACAGCCACAGTTGCCACTGTTGCCTTTGGTCAGCAGGATGCCCGTCAGGTAGATACAGAAGATGACCAGCAGCGAGGCCACCAGCGGTATGGTGAGCCGCCTGAGGCGGAAGTGCAGGATCAGAAGCCCCCCGCAGGCAAACTCGAGCCCCACCAGCAGCCGGGCTACAAAGGGGGCCGTATTCCAGCTGGCCACGCCCAGGTCTACAAAGGTGTACTCAAATGGCTCTATAGGATAGAGCTTCGTATAGCCGGAGTATAGGAACACTGCCCCCAGCAGCACGCTCAGGGCTATAGATGCGATCAGCGCAAAATCCGGCTTAGCTTTCATAAAACGAAGTTGCATAAAAAGAACTAAACCCCGTGGCATAACCCATACGCACCGCAGCTGCTTTGCCCCGCTTTTCTTAACTTGCCCCACAGATAAAACTATAACCGTGCTCCTATCCGGCAAAAAGATCCTGATCACCGCAGGCCCCACACGTGAGCCCATAGACCCCGTCAGGTACATCAGCAATTTCTCTACCGGCAAGATGGGCATCGCCCTCGCCGAGGCCTGCACAGCACGGGGCGGCACGGTCACACTGGTCAAAGGCCCCACACAAGCCCGTATCACATCACCAGCCATCACGGTGGTAGATGTGGTATCTGCCGCTGATATGTATACCGCCTGTACACAATATTTCGCGGATAGCGATGTTATCATATTCGCAGCAGCGGTAGCAGACTATACACCCAAGAACCCCGCTGCCACCAAGATCAAGAAGCAGGAGAGCGAGTTTACCCTGGAGCTGGTCAAGACCAAAGACATAGCCTACGAGCTGGGGCGTAGCAAAAGAAACGGACAGGTCTGCGTAGGCTTTGCCCTGGAGACGGACAATGAACTGGCCAATGCAAAGTCAAAGCTGGACAAGAAGAACCTCGACATGATCGTGCTCAACTCGCTGAAAGACGAAGGTGCGGGATTTCAGCACGATACCAATAAGATCACGATAGTGGATAAAAAGGGAAATACCGTTACATTTGATCTGAAGGCAAAATCAGATGTAGCCTCTGATATCTTAGACTATATAGAAACCAAGCTATAATGCAAATGGCAAGACCTTTGGGCTTTTTGATAGCGCTCGTACTACTCTCCTGGCAGCTCTCTGCACAGGAGCTGAAGTGTACCATACAGCTCAACTCACAGAAGATAACCGGTGTAGACCCGTCTGTATTCCAGACGCTGCAGGCGGCTATGACAGACTTTATGAATCAGCGCGCCTGGACCCAGGATGTCTTCTCTCCGGAGGAGCGCATAGAGTGCTCTTTCTACATACAGCTGGATGGCGTGGAAAATCAGGACCAGTACACCGGCTCTATCACCATACAGGCCGGGCGCCCTGCATTCAATAGTACCTACAACTCGCCGATGCTCAACTTTCGCGATCTGGACTTTGTCTTCACCTACTCGCCCAATACACCACTGGACTTTAATATCAACCAGTACCAGACCAATCTCACCTCGGTCATGGCCTACTATGCCTACCTGATCATCGGGCTGGACTATGAGAGCATGGCCAAAGGTGGCGGCACCAAGTACTTTACCATGGCCGAGCAGATCATGAATGCAGTGCCACCCAATGGCAATGAGAGCAAGGGCTGGAAGGCCTTTGACAATAATCCAGTTAGTGGCAATAAGAACCGCTACAATATCATCAGCAGCCTGATGGGTGCCAAGTTTGATGGCTTCAAGCAGGTGATCTATGAGTACCACAGGCTGGGCATGGACAATTTCTTTGAAGACCCTACTGTAGCCCGCGCAGGTATACTGCAGTCGCTCCGTACACTGGACAAGACCTTCAAAGACTACCCTAATAATGTACTCGTAATCCTCTTCCTCCAGGCCAAGGGCGATGAGCTGGTCAGTATCTTCTCCGGCGCCGAGGCCAGCGAAAAGACCGAAGCCATCAACATCCTCAAACGCCTCGACCCCGCCAACGGGACCAAGTACGACAAGATCCTAAAAGGCTAGCGACGATCACACTCACTACTATGAAAACAAACTTTTACCTACTACTCTTTATTTTATTGATCACATCCGGTCTGCGTGCCGCACATGATGGCGTTTATAGTACGATATACTTTTATCGGCCTAAATTGAACGGCATATACGCCGGCACCAATAACTCCCCGATCCAGACTCGGGTTGGTAATCAGGAGTTCTTTAGCGTCAGCCTTGATGGATCCTCTTTTAAATTATACTCGACTGGGAGAATGAACATCGCGGCGGCCGGACGAGAGTTAAATCTAAATATTGAATCAAGCAAGAATTACTATATCAGACTAGATATCAGAAACAAAGCATTTATTATCCTCGAGAATGCAGAACTGGCAAAGGAGATGCTGGATACTTCTAAGGTAATTCCTCATGAAGAGGACTTAAGGAACCCTATCAATAGTACTGCTCTGGAGAATGCCAATAAGTCCGACAAGGCACAAGGCACATGCTTTCTTATTTCATCAGCAGGCTATCTTATTACCAATAATCACTGCATCAAAAACGCCAAGGAGATCACAGTAAAAGGAGTAGATGGAGATTTCACTACCAAGTATGGCGTCACCGTCATAGCTACAGACGCCAGCAATGACCTTGCTCTGCTCAAGTTTGGGAATAAGAACCTGAAGTTTGACAATCCTCCGACAGCCATACGCAGCAGCGGCGTGGCACAGGCAGAGAAAGTATATGCGCTGGGATTCCCCAATGCTACAGCCATGGGTGCCGAGGTCAAGATCACAGAGGGCATCATCAGTGCACGTAGCGGTGTGCAGGGAGACATCAGTAAGTTTCAGATATCAGCAGCTGTCAATCCCGGCAATAGTGGCGGGCCACTCATTGACGAGCAAGGCAACCTGATCGGTGTGATATATGCAAAGAGTACCGTAGCAGAGAGCGCAGGTTATGCTATCAAAGCTGGATACCTGGAAACCTTCCTGAAGAATATTGAGAATTTTGATGTACCCAACCTCACGAATACCATCAAGGATAAGTCACTATCAGATAAGACGGCGGCGTGGAAGAACTATATCTTTATCGTAGAGACTAATTGAGCGATCATACTAGTGCTGTAGTGGCAGCGGCACAAACTCCATCTCACCCGGCACACGTGGAAACTCCTGCGCCAGCCATTTAGCCTTAGCAGCATCTATCAGGCTCTGATCAGTCGCTACAAAGTTCCAGTAGATCAGGCGCGGCTCCGGCAGCGCATCTCCGCCAAAGAAATAGACCGTAGTATCCGGCAGCATAGTAAACTCACAGATACTGCTATCCTTGGCCACCAGTAGTTCTTTGGGTCCATAGACATTGTCATCACTCTCTATACCTCCGCTGAGGATGTACAGCCCTGACTCTCCGTAGAGCCTGGCACCGATAGAGACCTTCGTTCTTTCCTTACTCTTCAGCTCCAGAAAGTAGAGCGGGCTATAAACAGGCACCGGAGATACCTTCTGATCAAAGACACCGGCTATGAGCTTGTAGCTGACACCATCTTCTTCCCATGCAGGCAGCTGCTCTGCATCTGCGTGGTAGAAGGTAGGTTCCATCTGCTCCTGCGCTTTGGGTAGTGCTACCCAGATCTGCAGGCCGTGCAGGGACTTCTCTTTGCCGCGCAGGTATTGTGGCGTACGCTCAGAGTGCACGATACCTTTGCCAGCCGTCATCCAGTTGACCTGGCCGGCTTTGATCTCTACCTCTGTGCCCAGGCTGTCTTTGTGGATGATATTACCATCAAAGAGGAAGGTCAGTGTAGACAGCCCGATATGCGGATGCGGCGGGATGTCCATATTCTCCGTCGTAGCCATGGCCGCAGGGCCCATGTGATCTATGAAGATGAACGGCCCGACCATGCGCCGAGTACGAAATGGCAGCAGTCGCCCTACGAGGAAATTGCCGATGTCTCTTGGACGTTCTTCTATGATGAGGTCTATGTTTGACATGAGTGGATGTTGTTGTGTTTATGTGCCGGACCAATGTAAAACAAAAACGTCAGGCACGAGGCCTGACGCTATGTATTCTATTGCTACTATCATGCTTAGATAGAGAGCCCGATCTTCTTGTAGATAAAGCTCATGATCCAGGCTGGCCCTATCATGAGGAACTGGATATCCTTGGCAAAGGAAGGCTTCTTGCCCTCGATGCCGTGGCCCCAGAACTGTGCGATCCATGCCGCTACGAAAAGCGCCAGAGATACCGCCCAGAGATAGCCGCCTGTAGCGCGCTGTATCACCTCGCATAGCACGAGGCAGAGCGCACTATACAGCACCATGCCGATAGCCAGCGAGAAGGACAGCGTAAAGTAATAGATAGCCACGAGCACCGTCACGATATCAGCCACAGTGAGCGGCAGGCCTGGTGTGATCTCTACAGGTAGCTTGATGCTATACAGCAGGCCGACCACGGTAAAGTAAATGACAGGTACACAGACGAAGTGTACCATTTTATTGGTAGGATTCTGATGGCTCTCAGCATACTCGTCGAGCCACTGGTGGATACTCTTCATGATATTAGTTTTAGTAGTGATACTAAGTTACTGTCCTTTTTATAAAAACAAAAACAGCTCAGTCAATGACACATCTTTGCCGACCAATAAAAAAGGCGCACCGGATAGTGCGCCTTTGTATCAGATTGCCTGCCACGGGATTAGTCCCAGAAGCAGTAGCCATTCTCAGCGATCAGCTTGTCAGCTACCGCGCGGCGGATATTCTTGGTATTGAGGAAATCTACCTTGGTGAACCTCTTCAGGCCCATCGCCATCATGCGCAGCTCATCGCCTTCGGCGAAAGCAGCGAGGCCAGACTTGCCTGCTACATTGATGCGGTCCATGGCGTCAAAGAAGAAGCACTTCACCATATCTACGTAGAGCTGTGAAGCCTCGAGGCCGTGCAGGTTTACGAGCTTCTCAGCGCGCAGCAGGGCAGACTCCATCTGGAGGATATCAGCCAGTACATCAGCTGCGTGCATCAGGATCTCCTGCTCGCTTTCCAGCTTCTGCATCAGCTTCTGCACTGCGCCACCTGCTACCAGGAGGAATGCCTTCTTGGCATTCTTCAGCGCCTTGCGCTCAGCGCCAAAGATATCGTCAGCATCTGGTGCAGAGAAATCAGGCACAGACATGAGCTCCTTCTGGATAGCCATAGCCGGTGTGAAGAGGTCGATCTTGCCCTTCATCGCAAACTTCAGGAGTGCGTCGATAGAGAGCATACGGTTGATCTCATTCGTACCTTCGAAGATACGGTTGATACGGGCATCGCGATAGGCGCGCGCCATCGGATACTCCTCAGAGAAGCCGTAGCCACCATGTATCTGCAGGGCCTCGTCTACTACGAAGTCGAGCACCTCAGACCCTACGAACTTCAGCAGGGCGCACTCGATCTGGTATTCTTCTGCACCACCTGTCAGGTACTCCGTCATAGAGGCACCAGACTCTTTCAGGTCATGCTCCTTCTGCGCAATCATGTCGCACACACGCCATGAGGCAGACTCAGCCACCCAGAGGCGGATAGCCATCTCACCCAGCTTGTGCTTGATAGCACCGAAGTTGGAGATTGGCGTCTTGAACTGCTGACGCTCGTTAGCATACTTCACTGCCTGGTCCAGGGCGCGCTTGCTGCCGCCGAGTACACCGTTACAGAGCTTGTAGCGGCCAATGTTCAGGATCTGGAAGGCGATCTTGTGACCCTTGCCGGCTTCGCCGAGCAGGTTCTCTACAGGCACCTTCACATTATTGAGGAATACCTGGCGGGTAGAAGAAGCCTTGATACCCATCTTCTTCTCCTCAGCGCCGAGGCTCACACCTTCGTAGCCTTTCTCTACGATGAAGCCTGTGAACTTCTTATCATCGCCATCTATCTTGGCAAACACGATGAAGATATCTGCAAAGCCAGCGTTGGTGATCCACATCTTCTGGCCATTGAGTACATAGTACTTGCCGTCTTCGCTCAGTACCGCCTTGGTACGTGCGCCGAGGGCGTCAGAGCCAGACCATGGCTCAGTGAGGCAGTAGGCAGCCTTCAGCTCGCCGGTACCCAGCTTAGGCAGGTACTTCTTGCGCTGGTCTTCATTGCCAAAGTACACGATAGGCAGCGTACCGATACCGGTATGCGCGCCATACGCTACAGAGAAACCGTGGCCACCACCCATCACCTCAGTGACGTAAGATATAGTGTTGAGGTCCTTGCCGAGGCCTTCGTATTCCTCAGGGATAGCGAGGGAGAGGAGGCCGAGCTCGCCGGCTTTCTCGATCTTGCCTGCGCTGAGCATCGGGTCATGGTCGAGCTTCTCCAGCTCCGGGTCTATCTCTGTCTTGAGAAAGTCCTTGACCATGTCGCGCATCATCTGCTGGTCTTCGTTGATCTGCTCGGGGATATAGCAATCCGCCCAGCTGCTGTCCTTGATCAGGAACTCACCACCCTTGAGGGCAGCCTTCTTTGTAGTTTCTGCTGAAGTGCTCATCTTCTTTTTTAGTATTTAGTAATTAGTATTAAGTATTTAGATAAATGCAATTAGTTCGGACTGTTTAGTTTTGATTGCAGATTGTAACTCATCTTTTGCACTTCATTGATCCTTGCGCAAAGTTCATCAGAAGTATTTCCATCGATAAGCTCCAATCTCTGTGATACGATAAGTTGTGTTTCCAATTCATAGGATGAACCATGCGCTACCGATAGAAAGTGGCAAAACTCTTTATCAGAATTTCGGCCAGCTCCCTCTGCGATATTTGATGGAATGGATACAGCGCACCTTCTCATTTGTGAAATCAATCCGTATTTCTCCTCCTTGGGAAAGTCTCCAGTAGCTTTATAAACATCCACGACAAGGTCGATGGCTTTATTCCAAACCTTCAATTGCTTATAGTCGTGCATGCTATTGTATTTGCATTGTCTTAATACTAAATACTAACTACTAAATACCGCCTCCTTTAGAAACAATATTGTCCTTCTTCGATCAGCTTGTCTGCAATACGACGACGTGCTGCAACAGTATTAAACGGATCGAGCTTCGTAAAGCGCTTGATGCCCATGAGCATGATGCGCAGCATGTCACCATCATTAAATGAAACGATAGCGTGCTTGCCAGAGAGGTTGATACGCTCCAGTGAGTCAGAGATGTAAGTCTTAGTGATATCGATCTGCAGTGCACATGCTTCTGCACCACGGATGCTGATCAGCTTCTCAGTCTTGAGGAGCGTAGACTCGCATACGAAGAGCTCAATGAGCATGTCTGCGATGTCCATCATTACTTCCTGTTCTTTCTCCAGGTTCTGCATGAACTTCTGTACGGCCGCGCCGGCAGTCATGAGTATCGCCTTCTTTGCATTAAGCAGCGCCTTGCGCTCATTGCCAAATACGTCGTCAGCATCAGGCGTAGAGAAATCAGGCACAGACATCAGTTCCTTTTGCACAGCCATCGCTGGTGTGAAGAGGTCGAGTTCGCCCTTCATGGCTTTCTTCACCAGCATGCCTACAGAGAGGAGCCGGTTGATCTCGTTGGTACCTTCAAAGATACGATTGATACGAGAATCCCTGTACGCACGTGCTACCGGATACTCCTCAGAGAAGCCGGTACCGCCGAACACCTGTACAGCCTCATCCACTACATAGTCGAGCACCTCAGAGCCAAACACCTTGAGGATAGCGCACTCTACAGAGAACTCCTCTGCAGCCTGCAGCTTGGCTTGTACCTTGTCTACACCCTTGGCTACTGCCGCATCTATATAGTCCTGTATCAGGCCCGCAGTGCGGAAAGTAGCTGCATCTGTAGCGTAAGTCTTGATAGCCATCTCAGCCAGCTTGTGCTTGATCGCTCCGAAAGAAGAGATCGGCACGTTGAACTGGATACGCTCATTTGCGTACTTGATTGCAGTGGTAGTAGTTTCTTTAGCGCCACCGAGAGCGAGTACGCCCAGCTTGTAGCGGCCTATGTTCAGCACGTTGAAGGCGATCTTGTGGCCCTTGCCTATCTCACCGAGCACGTTCTCTACCGGCACCTTCACATTGTTGAAGAATACCTGACGGGTAGAGCTGCCCTTGATGCCGAGCTTGTCCTCCTCTGCGCCGAGGGAGATACCCTCAGTCTTCGCATCTATGATAAAGCCGGTGAACTTCTCGCCGTCTATCTTGGCAAATACGGTGAAGAGGTCTGCAAATCCCGCATTGGTGATCCACATCTTCTGGCCGTTGATGATATAGTGCTTGCCGTCTTCGCTGAGTACCGCTTTGGTCTTTGCACCGAGTGCATCAGAGCCAGAGCCCGGCTCTGTAAGGCAGTAAGAAGCCTTGATGCTGCTATCGCCGAGGCCCGGCAGGTATTTCTTCTTCTGCTCCTCTGTACCGAAGTAGAGGATAGGCAGCGTACCGATACCCGTGTGTGCCGCATATGCCGCAGAGAAAGAGTGGCCCTTGCCCATCTCGATATTGATGAACGTATCTGTAGCAAAGTCAACTCCCATGCCACCGTACTCCTCAGGGATGGCCGCGCCCAGCAGGCCCAGCTCAGCTATCTCATGCAGGAGGCCGATCACGAGGCCCGGCTGCTGCTTGTCTATCTCCTTTATCACCGGGTGTACACGGTTTGCGATGAAGTCTGAGGTAGACTGCGCGATCATGGATTGCTCCTCCGTGATCTGCTCCTTGATGTAGGTATCAGCTGCGTTAGATTCCTTGATCAGGAACTCACCTCCCTTGAGGTCTGTCTTTTTTTCGGTCAATGTAGACATGGTTGTTGTTATGTTTTTAGTTGTTTGTATTTTATTATTTGAGTTTGCGGCGGAGGAAGTATGAAAACCCATTAATAGATACTGCTGAGTTCCAAACTTCCCAACCCTCATTTCTCATCAAAGCTATTTGGTTAAGAAGTGGCGTATAATCCACGAGTTCTAAAGCAGATTGTTTTAAGACCGTTTTGGTAAATGTTTTACCCTCTATGGATACAATCAATGAATTTGAACTTCTTTCTATCCATTGAGAGACTATCGCCTGCTCATACTTATCCTGTGCCATCAGCGTAGTACCGATGACCATCATGAGTGCGATAAGTATGTTTTTCAGTTTCATTACTTACGTCTACTTCGTTTTATATAGTGTCCTTTGCGAGACTTTATTCCATTTTAAAAAATCATCAGCGATATAAAGCCGAAGCAATCTTCAACTTTGAATCTCTACTATCCGGCTTCAACATAGGTTCCAATTCCTCGCTCTGTTTTCTCACTTAATTTGAAGATTGCTTCGAGGAATATTGAATATCGGTCGCTATCCAGCCAAAATCTTTCTCCGCCAGATCATACCACTGCGGGTTCTTTGCTGTGATCAGCGCTATCTTCTTAGCGCGTGAGCCGGCTTTGATCTGGTATTCGCGATTCACAGCTTCTTCAGCAGTTTTGAATTCTTCGTACCAGACCAGCTTGTTTACATTGTACCTTGCGGTAAAGGCATTGGGAAAAAACTTGATGACATGCTCCTCCCATCTGCGATGTAAACTGTCCGTGCTACCGGTGTAAAGAACGTTGTTGCTTGCATTGGTAAAAATGTAAGCGTAGTACGGGTTCATTGTGGTTCTTGGTTTCCTAGGTTTGGTTTCTTGTGGTTCTACTTCTTCTTAAGTTGAAGATTGCTTCGAGAAATATCGCTTCTATTATATTAATTGAATTTCTCTCGCAAATGTTCGCTTTTTTTAGGCCTTCGGCGGTTTACCTTTTGATGGCCGCTGGCTTAAAAAGCTAGGGGAAACATCTTAGCTGATGTTTCCCCTAACGTATATTAATTAGCTGATAAACTCGTAGATGCCTGCGATGCCTTGGCCGCCACCGATACAGGCTGTAGCCATGCCGTATTTAGCGCCGGTGCGGCGGGCTTCGTTGTAGAGCTTTTGGGTGAGCCATGCGCCGGTGCAGCCCAGTGGGTGACCGAGGGCGATAGCGCCACCATTCACGTTGATCTTGGCAGGGTTGAGGCCGAGCTCATTGATCACCGCGAGTGACTGTGATGCGAAAGCCTCATTCAGCTCGATCAGGTCGATGTCATCTTGCTTCAGACCGGCTTGCTTCAGCGCCTTAGGCACTGCAGCTACGGGGCCGATGCCCATGATGGTAGGATCTACGCCCACAGAGGCAGCAGTGATCAGGCGAGCGATCGGCTTCAGGCCGAGTTCGTTTACCATCTTCTCGCTCATTACGACTACGAATGCCGCTCCGTCAGATGTCTGAGAGGAGTTGCCCGCTGTAATGGTACCACCTACCTTGAATACAGGCTTCAGCGCAGCGAGACCTTCTTTAGAAGTATCCTTACGTGGCCCTTCATCAGCCGCTACAGTTACTTTGCGTGTCTTCTTCTTAGCACCGTCAAAGTATGTTTCCTCTACTTCCACCGGTACGATCTCGTCCTTGAACTTGCCCGCCTCGATAGCAGCGAAAGCCTTGACGTGAGAATTGTATGAGAACTCATCCATCGCCTCGCGGCTGATGCCGTATTTCTCAGCCACCAGCTCGCCTGTGAGGCCCATGCCGATGTAGTACTCAGGATTAGTTTTAGCGATCTCGTAGTTAGGTACGGTCTTGTAGCCCACAGTCGGGACGAGTGACATAGACTCGGTACCACCTGCTATGATACAGTCAGCCATGCCGCTGCGGATCTTGGCCGTAGCGAGCGCGATGGTCTCGATACCGGAGCCGCAGTAGCGGTTTACAGTCACACCCGGTACTTCTATCGGCAGTGAGCGTACAGCTACCCAGCGTGCCATCTGCAGGCCTTGCTCAGCCTCAGGTACAGCGTTGCCCACTATCAGGTCGTCGATACGCTTTGGATCGAGGCCAGGTACTTTAGTCAAAAGGTCAGTGATCGCATAGTAAGCCAGATCAACTGGTGAGGTGAAACGAAAACCACCCCTCTTAGATTTTCCTATCGCAGTGCGTGAGCCTGCTACTATATATGCTTCTTGCATTATGTTTAGTATTTAGTAGTTAGTATTAAGTATTTAGACGAATACAAATTAGTTTCTCAATGGCTTGCCGCTAGTCAATATTGACTGGATACGCTCCAGTGTCTTCTTCTCGCCGCAGAGAGAGAGGAATGCCTCACGCTCCAGGTCCAGCAGATACTGCTCGGTCACCTTAGACTCGGCAGAGAGATCGCCGCCGCAGAGTACGTAGGCTATCTTCTTTGCGATGAGCATATCGTGATCGCTGGCATACTTGCCCACGTTGAATGCTGCTGCACCTGCGTAGAGGGCTGCCAGTCCAGCACGGCCCAGTACAGTCACATCATTGCGCATAGGCTTCTGCACGTAGCCGTCATTGTAGAGCTCGAGTACCTTGGCTTTCGCCTCAGCCAGTACGCGTGATTGATTCACTACGATAAAGTCCTTCTTCTTATCCAGTACACCTACTGAGTAGCCTTCCTGACCAGAGGTAGCCACTTTCGCGGTAGCGATAGCGGTGAACTTCTCAGCGAGGACAGGGATCATCGGGTCACCTGCATAGTAAGCGTCAGATGCGCGGATTGCCATTTCTTTGGTACCGCCACCGCCCGGGATGAGGCCCACACCTACCTCTACGAGGCCGATGTATGTCTCAGCCGCTACAGCCGCAGCATCAGCGTGCATGGTGAACTCGCAGCCACCGCCGAGGGTCAAACCGTGAGGAGCAGCCACGACAGGGATAGAAGAGTAACGGCAGCGACCAGTAGTGTGCTGGAACGCGCGGATAGCGAAGTCCAGCTCATCATAGTCCTGCTCGATAGCCATCATAAATATCATAGCGAGGTTAGCCCCTGCAGAGAAGTTAGGATTGTCATGGCCGAGTACGACACCCTTCCAGCCTTGTGCTTCTGCGATGTCGATAGCCTTATTGATACCTTCCAGTACGCCACCGCCGAGGGAGTTCATCTTAGTATTCCAGGAGATATTCAGTACGCCGTCACCGATATCATCGATACGGGCATCCTGATTCTTCCACACTGGCTTTTGTGTAAACACATTGTCCATGATGATGAATGCCTCACGGCCAGGGATAGCCTTGTAGCTCTTAGACTTCACGTCATAGTACTTGCGTACGCCGTTCTCTACTGTGTAGAAAGTCTTGAAGCCGCCAGCCAGCATCTCCTCTACCCATGCGCCGAGCTTGAAGCCCATCGCCTTTACATCAGCTATGATCTTCTCTACGCCTATCACATCCCACTGCTCAAATGGGCCGAGCTCCCAGCCGAAGCCGGCGCGCATCGCGTCATCGAGGCGGTACAGTTCATCAGAGATCTCAGGGATACGATTAGATACATATGCGGAGACATATGCTGTCAGCTTCTTGAGAAATTCGCCGTGCTTGTCAGTAGACTTAGACACAGCTACGAGGCGCTTCTTGAGGTCATCTATATTCTTCAGCTCAGTAGTAGCTGACTTAGTTTTGGCGGATGGCTTGTACTCCAGCGTCTTCCAGTCCAGTGTGCTGAATGACTTCTTGCCTTCCGGAGTCTTGGTCTTTTTGAAGAAGCCCTGGCCGGACTTGTCGCCCCACCATTTGTTCTCGTTCATGGTCATGATCCATGATGGCACCTGCATCACATCACGCATTTCGTCGTTTGGCAGGTTGTCATAGGCGCCCTTCATTACCTTGATCATGGTGTCGAGGCCTACCACATCCGTAGTACGGAAGGTCGCAGACTTAGGCTTGCCGATCAGGGTGCCGGTGATAGCGTCTACCTCATCTACCGTCATGTCCATCTCCTGCATCAGCTTGATCACTGCTGCTATGGAGAAGACACCTACACGATTTGCGATGAACGCCGGAGTGTCTTTGCAAAGTACGGTCTGCTTGCCGAGGAATACGTCGCCGTAGTTCATCAGGAAGTCGATCACCTCTTGATTAGTAGTCGCTGTAGGGATCACTTCGAGCAGCCTCAGGTAGCGAGGCGGATTGAAGAAGTGCGTACCGCAGAAGTGCGCCTGGAAGTCTGCGCTCCTGCCCTCTGCCATCAGGTGGATAGGTATACCGGAGGTATTGGATGTGATGAGTGTACCCGGCTTGCGGTATTTCTCCACTTGCTCAAATACCTTCTTCTTGATGTCGAGGTTTTCTACTACTACCTCTATCACCCAGTCGCAATCCTTGATCCACGACATGTTGTCGTCAAAGTTGCCCGTAGTGACGCGGCCTGCGAAGGCCTTGTCATATATAGGAGATGGATTAGACTTCAGGGCAAAGGCCAGGGAGTCGTTAGCTATCTTATTGCGCACGGCTGGCTTCTTCAGGTCCTCTTCGCTCGCGTCGCGCGGTACGATATCGAGGAGTACTACCGGCAGGCCGATATTGGCAAAGTGCATGGCGATACGTGATCCCATCACACCTGAGCCGAGTACGGCTACCTTCTTGATCTTTCTTGCTTTCGCTGGCGTGACTTGCACGGCCTTCTTTTCTGTTGCTACAGCATCCATGTTTGTTATTTGAATTTTTTTTGGTTTTATACTGATTGAAAATGTCCTTTGTTTCTTATAGCATATTAGCCGGTAAACATTACCGGCAGGTTAGCCATTTATCATTTCTACCCTCTTGTTCACGTTGTTTTTCTCCAGTCGGTTCAGGATACGTTTAGTAGTGTTCTTGAAGTACGAGTGATCATTAAATACACGCGAGAACATGAGGCTGCCCTCTATCTCTGCCACACTGCGCTCAGCCAGCTCGTCAGCTATATCCTCCGGGTACTTGTCCAGGTAGATGGTCTTGATGGCGTGGAAGAAGTCAGTGAAGAAGTGGCGCACCAGCTCGGCAAACTCAGGTACCATGAGAGCGCTCTCTACTCCTACATTGCCCATCAGGGAACCAGTCTCTTCATTGAGAAATATCTCCTCTGCGGCATCAAAGAGTTTTTCCAAACGGTCGTTAGGGGTCAGGCTCTTGTCATAGGCAAAGGCGAAGACCTTGCTCTTGAAGTATTCGTGTACGGTGCGGATGACCTTTTTCATCAGGTCTTCCTTGCTGGGAAAGTAGTGGTAGAGGGAGCCCTTCTGCAGGCCACATGCCGCAGCTATATCCGCCATGGATGTATGGTAGTAGCTCTGCTTGCGAAATAGCTTGAGCGACTCGATAATGATCAGCTGCTCGTCTACTTTTTGCTTAGGCATAAATTATTAATTGGTCTACGAAGCTAGAAAGCTTTTTTCTACTTACCAAACGATTGGTAGGTAAAAAGTTTTGGGGGAATTGTTAAATTCTACATTGGCCGCCCGGCTAGCTATAAATTGCACCTATCATGAAAACACATCTGCTTTTGGTTCTATCTATTTTATTGACTATCAATATCTTTTCTCAAGATGAGGCACATCTGAGGCTGCCTGAAACACCCTGTAATATCCGGAGCTACCATGCGCCGACCTGGTTTGAGGGATATATAGTACTGGACGGTGGGGACACTATAAGAGGTAAAATGATTCCTCCCAGCACTTCTTATGATAGGCTAAATGCTGACGATTATTACCTGCCCTTTGTATCAGAAAAAACCTGTGAGATGAATTTCAGACCTGACGGACTGAGGTGCTTCAATTTTCTGCCGGCTGCCTATGCCAACCTAGTAGTGGACTCAAACGAGGTCAAATCCCTGAAGCTATGGACGCATATCTACAAGTATCCATATAATGACCATGCTCCTTTTGACTATTTCATCTCTACCAATAATGACATAGATGCAAAGCGGCGGGGAGGCAAAATCTTTGTGCAGGAGCTGAGGGTCGGTAGCCGGTGCACTGTATATGGCTTTGAGCAACAAACTCAGCAAGCAGATGGGTCTCCGCAAAGCACGAGTGGATTTAAGACCAAGTGCTTCCTGCAGAAAGCAGATGGAGCACGTGTGATAGTAGACTGGGCCAACTTTAAGTACGATATGAAACGCTTCTTCAAAGACTGCCCGGCCCTGGTACAGAAAATAGAAGCCAACCAATACACGTATAAGAACTGGCCGGAGATGGTAGAGTTTTACAACCACTCGCCTGATGCCTGCACCGCTATATCGGGACATTGATCGTACAGTGCCGGCTCGTTTTGAGCGACAACCATGACTCCCACTCACTCACATTCTGCATTTATTTATATGGGTAAAAGTTGATATACCTGACAATTGTCATAGATTTGTCATCCTAAAACCCAAACATGAAAAAGATAGTGCGTATACTCCTGTATACCTTTTTGCTAATCATTGTATTAGCCGGTAGCTTTGTGACTTTCCTCCAGGTCCGCGGCGTACCTAAGTATGACGCGCCACAGATTCCTGAGTTTAAGGCTGAAGTGACGCCGGAGCGCCTGGTGCAGGGCACCAAGATAGCCAGCGTGCAGTGCATGGTATGCCACCGGGGCAAAGACAACAAGCTGGTAGGCAGGCAGCTGACAGAGCTGCCAAAGGAATTTGGGACCATCTTCTCCGCCAATATCACGCATAGCAAGGATCACGGTATCGGCGGCTGGACCGATAGTGAGCTCGCCTACTTTCTCCGGACAGGCGTCAGGAAGAATGGCCAGTATGCACCTATCTATATGCCTAAGTTCGGCCATCTGAGTGATGAGGACCTGAAGAGTGTGATCGTGTGGCTGCGCTCTGACGACCCACAGCTGGCTACCACTGAGGAGGCCACAGTACCGTCACAGCCGAGCCTCCTGGTCAAATTTCTATGCCTCGTGGCTTTCAAACCGCTCCCGTACCCTACTGCTGTGGTACCACAACCTGATACTACGAATGTGACCGAGTATGGCAAATACCTGGTGACTGGCCGCTACGACTGCTACACGTGCCACTCGGCAGACTTTACCAAGCTGGATATGGCCAGTCCGGAGAAGTCTCTCGGCTACTGCGGCGGTGGCAATACCATGCTGAACCTGGCGAGCAACAAGATCTTCACCGCCAATATCACGCTGGATGAGAAAACGGGTATAGGTAGCTGGACGGAGGATGACTTCCGCCGGGCTATGCACGAGCAGAAGAATAAGGACGGCCATGCCCTTCGATTTCCTATGCTGCCATACAACGCTCTGACCGACAATGAGGTCCACGCCATCTGGCAGTACCTGCGCACGGTGCCAAAGATCGAAAATCAGGTAAATCGCCAGTATGATGTGGACCTGGACGCCCCGATGGTGGCCGCTAACTAGGATAGAAAAGGTGTAAGCATCCGTTATAACGCTTATTTGTTAAATATGCCGTTAGCGTCATATTTTTACAAATCGTGTCATTGAATTGTCATATTTTCAGGTAACTAAAAAATTATTTACCGAAACATTTACGTCAATGAAGCACAAAATTACCCTGCTGACCTTTTCTGCCTTCCTCGCCCTCGTACTTTGCAGCTATCGTCCCGGTGCGGCCCATGATGGCCAGACCAACACTACCGGCTCTGACGGTGGAACCTCTGCCTGTGGCGGTGGTGGCTGCCACAATAGCAGCCTGTCTTCGGCTCTCGGCACTACACTCGAGTTTGACTCTGCCGGCACACCGGTGGCCAGCTATGTACCTGGTGGCTCCTATACTGTGAAGATCACTGCGACCAACGCTACCGGTCTCACTCTTTCTAAATTCGGATTTCAGATGGTGAGTATCACTGCAGGCAGCGCTGGTGGCGGCAGCAATGTACAAGCCGGCACATGGAGCAGCACCCTGCCTACCACCGTGCGCAATACCTCTACTGCACTCTCCGGCCTGACCATCCCTGTGATCGAGCAGTCCGGCTACCTCACTCCAGCCAGCGGCACAGGCGGCGCAGGTACCGTATACACTGAGACCATCTCATGGACTGCTCCTGCAGCAGGTACAGGGGATGTGATGTTCTACGGTACTATACAGGCCGTGAATAACAACGGCAACGAGTCTGGCGACAGATCCCAGCAGGCTGCACCACTGACCATCACAGAGGCAGTAGTAGTACCTAATGGTATCAATGATGTGACGCTGGCCAACGCTATCCGCATATATCCTACTGTGACTACAGGAGTGGTAAATGTGAAGTCTGCCCTGTCTGACCTGAGCTATGAGGTATACAATGTAGAAGGTGCACTGCACACACAGGGTACTCTCTCCGGTAGCCAGTCTATAGACCTCTCTGGTACGGCCAGCGGCATCTACCTGATCCGCCTCCATAGCGGCAACAATACAGCGACATACAAAGTCATAAAAAATTAAAAACCCAATATCGTACATCTACAAAGGCGGCTCATTGGCCGCCTTTGTCGTTTTAGTACCGGGGCAAAAGGCTACCTTTATTTTATGAAACAATCCACCAAGATCATAGTGGGTATCGTAGTGGTGCTCATAGCGATACAGCTCTACCACCCTGCGCGAAACCAGTCTAACGACCAGTCTCATCATATCTCCACACTCTATCCTGTGCCAGACAATGTGAAGCAGATACTCAAATCCAGCTGTGACGACTGCCATAGCAACTATACGGTCTATCCCTGGTATGCCAATGTACAGCCTGTAGCCTCCTGGCTGGGCCACCATGTGGATGAGGGCAAGGGAGAATTGAACTTTTCTGAGTTTGCCACCTACAGGCCGCGCCGCCAGTACCACAAGCTGGAGGAGGTGATCAAGATGGTGGATGATAAGGAGATGCCGCTGGAGTCATATACCCTGGTGCACAAAGACGCGATCATGACGGCAGCGCAGCGTACTATCCTGACACAGTGGGCGCAGGGCATCATGGATATGATGAAAGCCACCTATCCGGCAGACAGCCTGAAGCGCCCTCAGCGCAGGCAGGACTGATGCACATTGCCGGATGCGGGTGAGATTGATTATTTTAGCAGTCCATCAAAACTGATCTATGGCACTGGTACCCTGCAGAGAATGTGGCAAAGAAGTAAGCGACGCGGCTGAGAAGTGCCCGTACTGCGGCATCAGCACACCTAGTAAGAAACGCCGGCAGGTCAAGCTGGCTATCACCGCCATAGTGCTGCTGCTACTGATAGGCGGAGGCGCCTGGGCCTATCATAAGGTCACGAGTGTCTTTGCCCCGGATACGATTACTACGATAGATACTACCCGCCCCGCACCCAAGCTGGACAAGACAGTCCCTGTCAAGCCACAGATCATACAGAAGGACTACAAAGAAAAAGTAGAGGAGATGCTGGATAGCGATAAGTCTGTAGGCGAGATCAGCGATGAGACGGGCCTGAGCCGCAAAGAGATACGGCGTATCAAAAAGGAAAAGGCAGAAAGAGACAAAGCTGCGGGCAAGTAGCCACTTCGAGTAAGGCATATTCTCCCCCTTTCTTTTGGCTTGATCCAAAAGAAACAAAAGATCATGGCTCTGCGCACTTTGCCTAAAACAACCGCCGCCCACCCGCTGCCGGTCAAACTCGCCGCGTACTGAGAGAATTTGCCACTCAAAAGGATAACCAGTCCATCTGCTCTACTGTAAGATGGCTCAAACAGTGACCGCCAACCTTGCTATGCTATGCGGTTGTTTCTTCACGGCAAACTGCGCAAGGCCGCGGTAAACAGCCACTTCAAATACAATACAAAATATTGGGGACGCTTCAAATGAAGCGAAGACAGCTTATACCGCAGGCTCCTGCTGGCTCAGGCAGTGCCAGCTACCCAGGCCCCAGATCACATCTGTACTATCTATACCTATCACCTTCCTATCCGGGAAGCAGCCCGCTATGATATCCAGTGCGCGCTGGTCCTTGTCACAGCGGAAAGTCGGCACAACTACACAGCTATTGGCGATATAGAAATTGGCATAAGATGCCGGCAGGCGCTGGCCGTCATAGATGACCGGATCCGGCATAGGCAGCTCGATGATGTTGAGCGGTTTGCCATTGAGCAGGCGCATCTTCTTTAGCGCTGCGAGATTCTCCTGCAGCAGGTGGTAGTTTTCATCAGCCTCATTCTCTTCTACTACAGTCACCACAGTGTCCTCATTTACGAAGCGGGTGATGTCGTCTATATGGCCGTCGGTATCATCGCCCACTATACCATCGCCCAGCCAGAGGATCTGCTCTACGCCGTAGTAGCTGATGAGGTATTGCTCTATCTGCTCCCTGGTGAGGTGCGGGTTGCGATTTTGATTGAGCAGACAGGCAGTGGTGGTCAGCACAGCGCCGGCACCGTTGAAGTCTACCGAGCCGCCCTCCATCACGATGCCGGGATGGAACACAGGGATACCGTACTTCTCTCCTATCAGTGTCGGGATCACATCATCCAGATCATACGGAGGATATTTATCTCCCCAGGCATTGTAGCCCCAGTCTACTATTACTTTCTTGTCAGCAGCATCCTCATTGATGAGGAAGGCGGGGCCGTGGTCGCGGCACCAGGCATCATTAGTAGGCTGATGGTAAAATTTCACACGGGTCAGATCCACATCTTCTTTCAGCAGCTGCTCTTTGGCAAAGGCCTCCATCTCAGCGCCGGCTACATTTATGCAGACCAGCTCACCCTCGCTTACAGCTTTGATGAACTTAGCATACGGCCCATACACTGTATGTATCTTGCCCGGCCAGCTAGCCTCCTTGTGCGGCCAGCTCAGCCAGGTAGCAGTATGCTTGTGCCACTCTGCAGGGAAATGATATCCGAGTTCTTTTGGAGTCTTGCTCATTGTATTAAAGTCTCCGCCGCGGCGGATATTTGGGGGTGAGGCTTTAGTCGTTGTCTATAAATCGCTTTGTGATAGGCTGGTAGCTGTCTATGCGGCGGTCACGCAGAAATGGCCAGTGTGTACGGTAGTACTCAGAATTGGCCAGATCTACCTCGGTCACTACAGTCTCCTCCGCATCGTGAGAAGCCTTGTAGAGCAGGGTGCCAAATGGATTGGCTATAAAGCTTCCGCCCCAGAATTTCATGTCGGCCTCATCTCCTACACGGTTTACGCTCACTACCGGTACGCCATTGGCTACTGCATGAGAGCGCTGTATGGTCTGCCAGGCATTGTACTGCTCCACATTGGTCTCGTCATTCTGCCGGTGTGCCCAGCCGATAGCCGTAGGGTAAAACATCAGCTCTGCACCCATGAGCGCCGTGATACGGCTGGCCTCCGGGTACCACTGGTCCCAGCAGATCAGGATGCCGATAGTAGCATACTTCGTTTTGAAAACTTTATAACCCAGATCGCCAGGTGTGAAGTAGAACTTCTCGTAGTAGCCCGGATCATCCGGGATGTGCATCTTGCGGTATTTGCCCAGATAGGTGCCGTCTGCATCGAGCACGGCAGTCGTATTGTGATACAGGCCCTGTGCGCGGCGCTCAAAGAGGGAGGCGATGATGACCACATTCAGTTCTTTGGCCACGGCAGCGAGCGCATCAGTAGATGGGCCAGGTATGGCCTCAGCCAGGGCAAAATTGTCATGATCCTCTACATCACAGAAATACAGTGAGGTGAAAAGCTCCTGCAGGCACACTATCTGTGCGCCTTTGGCAGCTGCTACGCGCACCTGCTCTATAGCCTTCTGCAGATTGGTAGCTTTATCTGCCACGCAGCTCATCTGCACCGTCCCGATCTTTACCTTAGCCATTTGCTTTCTTTTTTGAGGCTGCAAATATAAGGTATCTGAGGCTATTTATGGATCAGCAAAACATTCTGTGTAGGATAGAATACCTGCAGGGGTGTATACTGATGCAGTAGTACGGCGTCATCGCCGGTGGCGTAGTAAAACTGTGTCCGGGAGAGTGTGTCCACCTCATGGTGAATATCTGTGAGCTTGATACCTTCTGCCTTGCCAGTCTCCTTATAAAAGCAAAAGGTAGGGTTGAAGAGCCAGGTACAGTTCAGGTCTATTTCCTTGCCGCCGTGGTCCCTGCGGTATTTCTCCAGATACACGATGAGGTCATGATCATTAGCATTGAACCACCACTCCCGCACACACTTGCGATCTGACGCAAACCCCAGGTGTATGGCAAAAAGCGACACGACCACCGCCGGCACCGCCACCGCTATCCTGGGTATGTGCAGGCTCAGGTCCCTGATGAGAAATACTAAGACAAAAATGAACAGCACATAGTAGCTGAGCGCTGTGCGGGTGGTCAGATTTGGGGTGCCTAGCAGGACAGTCTGCATCTTATTGACCCCCCAGACCAAGCATAGCAGCAGGGTGACCACTACCAGAGGATCCTGCAGGGCACGTGTGCCCTGGCGTATCGCTTTGCGCAGCACATACAGGCATACCCCCACAAAAAAGACTACCACTATCCATGCTACGTACACAGATGGGATACCCCAGTACCGCACACCATTCCTGAAATTAGTGATCTGGTCCAGCAGTGTATTTTTGAAAAAGCCCTCGCGCGACCAGTAGACAAACTGATTTGTCGATTGCATCTTGTGTAGTGGTGTATAGCATAGCGCCATGAATGCGGCTGCTACCAGTATAGTACCCGATCCGGTGAGCAGAAGCGTCTTTATAGTTGCCTCTTTCCTGATGTAAGCTGCCAGGAGGAGGAGCATCAGCAGGCCCTGTATAGCTACCCAGTATATGAGCAAAGTAAAATTGGCATAAGCTGCCAGCATGGCAAAAATGATAGCATATACATACCATCGCACCTCCGTACGCTCGCTATACCGCAGCAGGAAATAAACTGAGCATACCATCAACGTATTGGACATGCCATAGCCTCGCGCCAGGCCAAAGAAATCCAGCAAAAACGGATTGCAGAAAAGCGCGAAGAAAGGAAGGCAGAACAAAAAGCCGGAGCGATCAAAGTACCTGACAGCTATGCGATATACCATGAAGTAACATAGGACGAATGCCAGCATATTGGGCAGGCGCACACTCCATGGCTCCGTACCAAAAAGGAACTCACAAAACTTAATACAGAGTGTATTGAGAATATGATTGCTAGGCCAGTAGGTGGGAAACATGATGATCTCCGTGACCGTAAAGTGCGGATAGAAGATAGCTGCAGCACTCTCATCAAAAGTGATAGGTACAAATATGGCCTTATAGGTAATGAAGGCCGCCAGTATCAGGAAAAATATCGCAACAGCAGCTCTCGGCCACCCATTCGTTTTCATACGTGTTTAGTTATATCGTGACTTATTGCTTCATCATGTCCATCCATGGCATCCTGTCAAAGTACACCTCGTTTCGGCTGATCTTGTCTCCGGCCATCTCTACTATATCAAGCCCGTAGAATGTGAGCTCCTGATCACGAAAGGGTATAGTCGCACGCCACTTCAGCGTAAAGCCTTTGTCCGTAGGAAATACCTCTACAGCCTCCCACCGCCAATCAGGATTGCGGCTGAGGAGCTTGCTAAAGTATGGTGCCATCTGCTCGTGGCCCCTGAGGCCTGCGGCATTGGCCGGGTCTATATAGAACGCATCTGTAGTATAGTACCGGAGCAGCTCACCGGGCTTATTACCAGTCCAGGCTGCCAGCCATGCATCGCAAAATGAGCTGTGATCCGCTACCTGCGTCATTGTATTGTCTTACTGGTATTGCCCAGAGATACGAGCACTACACCGGCTATGATAAAGGCCATGCCGAGGCCAGCTTTGATAGTAAACTGCTCTCCAAAGAACAAAGATGAGATCAGCAGGCCGACCACAGTGAGAGAGAAGAAGATGGCGCTGAATGCCTGCAGCGACATATCCTTGAGCGCTACAGTAGAGAAGTATGAATTGATCAATCCAAACACCAGCGCACCGGCAAAGTAACCCCAGAATCTGACCGGAGTGTCCTTGTTGAGTGCAGAGAGGTTGAAGCCGACATTGGTCAGTACATTAAAGAATACTGACGTCAGCAGGGCAAAATAGGGAGCTAGTGCGGAGTTTTCCATCATACGAGTTTAGATTTTCAAGATAAGATATTTCATATCAAACCCGCGAACCGGACTGTGGAATATTATCTCCGTATGCCGGCGGGCATGGTTTTGGGAATCCAGCTAAACAAAACAAACATCCATGAAAAGATCGATCATCATCGCTGCCTCCCTCTGCCTCTCTGCATGGGTACAGGCCGAGACACCCACCGTCAGAGAAGTATCTGGCGGACTACAGAGCCCGGAGAGCGTAGCTGCCTGTGGTAAATATATCTATGTGAGCAATATGGGCTCTACTGTAAACCCCTCTGCCAAAGATGGCGATGGCTACATCTCTCAGCTGTGGCGCCAGGATGGCAAAATGGTAGAAGAGAAATTTATATCCGGGCTCAACTCTCCCAAGGGAATAAAGATCATACACGGCAAGCTGCTGGTAGCTGATGTAGACCGCGTAGTGGCCTATGACCTCAAAACGCGGAAGAAGGTATGGGAAGCTGACCTGAGCAAGGAGGGTGTGACCTATGCCAATGATATCAGCATAAGGGGCCTGGGTAGTATCTTCGTCTCATCTACAGACAAGAATACCGTCTATAAAGTATGCCGCAATGGCAAGGTGAAACAGCTCAGAGTAAAGGGCAGCCTGGATGGCGCCAATGGGCTGTATAAAGCTAGCTGTGGCCTGTATGTAGCCAACTATGGCCATGGTGATAAACCTGATGGTAGTTTTGGCAAGGTAGCTCTCTGCAGCAAAAAGTATAAGGTATATGAATCAGGCGGTGTGTATGATGGGATACAAAAGGTATGTGGCCGTGTAGTAGTGACAGACTGGGTGGAGCGCAAGGAAGGAAGCGCAGGAGTGAAAGGCAAGCTGATGGTATACCGCCCGTGCAAGAAGATATTCTACGAAGTAGAGACAGGCAAAAGCCTCGGTGGCCCCTCTGATATCTACCGCGACTGCAAGACGAAAACAGTATGGGTGCCGTGCATGACTGATAATAAACTGGTAGCGGTTCCCTTCGCTACGATCAAGAAAATGGGCATCCTGCAAATGAAATGATCATACCCGCATCGTATCAGGCAGCCAGGAGCGGATGCTCCGCTTGACCTGATCTGGTGTGAGGCGCTCTGACATAGCACGGGCTATCAGGGCCTCCAGCTCCTCATCAGAAGCGAAACGTAAAGCAGCTATCACTTTAAATGGTAGCTGCTTTTCTATCTCCTCGAGGCGGCGGCCGGTGAGGATATAGTACCTCAGCCGTAGCTCCTGGCGCACCAGGCGGTCCTGCAGGCCGAGCGCATAGTGCTGACGTGTCATAAATGCGAGTGCGACAATGAGTGTGATCAGCATGGCTATCATAGCCCACAGGGGCCACTGGTCAGGATAGCGCCAGATGCCTGTGCCGCAGAGGGCATAGGCGGCTATGACTGCGCCATAGTAGACGAAGTGGTGCGGCCAGTAGTAGAATATGTGATTGCTGTAGTTCTGCTCTTTCATGGCTGGAATTTGACATGGTGCTACAATAGCTGTGCCGCAAGATATTTTATATATATAAAGAGTATCTTGCCGAGGCTAAACCCGACCCGATATGAGATACTCCCTGCTGGTGGCCCTCCTGGCCTGTGGCGTACACCTGAGCGCGCAAAACACCTTCCCGTATGACTCCGCTGCACACCATGTGGTATACCGCCAGTCTGTCAAGCTAGCACCCGGTGTGAAAACGAGTGATGTATATGCGGCTATCACCACCTGGTTTGCCGACTCATCGCGATTCACGCACTACAATCTCGTAGCACCACTGGATACTATGAAACTCAAGAAGCCCAACAAGAAAAAAATAGCCGTGGAGGAGCAGTATGGCAATCCGAGGCCGCTGCAGATGCAGGACCCTGCGGCTGACAAGATGCAGGGCATGGGCGTGATACGATACTACAGCAGCGGCGGCTCACTAAAGCTACTGTACCTCAAATATGACATAGGCGTAGAAGTAAAACCCGCCGCAGCTATCCTCTCTGTATCAAATATCCGGTATTATCACTTTGACGCGGGCAACTATAAGCAGGCTCCGATCTACAACTTCAGCGGAGGCAAACCATGTGAAGATGTAGGTACGATAGAATCTCTGATAGATTGCCAGCGATTTCCGGAGGAAATGAA
>APMI01003674.1_pt1 | contig 28309 bp, 39 predicted proteins | sample 667938 | NCBI WGS metagenome assembly APMI01 (sample SAMN01084076, study PRJNA167559) | wastewater metagenome | biome: Wastewater | place: Denmark: Ejby Moelle, Odense | collected 2011-11-28
GTGTGTATGGCAGTATTACGGAATAAGAAGTATCATAATAATTAAATTGTACTATAAAATGCGACTGCTATTATGCTGAATATGTTAGAGAAACCTGAAGGTAGTAAAAAATTTGAGAGATAACGTGATCTGTTTGAAGTGCTTAAAACTTGCTTGACCTTAAATTACAAGATTCCTCGTTCGTTAATATACGGTATAATATTTTCATTACTATAAAACTAATAATTATTCAAACTGGCCCATATCCAACATTTACCATAATTTTTCTCACAAATACTGAAAATAGACCCGCACATAAGTAAAGTACAACTGAGATATTTGAAGAACAAACTAGCAAAATTCCAACCCAAACCCAAATAATAGCAAGTATAAGACTGGGATAATTAGGAGTTTGATTATAATTAGTAAGAGGATGATTAGGAAATATAAGTATAAGATCAGTATATTAGTTAGATTGATGATCTAATGAGGGCGCATTAGGAATTAGTCAGGAAGTATGGGCTAAAGGGGAAAGATGGGGAGAGGCAAACTCAGGAAATTAAATAAATATATTAATAGTATATTTAAAATAGATTGCCAAGGTTTAACACTGTCTAATAAACTAAAGTTTCTAAAGTCAGTTCACCAGCTACAAAGCTAAAATCTTCATAACTTCCAAAAATTCAACAATATTAATCTCCATCTTTGAAGCCTTTGCCGACACAATAGCCACAAAAATCAACATAGAAGCCATCGCTGAAGAAGAACAATTTTGTTGAGCCAGTTGAAAATATTTCTTCAAATAACAGTAATGTAAATAATTTGTATTCGTTGATAAACCCGAATACAAATTAAAATATAAAAAGTAATCCAAATGTTCATAAACGAGCCAGTAAACTAATTGACGACAAATAAAAATAACTTAGATAAAGGTAAAGATAAAGACAGAGGAAACAGGAACAGTTTTAGATTTTAAGCGATTAAAGAAAAATGAAGAAAAGTGTGTCTGCTGATCGAGGTATTGGGAGAAATATTGAGAATAGTAATAAGATTTATCAGAGCAACAAATTTAGTAATAATCAGAAAGTATCGTAATTCAAACCTGCAGAAGATAGAAGTTATCGATCTCCACAACAACAGAAAAGACCAAGGTAAGAAGTATTAAAGCAACTGAACGAACAGATCAAGGCTGAGTAAAGGCGTAAACAACAGACCGAAAACCGTCGATAAAATGTTAATAACTCCCTTTATGCAAGCTAACGTCAACCAAGAAAAGGAGATGAAGGTTAAGTTTTTCAATCAAGACCTAAATTACGCAGAACACCTCCTCGTGAATGAATTATTTGATATGATTAATTTTTAACCAATCTTTCATATATTGTTAGGCCCTATGAGTATATATGCTAATATGATATTGCTAATAATAATCGTTAATATTCGATATTTGAACAGAGAAGCATGCCGCACTACCCCGACGAAATTGAGTACTCAGACAAGTACATGGACGACTACTATGAGTACCGTCACGTGATTCTGCCCAGAGAAGTATACAAGAAAGTACCAAGAGGTCGTTTGCTTGCTGAAAACTAATGGAGAGCACTTGGTGTCCAGCAGTCAAGAGGCTGGAACCACTACTAACTGCATAGACCTGAGCCTCATATTTTGCTTTTTAGAAGAGCTAAAGGCACTGATCCTCAAACTGGGCTGCCACCTGCTGGATTTATGGCTCCACCAGACACCTTTGCAGTTTGAATTAGAAATTAACCATGATTGATGTAATGCCATCAAAATTACTTATTAACCAATACATGAACTATTTTAGCATAAAATTATTCTTTAGTATTAACATAGGTGAGTTTGATTATAATATGCTTACTAATAATTAGATATATTAAATTAACTAGTATGAAAATTTAAAGCAGCAGCTCTACAATAATCCTGTTCAATCGCGCTAACTTACTGCATTTATGTTCATCTAAACCCCATCCTGAGAGTCCTCAACGATTATAAGCACTTATTGCAGCAGCTGAGACTTTACATAAACAGCAAAAAAATAAATAATCACAGTTTTAAATCAAAGAGGTAAAGGTTAATGAGGGAAAGATTAATGTGGAATAAACTTAAAAAATTATAATTGAATTGCAGGGTTAGGGTTATTGGGAGTTTGTTAAAGAAATGTGGCATGAGGGAATTAAAAAGTCATAGATGTACATCAATATTGACACATATTTCATGAAAGATACATATACTGCAGCTATATAAGCAGCAAGAACTGCTCTTATCGCAGCAAAGTCTATCGCATAGAAAGGAAAACAAGTTAACGCTTTTGCTATGGTCAGACCTCCTGGTCATCATAGTGGTATGAAAAGTCAACCTCATGGATTTTCTTTCTTCAACAATGTAGCTATTGCTGCTAACTACTTACTGAAGAATCTAAAAGCTAAGAAAATAGCAATTGTTGACTGGGACGTACATCATGGTGAAGGCACTCAAAAATTGTTCTACAATCGTAATGATGTTTTATTCATAAGCTTACATCGATTCGATAACGGCAAATTCTTCCCTCACGTTCAATAATCATCAAGCAAAAACATCGGTTCTGGCCCAGGCACTGGTTTAAATATAAACATATGCTGGAATTTATAATAAAAACCGAAAGGCTCAACATACAGCAGAGAATAAAGTTGCGGTAATTAATAATATTATTATGCATTCAACAAAATAGTTATCCCCGTCTTGAAGTAGTATGACCCGGATTTTATATTGGTCAGTTGCGGGTTTGATTCTGCTTGTGGTGATCCCATCGGTGGGCTATATTTAGATTAAGTTGGGTATTCCAGTATGTTGAAGCAGATTATGCAGATTGGGAAAAATGTGTTGCTTGTTCTTGAGGGAGGGTATAATGTGGGAGTGCTTGATTGGGCTGCACGGACTATTGTTAAAACGTTGACTCACACAGTTTAAGCAGATGTGCTGTAGAAAATTGAAAAATTAAAAATTTCAGAACCAAACAAAATTGGCGTTAGCGGAGTTTAGTAAACATTAAACTAAATTAACAAGTTTTGGACTAAAATTTGAGCCAATCGAACGTTTTATATCTTTACTTTTCATAATTGCGTTACTTCTGACTAGTCTAAAAAAATAAAATTACTACAATATATAATGTAGCATCTAATAATTGCCCCATTTTAGTTCGTTAACGCAAAGAATGTGTGTATATATATATAGTTATAAAGAAACAAGTTTCCTCATGGCTAGGGCCACTCAGTCACTTAATTCTTCAGCCCCGACAGAGGAGGGCTTGAAGGAGAGCTGACAGGCTATTATTTGCTGAAAAGTTAAATGATTTATTTTGATTTGCTGATGGAGGTAAATTTGCCACCGACTCTCTGTCTGGAATTGGCAACTTTCTGTCTGCTGAAATACTTCACTTTCTTCTTCCAGACTCTTGCCGCTTTCTTGCGAAGGTACCTTAGTAGTTTGTCATTGCGCGATTCCTGCAAATAGATTTATTTAGGGTCGTCTAAGTTGATTAATTATTGATCATTTTGCCAGTATTTGTAAACTTTATTAACAACGATGTTCTGCTTAGTTTCGGGTGTTTATTTTTCTTAATGGAAATCCAGATTATTGTGTTCATCCTCTGAGTGTGATGGTTATTCCAGATTCAAGTACAAATCGATATTGACTGGTTGATAGTCATATAGGAATCGTATGTCGTTATCTGTGGACTTGAGTTGAGGCAATTGTTACATGTCGTCGTAACTCATTATCATAATAACTATAAACAGCAGGCTCTTATTTTAAATTGTAATTTTTATAATACAATTTCTATCCAATTATTGCCTCCAAACTCAGACTGAAACCTTATTAACATATATTGCTTTTCATTAATTCCATCTCTAAAAACCAAAAAAAATGATTATAATTATGCTGTGTTCTATTTAGCGTAAATGAGATAAAGTAGAATTTTTAATATGCAAAAAAATGCGTTTCATATTTGTTAGACTTTATATAGAAGTACAATAATTAAAGATATAATTTTGATATGTGCTCAACGAGATAAATAACTAATTAAGTTAAGTATAAACATATCAATAACGATTCTTTAATGAATAATCCTTGGGTGAGATAACTAAACCTTTGCCTTTCCTTGCTCCTTTATAAATAACCTCGCAGATGTCAATCAATTATTGCGGATCTTTGAACGCCCATGTAATCTTATTATTATTACCTGTGCTGGTATCTATCATCATGTGCTTATTGCGATAGAAAAACATAAGAGTCATGGGATCGTACAGTTCGTACATAGCATTAAAATCAGGCACTTTAGTGATATCCACCAGATAGAAAGTGACAAATTTACTCAATTTGAATGCTACCTTTAATATGACCTCATCAATTTGCATACAGGTTGTTTCCCAATCGTGACCAAATCTTATCACTACTAGTTTATCAGTTTATGTCAGTATGGCTTGATCGACTTACCATCCGTTGTCCAAGTGGGGCAGAATGTATGACATAATACTCTTCTTATTATTAATTTATAATAGACTGCCTGTTAGTTTTTTGTTTAGAATAAAGTCAAAGTAAAAATTTACGAACAACTATAGTTAATGTTAGTTAAATATGAAAATCTAAGATTTCTAAATTTAAAATAATCGAAAATTATAGAACTAGTAACATAAATTCATTTTTAAGTAATTAAAAAGTTCCATAGGTATTAAATTTTAACCTTATTAACAAGATACTCTCTTTTACGTTCAAAGCTCAGTGAATTTCTGTCAATGTGTGTTTATTGTCTGAATGTCTTATACACTGACATTATTATTATAATAATTTGCGAATTTCTATCAGTATGAAGGCAATCGAAGTACGACTGGTCGGCAGGTTCAGATTTGAGCGTAAAATACCAGGTGATCATGATCATTTGCTATACATGGGAGTCCATACACAAAATGACTCATACGTATTCATGAAAGGAGACGAAGTAAAGAAAAAAGTACCATCTAATAAATTGTCAATTTTGCATGAAGGCAAAATCATGCAGACTATGCAAGGTGGTATTGGCATTCCTCATATGCATTGGTGCGGTCAGGAAGAAGATTTTAACTTCATTGTCAGTGAAGAACTTTCGCATGATTTGGGCAAAATGATGAAGAAGTGCGGTGGCAAGTTCTCACTTAAAACAAGTTTACTTTTAGGAATTTAAATTATTTCGATTCTGCAATACTTCCACTTCAAAAATTACTTGCATTGTGGAATTAGACCAGAACACTTCATGATGGGAGCAGGCGCCAAGTACACCAAACTATTCATTGTAGACTACTCAACCACCATTAAGTACAGAGATAATCAGACTCTTGAACATGTTACTGAAGAAGATAAAAAATGCGATGAAAGATTATTCAATATGGAATTCTCAAGTCCTACTTATCATAAAGGCGAAACTCCATCTAGAAAAGATGATATCATTTCATTCTTGTATTTGATGGCATATTTCCAGCGAGGCGAGCTACCATGGTCAAAATATATGAAATAGAAAATGACAGAAAAGTAGCGATCACACAGTATATACTAGATGAAGGCGACATTAACACCAAAATAAATATTCGAAGGGTGTCTCGATTTAGCAACTCTGTATTAGGCTACTTTACGACTCAAATTCGACTAGAAACCAAGATATTCATACTATAAGAATGTGTTCAGACAGAGGCTGGAGAGGGAAGGCGAAATCGAAGATGGAATTTATGACTGGATTCTGCTGCAAGATGATGACGATGATCTAGTCGATGATGTTTGCTTGGATTTGGAGATCATTCCCAATTAAGCTTAATTCCTAAGCAAATTGTAAGAATAAATAAGAGCAAGAGACAAATCTTAAGCTGAGAAGCTGTCGTTAGCTAAGGCAAAAGAAACCAAGAAAACAGCCGCGCCGATCAACAAAGATAAATAATGTAGTATTTTTTGAAATATGAACTGATATTACGTCAACTAATTTAAACCATTTGTAATCCTAATATTAAATCATACTTTTGCTGGACTATTTCCAGTAGAGGCATTAATATAACTTTATAAAATAGTTTAAAATTAACAATGCAAGAAATGTTTCAGTTGATCAACAGATTAATATTTGAATCGATTAATTTCGAATTTAAATTAAAAGTTGATAAACTTAAAAATGTTAAAATTAAGCATTTTCACTTTTATATTGAACTGTTTCCAATATTTTTAGATGTAAAACAACATACACTCAATCGATTGAGAAGTTGACTATAATATTAGATATAACGTCAGAATTGTTTATCAGACCAATGTTGAAAATGAATATTTAAATTAAAAAAACAGGAAATAACTTAATAATTAATATGGACTCTGAATATCCTAACTCCTACGGGTCTTCATCAATTTCAGATGATTCAGCCAATAGTCTCTAGCTACTGTTAGACTGCATGATTCTGTACTCCCCTGTTCAGCCTGCTCTAGTGCCAGCAGACGAGCCATCCTTTGAAGTATTGGATCTGGACTTGGAGGAGTTCAAGCTGGAGACCAAAAGAGAGCGAACCAGCTCTGAGACATTCCCTCACACACGTAAAATTAAGCAAATCAGAAAATCGAGAAGAAGACGCGCATCTATAATATCGAAATGAGGCGCCGTCATGGAATTTTTAAGAACATCTGATATTTTGAGTACTTTACTAAATTGTAATCATTTTCCTTCATTCTCAACCGGCTACCCGTCCGCCATGCCTGAAACTGTCAACTGCCCCCCACCTTTCAACATTGTGACTTTATCTGAAATTATGTTCAAAACTCACTGATATGTATTATAATCTAATTATTTATACCCTTCAACCGAATTTTATATTAACTTTTTTTTTATTGGCCAATTATGCGTAAATTCAAATAATGCCACTGCATAAAATCTATTGTAGGTGTCAGTTTATGAAATATCTATCTAGGTCTAGCAAATAAGTGGAAAATATATTGAAGCCGGGTACTATTCGATTGGAGTGATTTATTATTATATACCACTCATGGGACAGAATCAAGGATCAGGAGTCAACCCCTTACTGCAGGATTGGCGTCGACACCCTACCTCACCGAATTTGTACATCAATAAAACTACGGGTGATTCAGCTGAGTAGCATATCGTGATGGTCAAAAAATCAGACGAGCCAGCATTATACAAGCGCATGCACTAGAGTCATAAATTTGTGGCTCCCATTCTCTATTATGAGCCAGTTGAGAAGGGAAATACAGTACAAAGTGAACAAAAGTATCGGATTTACACTTAGAAGCTCGATCCATTGTCTACGAGTAACTGGGCTTCCGTCCAATCCGCACTCTCAATTCTTAAAGGCTTTAGGAGACTTTCGATGACATATGGATTTCTCAGAGTGACACCAGGTATGATTGGAGTTAACTCTAAGAAGTAAATTAGAGTATGGATTAACGAACACTCAGCTGCTAACTATTAATAATTTACTCAGACTCTCGAAGAGGCTACCATGGTTGATGATATTTCGCGGGTAGTTAAAAAATTGGATTTAAAGACTGGTACAATCATAGAAAAGTGTGCTACTGTTCATTAAGCTATAGAACAAAGCCTAGTTTTTACAATAAGAGCCAAAGGAACGAGGACAACAAAAGTGTATTGTTAAAATCAAATGATTATTAGGCCAAAAATAATTTTAGGTCGACCAAATAAACTGAAGATAATTAATTGAAACCAATTAATGAAACATAAATAGGGAAAATATTATAGACTGGCATAGTGGGGCCTCATCATAATAAACCATTTATCTACTATCCCAAACCTTCTAAGAATGTAAATCTTATAAATAACCCTGATTATAAGAGTCTGACTTCTTCAGGACCTCGTAAATTTAACTCATTAAACCTGTAAAGCAGCCAAAATATAAAACAAGGGTAAACTTCGACTGAACAAATATCATCAGTTCATCCATCATCAATAAAACCTACTACTTATTCATTTATCTCAAACTCTGGCCAATCCTAAATGATATTAGACTAATCAACCCGTTCAATTAGACCAATAGTAACGAATCAAAAACCCACTACTCCAACTAGCTCTCAGCTAAGAAATTATCAGGCTTCTAATGGAAATTTAACACCCACATATTCGAGGTCTATCAAATAAGCGAGTAAATTTAAACAGATGCTTCATCAATAAGATCGGTCTTGTAATAAATTAACTGGCATCAGAACTGATAAAAGTCAGAAACATTTTAGTAAACAAAATTTTTATGAATCTCAGCTTATTAAATCTCAAGTTGCTCTTAAGCCACACGATAAAACTCAAGTAGGCACAGCAAGAGAACTAACAAACTAGCCAAAATTGAATACAAATACTAAACCTAATAATCAGCTAGAGCATCCATCTGTTTTAAGCCAATGGCGACACACTCCAGCACCATCAACAAAAACAAAATAATTCTACCAGATGAATTCCAATATGTCTCCTCGTTTTAAAACTAATCACTTGCCAACTTCGAACTGCCAGTAAGTTGTTGTTGAGGCAGTTAATTTATCACAAAGCACCATGTATTTAAAAAGACCTAAAGTATAGCCAAATGCTCATTTTGTACCACATCCTATGCATCATGGGCAAAAGTCACCACTCAAGTATAAAGCAGAAGTTGAGGTTAGTAAAATATAGCGGAGTTAATTAAGTTATAAGAAAGAATAAAATCAGCCTAGTATAGTGCTATCAGATTAGTAAAAATGTAAAATGACTGCCAAAGCCAAACAAATTAAACAACTCAGATAATAAATGAATATTTTAGGAATTTAAGTCAACTCTTAGGCCAAGGACTAATCCACAGTACTTGAGAAAGACAAAAGCGCTCGAGACTTACTGATAAAAAAGAAAGTATAGTAAAAAAATAGAAAACATCAAGATTTAAAAACTGCTATGAGTAAGTTACTGCAACCATGAACCACATCATACTCTTTTTTTGCATTTTACATCTCTATAATTTCTCATACTATATTCTATTTGTATATTAATTTAATTAATTATATTTTTATTGAGCTAGAACTAAATTAAAATTTCATAATTCAAAGAGCATTTTTTGCATTTAATGTCGAGCCAAGAGACTTCGGATATGGACTGTGACCAATATGACGGGGTGTTTTTATTATTAATATTGAATACTAAAGCACTTGCTTTATAATTTATTGGCTTAATTTTTGTAAAAGTGGTTGAAATCAGCTGAAAACAATTTCCCGAGAACGATTAGCACAGTACAGGCTTCACTATGAGCAGATCAAGCATTTGAAAGACATTTTTTGATTGCAAATACGAATTATTTTGCGTGCAGTTATCATTTTTATATTATTTAGTCAAAGGACATGAATGCTAGCCAGACTCCCACAAAAAAAGATAAATAATGTACTTAATCACTACCCTACATCAAGATATCTCCAGTTAAGGTGCCTAATGGTGCTAAACAAATCGGGAACTATATACTAGGTACGGCAAATAGTTAACGCAGGCAAAACAATCGGCAGTGGAACTTACGGTAAAGTTCACCTAGGTCTGCATATCTTAACAGGCGAGCGCGTTGCAGTTAAAATTATAGAAAAGCTGAAACTGTCCCATAATGACCTCTAGCGAGTCTATCGTGAAATTTCAATTCTACAGAAAATTATGCATCCATCGCTTATTCAACTTTATGAGATCATCGAAACAGACAAAAGTTTACTCTTCATAACCGAGTACATGCAAAACGGAGAACTTTTCAACTATATTATTTAAAAGAAGAAGTAAGCGCAATTTTTATCGTAGGCTCTCCGAGGAATAAGCCTGTCGAATTTTTCATCAAATAATTGACGGCATCTAGTACATGCACAACATTGGAGTCGCGCACAGAGACATTAAACCCGAAAACATACTCATGGATTTCGATGGCAAAGTTAAGATTATTGATTTCGGACTTAGCAATAATTATAAAAAAAGTATAAAGATAATTCTACTCAGATCAAAAATTAAAAACTTAATGTGGATCTCCTTGCTATGCAGCTCCCGAAATGATATAAGGCAAACACAAATATGATCCTTTGCAGATTGATATTTGGAGCGCTGGAATTGTACTTTTCGCTATGATCGCCGGATATCTACCCTTTTGTGATCCTGATACTGTTAAACTTTACAAAAAGATACTTGCTGGAACTTTTAAATTTCCTACTGGAATATCATCGGAGGCGAAAGACTTAATTTAAAAAATTCTAGTAACAAACCACTCTAAGAGAGCAACACTAGATTAAATTAAATCACACCCTTGGTACTTGCAAATTAATACCCCGAGTAAAGTAGGCATCGATACTAGATACTATCGTGTCCCTGTTTAACAGAGAATCGTGCATAATATTGAAAGATTCGGCATCAAAATTCCCAATCTTACAGAAAGTATTGAAGAGAACGTTCGTAATAAAGAAACTGCACTATACTATATTCTTGCGAAGAGAATGGTTAAGGATGGAGAAAAACTTCAGTATTTCTTCTAGAGTGATGCGTTCAATCCTGATCACTTAAAAGCCTTAGATGATCATTAGCCTGAGGAAAGCAGCACATATATTATTGATGTTTAGGCTGCTAGTCCTGTCAATCTTGACGAAGAATTTGTTAAGGCTCCTGAAACAACCTCTTCGGCTCATCTTTATTTAGAATCTAAAGATTTTGAAAGTTAACTAAAGGAAATAATGAACTCAAAATCTCAAACTGAGAGCACAATAACTCATATTAAGAAGGACAAATTCTATGCAAACAATCTAGAAAATAAGAGAAAGAGACAAAATTTAAAAATAACTGATAGCAAGTCCACTATGGACACGAACACGAGACAGACAAAAACTGTACCTAAAATACAAACGAGAGGTGAAAAAATTTCGAGCATAATTCGTATCTATAAGCTATCAAACATGACTATGTCCCCAAAAAAAAGTCTACGGTGCTCAGATAATTATTGTCAAAAGCAAAAATGTTTGGACAGTGTCAACACAGCATAATCCCATCATGAAAGTTCGAAGAGGAATAATCGTTTTCGAAAATTAGTTCCGTTGAAAAATCAGAAGAAAACAACAGACCTAATATTATGAATAATTTTTCGATAACAAATGTAATTTTAATAAGTCAATTCTTTAAACTTAACTCAATTTATATAATATTAACGCGCTTAAAGTTCACGAAAAGATGGCTCAAGTCCACATAAATAATGTTAGAGTCCTGAACAACCCTGCACCAATTCTCAGTCCTCTGCAATTTGAGATCACTTTCGAATGTTTTAAAAAGTTACCCGGGACTTTCGATTGGAAAATCATCTATTTAGGGTCACCAACAGATTCACATTATGACCAAGTTATCGATTAGTTCGATATGTCCGATATTCAAGCTGGGTGCATGACCTTCAACACTGACTCAAACCCTCCAGATTTTAGTAAAATACCAACTGACTAAATAATTGGCACTACCGCAATTTTAATTTCTGTACTTTACGAAGGACAATAATTTTTTAGAGTTGGCTATTACATCGTTAATGAGTATTAAGATAATAGTGTCGAACCGCCTCCACAACCTGACCTTAAAAGAATAAAAAGAACAATAATTGCCGATAATCCTAGAATCATGAGATTTGAAATAGAGTGGAGCAAGCAAGAAGGAAATTCAGGCCAAAATTTATAAATTCTTAAGAAAAATTTATAAGTTATCGGCGGAGACCCTTTCCAGCAATCAAACGGAGTATACGAACAACTCGAAAAGGTCAATTACTCCTATGGAATGTTTGGTCCAGGTTCACATTGATTATAGATACAGTTTTAATGTGTAAAATGATTGCAATATTATCAAAAGCGAGGATGATCAACTCTTACTTGCATTGGTCTGTACTCCATATGAGCTGCAAAAATTCCAGACTTGTTCTGCCCTCTCTTCTCTTTTCCAACACTGAAGTGCGGTTTAGATGGCTTTTATGATTTCTGTTGAACTCCTATTGACGAAGTTGTATCATAAGTCTGATTTAATTGCCATCTATTTTGATGGGTTGGATCACGGGGGCCTTTAGGTACCGACCAATTTGGACCATTAAGTTTACCGCTTGTGTTTGCGCTGTTTTATGGATGGTAAGAGCCTGGACCGACTATTTATGAAGTAGAGTTCAAGAGAATTAATGGGTCAAAACCTTTAATAGCTCTTCTAGCATATAGACTGAACTGAGGAGAAGTTTGAGCTTCTGGCTTAATTGCGGGATCGTATTCAGGGCCTGGAGTCATCTTGTACTTTTTCTAGTCAACGGGGAATCTAGAGGCTCCTCCAAATCTTGCGTTACCAAAATTTTATCTTCTGGCTTTATCAGCTTCATTAGTATCGAACTAAATAGAAACAAAAAATACATCGATGTCTTTGCGGAAATAATGCTCGTATTTAGCTTTGGTATCAAGAGTATTTCTTGGCTGTGATCCAATTTTAAACTCTGGTGCTTTATTATAAGTAAATTTGTCAGTGGGAATATAGTTGGGTCCCTTTGGAGTTTGCTTCCCTAAGTAAGCAAATAAATGTACCATAGCAATCGATTCTCGCCATGTCTTTGTTATGGAATTTTTTTGGTTCCGCATCTCGAGTGGATGTTCCAAATGAATACTGGGGTGCACTAGGCTTTTTCGATTACTTAATTTAACCAAACCCTGAGTAGATGTCCATGTTGGAGAATTTGATTAGGTCCTGATAGGTGTACTATTTCTTTTCTTGCTTGACTGCGTTCTATTAGGTCGTCATTAGAAGTTATAAATTTAATATAACCTCAGAGGACAGAAAATAAAATTGAAAACAAAATATCTTTTTATTTTTTGCTTCTTTTTCCTTGAAGATAGACTTCCATACTGAATGAATGGGTAAAGTGTAAAAATGAGTCAATTATAAACTTGAATTAATAAAAATAATAAATATCATATTATTATTAATTAAACAACAATGTTGATCTTATTCGAGACTGCTGTCGGCTTCGCTCTCTTTCGATGCGACAAACCCAAGAAACTGGAGAAAGTCGAAAACTTGCAAAAATACTTCGAAGATACTGAAGGACTGCAAAAATTGTATACGTCTGTTTATATAGGATTACTTTAGAAGATTTTCACAAGTTCAAAAGCACATCTGACGCATTCAAGTGCATAAGCAAGCTCATGAACGGCAAAATTCCAAAGTCTCTGTCGAAATTTTTGAATAAAAATATTGTGGAGAAAGAAATCGAAGGATAAATCGCTGTCGCTGATAAAAAGCTTGGAAAACTCATCACCGAAAGTTTTGGAGTAAAATGCAAACAAAACGAAAGCATTGATGAGCTTATGAGAGTTATTAGGTTCAATCTTGCTAGCTTGCTGTCCTTTGACTCAGAATAAGAGCTAAGAATGATGACTCTCGGTGTTGCTCACGGTCTCTCAAGATACAAGCTCAAATTCTCAGCTGAAAAAGTCGATATTATGATCATTCAAGCTGTTTCACTTTTAGATGATCTCGACAAAGAAATCAATAACTACACAATGAGACTGAAAGAGTGGTACGGATGGCACTTCCCTGAGCTTACTAAAGTTGTCTCTGACAATCTTATCTATACAAAATTGGTTAAGTTTGTCGGAATGAGACAGAAAATGGCTGAATCAGATCTCAGTTCAATTCTCCCTGAAGATATTGAGAAAGATGTGAAAGATGCCGCTGAAATTTCAATGGGTACTGAAATTAGTGAGACTGATGAAAAACACATTCTTGCTCTCTGCGATCAAATCATTGAGTTAGTTGACTACAGAGCATCACTTCAATAGTATCTTAAAAATAGAATGCAAGCACTTGCCCCTAACCTGACTGCTTTAGTTGGTGAAACTGTAGGCGCACGTCTTATTTGTCATGCTGGTAGCTTAGTCAATCTTGCTAAATGCCCAGCTTCAACTGTTCAAATATTGGGAGCTGAGAAAGCTTTGTTCAAAGCTATTAAAACAAAACACAACACTCCTAAATATGGTATAATCTTCCAGGCTCAACTAGTTAACTCAGCCCAATCTAAAATTAAGGGCAAAGTTTCAAGAGCCTTAGCTGCGAAATGCTCATTATGTGTCCGCATGGATGCACTAGGTATATATTATATTTATTTTAGGCTAATCATAGAATGCTGAAATGGGAAATGAAGCCAAAGCTTACATAGAAAAAAGAATTCAATATCTAGACAGTAATTAAGGCATGAAATAAACTAGAAAACCAAGTCACGGTAAATTAACTGGAAATAATGCATAAGGCGGATATTCACAAAGATCATAAGTTATCCACAAGAGGCCTGAATTTGGAGAAGACAGGGAACCTGCTAAACGGGTTAAAAGAGTGTGATTTATAATTGTCGGTTATTATTTATTTATGTAAATGATGCATTTAAGATGAAATTAAATATATATCTTCGTCATACTTATTACCATGAGCAACTTCCAAGACAGATTTTTCGCATTCTTCAACGGCATGGTGGCAGGTAAACAACTCTTCATTCAGGATGGTCGCAGGTGTTTGTGATGCAACCTTTCGAAATTATTAAAGTCAGGCTTCAGACTCAGCCCAAAGATGCAAAAATTTACAATGGTATTATTGACTGTCTGACCAAAATTGTGAAAAATTAAGGACCCTTAGCCTTATACAAAGGTATTGAATATGTAATTTAGGCACATTAACTCCTTTAATCGGCGTGGGTATCCTCGGCTCAGTGAGATTTGGATTGTTTGAAAATTTTAAGAAATCTATGGCTGAGTACAGAGGCGTTCCACTAGCAAGTCTTTCAATCCCAGATCGATCTCTTAGTGCGCTGTTTACTGGGTTTTTTGTTTCTTTCTTAATGGTAAAAAATATTCTAAAGTTAGTCACCTATTTAACATACAAGAATAAGGATCCAAATCCAAAAATCAGCAGTATAGAAAATTTACAGCGGTTCAATGGATGCTCTTATTAAAATTACAAAGAATCATGGTATCAAGGGACTTTATCGAGGACTTGGTCCATCTATGCTGAGAGAGTGCACAGGTTTAACTTTCTATTTCACAACAATTGAGAAAATAACAGATCTTCTTACTCCTCCTGGCGTGACAAACAAGAAAGATCTCCCGTTCTATGTACCCTTCCTAGCTGGAGGTATCGGAGGAACTTCATATTGGATCTTCAATTATCCAATCGACTACGTAAAAACTTTGATGCAGTCTGACACATTCGGTAATTTCAGGTACAAAAATATGATGGACTGTTTCCGACAACAGTATCAATAAAACGGATGGAGAACATTCTACAAGGGATATTTAATCTGTCTATTGAGATCGTTCCCAGTCAATGCTGCAGCGCTTATCACTTACAGAGTCATGCAACAGCTCAGTAACGTGACAGCTTGAGTATGTTATTTATACAGGCAATGACTTATATTTAATTATTGTGCCTTTTTTCGTTATAATATTATAATAATTAATGGATTAACAAAGAAAACAGCAGATCGCTCAGGCTCTAAGGAGAGTTATGGCTTCGGATCACAATCAAAGGACAGGACTATCAGATCCAAAGCCAAATATAAGAAAGAAAAACGAATTATTCATTAAACCGAGATAACCAATAATTGCATAGAAAAATCATGAGACTTCAGGTACAGGCTTGGAAAATAGTGCTCGATTGATGACTTAAAATTTTGCTTTGCTATTTGAAAATTTAGCAACCTTAACTGCTCTAACCTTAGAGGAAAGGTGGTCAATAAAATAATGATATTAGGTATTTTCTATTGTAGAGTTAAGTATCATGTAAATACAATAATAAATAAAAACTAATATATTAATGAAAAAGAAGACTCACTCCTAATCCTCTTCGTCTTCTTACATGTCTTGATCAGAATTCGACTATTTCTGATCAAGTACCAAATTTGCTTCCTCTCCTTTGTCATTTTCTTGAGAGATATCTGTTTATTGATCATCTTAAGTTAGCTTATTGGCAGATGGATTGACAATTTCCACTCCTAATACATTTAGAACTTATTTTACTAATTCTGATGATTATTTAAATCTTGATTCCATCGATCTTGTGCGTAGAACGACCACAGTTATACATTCTCTTTCATTGATTTGAAACATTGAGGCTAAACAAGGTCCAGCAGATGGTGTTACGCCTGTTTTTACACCGATAAAGCCTTAATTGTTAAGTAATTTATTTGTATTTTTCCATTCTACATTTCGAGTCTGACTGTAAGTTCGATTAAAAACTTTGCATGAAAATTCCCTTTTGTTTACAATTTCAGCAAATATTTGATGTTGCATAGCTAAGCAAGTTAAGATTGTCAAATCGTTAGCACTTGATGAAGCTTTTTAATTCATAAGTCCATGTGGATTCATAAAGCGAGTATTTCGCAGTTTTAGGCTAACTGCTGCTCGATTCATATGCCAGACAAATAGTTTTTGATACGTTTTCTTCTCGATAATAAGATCATTGACAAAATTAACAGTCTTGCTTTCAATAGTATTAGTAGAATATTTTTGTGCAATTCCAACATACTTTCTAATAGTTTTCCCTCCCCACTCTGCTAGTGCGACTGCCGCATCATTTCCACTTGGTAACATGAGAGCATGTAATAACTCATAGATAGTTAAAGTATCGGAATAGCCAAGACCTGCAGAAGTGCCGATCATTTTGGAAGCCTTTTCGCTAACCAACATTTTCTATGTCATAATATCAAGATTAAAAGTCGCTGCAATGTTCAGCACTAAATAACAGGTCATTATCTTAGTAAGTGAAGCAATTTAAACACGCCTGTTCGGCTACCTGCTATAAATCGAAGTAAGAATTTGAGTATGTCGATCAAAATGGCATACTGACAAACAATTTGCACTGATCTTTAACATTAAATCTTAAGGTATAGCCCTTTCACTCAAGTTATTTATCGCAATAATACGAGAATCAATGAGCTGAATGTATTACTCATTCAGTTGATCATTACTAAGTTTAAGCAAGTTTTTAATATGCTGTAGTTACGAAGCTAATTATATTGGCTCTTTGTTCCTTTTTAAGTTGGACTTACTCGCGTACTGAATCAATGTGCTTTTGATGTATCTTTATTTCTGATTTTGAGATTTTATGGGAATTGAGAATTTTGATTGTTCGATTTTCACTTCAGTAATTTCTGTTTATTTTATAATTTATATTGATTGTTTTGTTTAAATGCAATCCTTGTTGCTAATTGAAGGCAAATCACTTTCTATCTTTTAATAGCTGATTGGCAGATTCTTGCTTCGATATCTTGAACGTAAAATCTTCTTATCAGCTCCTTCATTCGGTTTTACACAAGATTCTACCTTTTTGATGTTCATTTTAAGTTAGTAAAATAAAGGAATATCGCCCTTTTTCAAGTAAAAACTAGCAGTGGGCGCTTGATTATACGACTGTTAGGTAATTCCATCTTTGCTTAATTTTTTATTATTCTGCCATATGGCACTAGCATTGCGCTGATGTCTGTCATGCTTCTGTTCTACTTTCTTATCACTCATAAGACTGGACATACTTTTACCAACAAAACACCCTGATTTTCTAGCTTGATGCGGTTAAATTTATTTTTTATACTTCAGTTGCTTAAGATTGTATATAGCTTTTAAAGGTTTGTCGATGTACATGGGTTCCAATCTCGATGGAGCAAATAAACTACTGTTCTTTACCAAATTCTATATACACACTGCATTGCTTAGTTTAGTAACAGGTTATTTTAGCACTGCTTTATTTGGGTTTTCTTACTTTAGTTTGGATTTGAATTTGGTGTAGGGCGAATTATCTGTCATTAAGCACTAGTCTAAGTGTTAATAATTTTAATCACAAAATAGCAAACAGCAATATATCATGACTATTCAATTCTTTACTCGCTATATTATTACTATTCTTAGCTATTTAATGTATTTTGTGCATATTGCAAAAGATTATATGTATTTAACTAAGTTATATAAATATCAGAATAATGTTATAAAATAATCAAGCACACCATACTACTTCATCATTTATCAAAATCAATAAAATATTAGTGCTCAGTCATCAAATACATACTAATAAACTAATTCATTCTACAATAGTTAAAATTTTAAATGTTAATTATTACAAATACAAATTATTGAATTTTATTGAAATAATGTTCAAGAATATTCACTAGGTAACGAAATTATATTTTTGCAGATTGGCATTAATTCTTTAAAATATATCAGTTGGAATTTACAATATATTTGCAATAAAAATTATCCGTGTTTTTTATAATAGAGCAAAATTGGATAATTTTGAAACGTATGGCTAAATACTGCTGATACACTTATATGAACAAATGACTGCTTGTTATTTTCTATATTTAGGCAGCGAGTATTTCCAACCTATGTAAAAATAGTTATTGAGCTAAATGCTATATAAAGACAGTTAGAAAATAGAAATAATATGCACGCGTCCCTCAGTTTACGCTTCCTTTGTATTTTTTACTATCGGATTAAGTTATACATGTGATAAATATGCTATTTTGTTATACCTGTGCTATATAACTTTTACTACAGATGGGATGAAAATCTCAATATATTGTGGTCATCGATGCACACATCTTTTATGATACAGCACTGTACTATGAAGAAATAGTATATTGGTGAATGAAAAAGTGGGGTTGCTGTAGTATTGGGTAATAGTAAGGGGAATTATTGCACAATGAGAAGAATTTATTCAAAGAGTAGTTAATACTTTTAAGAGCAAATTAATGAAAATTAGAAAATGGCCCGAATTGGTAAATTTAGATAGTTAAGTGATTGACAATTTCAAATATACAAAAGATTTTTCAAATTCAAAGCTCAAAAAACAGGTCATGATCTCAGTAACTTTTTCGCTATAAATAAAATTGAAGAGATTTTTCCATAATATTATCCAACGAAAACAATGAAGCCACTAATTTTGGTTCTTTTAGCAGCATCGCTGATGGCTTACCCAAGCTTTTGCATGCAAGCCTCATGGGCAAATTGGGTCCTATCCAACTGGACACCCGACTGGAGCTACAATGCCTCATGGACTCCACAAAACCCGAGCAACTTCAACTTCCACAGGGTGACATTCTCCTCGTCATCGGACCCAGGATATACAACCAGGACAAATCACTATATGTATGTGTCAAACAGCAACCCAAACATGGCCTTCGTGTGCGGACCTGAGTCCTATCTCCGCTCTGATTTCATCTGTGAAAGGAAGCCCCTCTACTGGAACGTGGCTTCAGCTGGATCTCTTTGCCAGCCTGACAGCATTACAAATGCATACAGATTGCCCTGCACCTCAACTGGAGCAACAAACTGCTGCTACAACAACGCCGGTGGAGATCTCTATGCTTTCTATACCTCGGCCACAACCCAATATCCTCCTGGATCTTGATTATTTATTTTTCATGTGTGTTTTTATTTTTTTATTCTTCAATAAATAAAATAATTCGTTATATTTTTATAAAGTTATGGAAGTATTATAGAAGAATTAATAAAACTTAACAAAAATATTTTATGTTAAGTTTAAGTAATTTTGTTAAAAGTAAAGCCTGAATATCTTACTTATTAACTACATTATACAATTATCAAATAAGAGTGCAAGACGGATCGAATTTTTCGTCGCATTGAGCAGGAGTAGCGGCAACCTTGTGATGAGAAGATGATTTTTAATTACCACTTCCGTGAACGTGACTATGTGCTCCGTGCTCGACCTTGTACAACTGCACGAGTCCGCTGTACAGCTTCTCCGCCACGTACGCCTCCGTGACGCCGAAACGCGCCATGGGGGAGATGTCGGCGGTGCCCTCCTTGTCCATGGCCGAGTGCTCGCCGCCCACGCCGCGCGCCTGCAGTCCGTACTTCTTGGCCTCCTCCTTCAGCTTCTTCTCGCTGGTGCCCTTCTCGGAGATGTTCGGGAACTTGCCGAGGATAGACTGGCGCTTACCAGTGCCCATGTTAGTGGGACATGTAGTGATCACGCCATATACAGGGTGCTCTGCAAAAGTGACGCCGCTCTTCTCGATTTTGGAGAGCAGCTCGTGGAGTGAGGCGTCGACGAGACCCAGATCGTTGCCGTGCACGATGGAAATTATGCGCAGCTGGTCCTCCTCGCCCACCCAGATCATCTTGGTCTTGTCGCTGCTGAGCCAGATGCCGCGCCCGTACGGCCAGTCGGAGGCCACGCCCGAGGAGGTCAGGTGGTTGTCGGTGGTCATGTCGTTGAAGAGGTAGTGGTCCGCGCGCATCTTGTCGGCCTCCTCGTTGCTGACGAAGTTCTTGTGGCCGGGCGTGAGGCTGTAGTAGCGGCCCGGGATGCCGAAGCTGCTGAACACCTTCTCCATGGTGTCCTCGAAACGGATGCGCTCCTCCTTGCTCATGCTGGGCGGCAGGTTCCAGCCCTTCACGTTGCGGGCCACTCTCGCGCGCATGGAGACGCTCTTGAGACTGGGGTCGATGCTGGTGAGCAGGTACTTGCCGACGGGGATGTCCCAGCTGTGCTCCTGTTTTGTGTTGCCCTGGATGCCGTGGTACTCGCGGATCAACGGCTCCAGATAGAAAGCGAAGGCGTCGTAGTCCTCCGGTCGCGTGGCGTATGCGCCCACCGAGGAGTCGTCGTTGCACAGTCCGCCCATCATCACGTTCAGCAGCCGCTGCTGGTCGTCCTGGCTCAGCGTGCTGGCCTTGGCCTTCACTTCCTTCGTGAAGTACTTGTTGGCGAGGTCACCATTCAGATATTCCTTTCTAGCTTCTTCAAGAAACACAAATTTTTCAGACATTACTAAAGATATTATTATCAACGCAAATATCTTGATAAAAGTTGAAGATCTTAATAGCATCAGTTTTAATTATAATTTTACAGGTAATTATAATACAATTTATGTCAACTTGTTTTTATATTTCAATAAATTTAATATCTGATATTTTGTGTTCGCTTTATTTATTACTGATTTTTCCAGCATGCGTAAAGACAGAAGTTTATTTATTTCTATTATTCAAACTATGATTTTTATTTATCGTAAACGTACACTAAATTTTCCTTAAATATTATACTTTTTGAATAAACATGCATCAGATGAGTATATATCAGATTTGATCGAGTATCCTGCATATTTTCATCTCAGTTTGATAATTAATAAAAAGATAATTCTTAATAGAGAATAATGATCGACTATTCGCCTCAAGAACTCATTGCATAGTCTATGTTTAACTGCTACTGCTCTCATGAGAACTAGAGAGGATTCTTATAAAATGCAAAATCGATGCCGAGAGCTATACGCAACTTTTGCTCACCTCGGAAGAATGACAAGATCTCCTTGAAGAAGGCTCCCTCGATTGCTAAAGATTCTACAAAGCTGACACATACAGTAAGTCAAAAACAAATTCCTAATTAAATAAGAATTCAGACGACTACGCATCATGCTCAGACGATTTATCGAATAGTACCTCAATAAAAAGTAATAGAATACAGAATAAACCCCACAGTTCCTCATAGGATAAATTAGCAAAAAATAACACGCACCCGACCGGTGTTTACTTACTAGAATGTGCAGCACGTGCACAAAATACAACCGTCCTCGCATTGCATTAGGTTCGATAGAAGATAACAATCTGTCAACAAAATGAGTAGTACTCTTTAGACTGCCCACAGTTCTGGAAGTTTTGATAATTACCAGTTAAATCTTATACCTCCTAAAACAGATAAAAACTACGGGAAAACAGCGCTACAAATTCAATAAATAAAGCACGCTGACAAAAAATAACTGATAAATTTTGAGCCTACTCTGAGTTTTCTGAAGCCGAGAATAACAGAAAGTTAGTTCGATGGTTCTGAAGTCTTCTAGGATTAATTTTCAGAAGTAATCAGCACATACTATTCATCAGCAAAATAAATGCAAAATAAAAATTGAAATAGTAATATTCGGTAGGCTGCTACTTTGATATTTTATAATAATATCGTCACTTTTTAAATTCTAAATACACTGATGGGAAAAACGCAAAGTTATGTTAAAGGTGGAGGCAGCCACACTCACGTACCGGTTCCATTGAACCCTAAAGTCGAGCTTTACCGTACTAATAGAAAGCTAGGCAGTGGAGGACTGAGCTCCAACAATGCAGTATCAAACAAACAATTCGATGCTCGCTATCACAAACGCATAGAATGGGACATAAATCCAATAAGTTAATAAGGGTATGACACTGTAAAGTATGAGATCAAGAAGTTGCCAACCCGCAACAAAATAGACATGTCAATCCTTTGACTATTGATTTTTTATTAATATGCTCTCGTATGCCACTCTCGCCATATTCCTATAATACTCCTGTTGTTATTTCATCGATTATGTGTACCCTTTCTTGATTGATTATATCTGGCGGTCGTGTTCTAGTTTTTATATTGTGGAGATCAATCCGCTGTGATATCCGGCATTGTAGCACTATACTAGGGATTTATTGTGTTCTTTTTATACGATTGCCCTACGGGATTATTACTAGTTTGTGCAGTCATATATATCTTAATCGCTGTCCATTGCTCTATGATTATCAATTTAGAATTAGCAATTATTACAAATTTATAGTTAATATTTCGATTATTATTTGGTTATTAATATCTGGGCAGTTTGAAACGTTATGAATGATTTCTGATATAAATTTAACCAAAATATAAGAGAGTCAACTTATATTTACTTATAAGAAAAGATTAAAATAATAGTTGCCTTTAAATATCATATTTTTCAATTGCAATACATGCAAGGTTAAGGAGGTCGAGGCAGATCATGCAAATTCGGTGAGAATTGCTTCAAGTGGAAGGAAGGCACGTGCAATTTCTTGCACGATAACAACCAAGGCAATCAAAGTGGTCAAGGTGGCCAATACAAACCCAACTATGGGGGAGGAGGCAGAGGCGGTGATTCTTACTCTCAACCTTATAATGGCCGAGGAGGCAGAGGTGATAATTATTCTCAACCTTACAATGGAGGCAGAGGCGGCAGCATTTATAATACCCAGCAGTCAGGTCGTGGAATAGATGTTCCAAATGATTACAACTCAAATGGCAGCATGGGCGGCCGTGGAGGACGCGGTGGAAGAGGAAGTGGGCCAAGCCAAAATCAAAGCGATAACGTTACTCAAGAATTTTGTCGTAATTTCCAATTATCTGAGTGTTCTCATACGCACTGTAAAAGAATACACGGTTTTACTAAAGGAGACAACTTGAAGAGAAAACTAAAAATGAATAATGTTCCAACTCATGGTGCAACCAAACTGAGCACTCTCGAGTTCAATGGAGTGAAATATTTCACTTTACGTCAAGAAAGCGTGATAACAATACTTCAATACAACTCATAAAATGGGCAACTTATTCAAGTTGGCGAAAATTTCGTACTTTAATACCCTGACATCCACTGGTATGACACTCGCGATACTTATATTTACTTCGCATACTAAAACAAGAACACTTCATTGGTTAACATCGGATACATCGACGTAGTCAACAAAGTTAGAGTCACTGTCGATAACGCTCATAAACTGAAAGTGACGGGTATTATCCATATCATGGATATGAACAATCAACCTCTTGTGCTCAGCTCTTCAATATAAGGCAAAATTAAGGCCTGGAGAATATAGGGAGACAAACTAGTGCTCAATCAGCCAATCACAGAAGGGCTGTAAAGCTGTTTCAAGAGCAACACTAATTTCGAAGTCCTGTTTCTCGTTAAGGACACAATTAGTGGAAACCAGGTCCTAACAGCGGGGACCTCCGATAACCGGATATTATTCTGGATCGGTAAATAGCTGACCTACAAGCAAATAATATTCGAAGAACCCCACGTACTCTCTCAATTATGTTCAGAACAAAGTGCTATCAGTGAAATACGTAAAAGATGGCGATAACTGGATAGCAATGGCCATTATCTGGAACAGCACATTGACCATCACCACTCTGATGGCCATAAGCCTAGCCTCAATGCAGCATCAGGTCGTCGCCCAAGATCAGATCACCGGAAACAACACACGGTACTTGTATAGCACCATGGAGACAGTAGGTCCCCTCCTGCTGTTGGGAAACATGATGGGGCTAGTCAGCATCTACAAGATACCAGAATTCAAGTAGAGAGTCGGATGTATCATGCACAACAATGCTGTGTCCGACATGGTAAGCTATGCCTCTGTCACCCAGACTGGCATAGAAATGCTCGATCTGCTGCTGCTGGAGAAAATGGAAGGCTAGAAACAAGGCTCGCTATCAGTCTACGGTTATCGTTGATGATTCTATATACATTCTCATAATAAAAAATAGCTAAAATAAATAATTAGTAGGCATGTCCTTGACAGATTAGCAACTCGACATCCTAATTGACAATCTGTTCGATAAGTACGATTCGAATAAAAACGGCCAGCTCGAAAGCAAAGAACTCTAGAAATTCCTAAGCGCAGCATATGGACAAGTCGGTCGTAAACCTAGTAACTCAGTTGAAGTGAACTAAATTATCAAGGCTTATGATTCTAACAAAGACGGCACTATAAACAAGAAGGAATTCAAAGAAATACTCAAGAAGAAGATTGGCATTCACTGAAATCCCCTATGATTCTTAAATACATGTTGTCAAGTAAATTTGACTTATTTACAATTTATTGGAGTTGAAATACCATATCGATACTAGGAATGTTATTAATTTTATCTCAAGTAAATTATTTTGCCTTTGCTCTGTAATGTAATTTGTACAATTTTTACAGTCATTTAGATTGTTTTGTACAACCGACGTAGAAAATTGGAAAATAATTCTTCCCCAAAGTGTACAAAAGGAAGAAGTAACTTTATTGTTCTGAATAATCGATTTTAATTATATCTTTATAAATTTAATCTTTTCTTAATATCTTCCAAAATAGCAATCAAAAGTATTTAATTTGATAGTTTAAATAAAATATTATGCTCTAAATGAGTCCAAAATGTCAATATAAATGATGAATAGCTCAAAAAGGTCATTTATTTTACTTGGAGTTCTCAAAATGTTCAAGTATTTGATACTTTCGGACAGTCATTCGTTATTTAAATTGTTTTTCGTGACTGATAACGCGTTCATTAATTAGCTTCAATTTCAAGTATCTTTGTGACCCATCATAGAGAAAGTATACATTGGCCACAATTCCCAGTAGGAATAATCGTCGAATTACTTTATGGTTGTCGATAAACATTGAAATCTTCTGCTTATACATCGGATATTTTGTTGGGAGATCAGTGAATACACTACGCCATGGCTATGTTGCTTTCAGAAATCTTTACCACCTATTCATCAATGAAGCTGTGATTATAACTGAGCCCGTATTATAATTAAATATTGCGACGATTTGCAATGAAAGCCTTTATAACTGTACTCTATACTCTCTTACTTATCTACAAGACCATCTCACATGAGGGCTGCTCGTTCCATCAATATGCGCGTTCTACTCACTATCAAACTGCTCGCACTAGTCCTAAAAAATTCCTATAAGATGGTCTGTTTCAAGATAATTAATAACATCGACAAAGCCGTAAACGATTATTGTATGGGGCTGGCCGAAGTTCAATGAGAATTTCTCTCAACACTGACGATTTCAACACAATAAAAGCCTCAGCCAATGGGGAAACACTGACAACTATGAATAATTTAAACTTCGTCAAGAAAGCGATGCAAGTAGCTCAATATTTTTATCAGCAACGCCTCAAAGTAAGTCCCGAGATGACAGTAACCATTCCCGCAACCTGCTACGATTACACTGTACCAGCCACAGATGTCGCAAATGGTGTTGGTCCCACCGATCTGCATATCTATGCCATATATGTCACTAACTCAAGTGCAGGGTTCGGTGCTACAGGTGTATCTTGCGCGTGGAGTGCCTCTTCGAATGGTGCAGTCGATCCCACTTTGAAATCTGGTAAACCAACTGTCGGGAGAATAATATTTAATACTTACAGAATTGTGGATACTAGAACACCACTCACAAATAGACTATTTTCTGCAATAACAGCTACATCCTTACATGAAACGATGCATATTCTAGGCTTCGATCAGAGTTTGTACGCAAATTATTTGGATTTTAATACTGGTTTACCTTACTCATATCCGATATTGCAGTCAGTAACCCTACATGGTAATCGAATAGGAGGACCTAATTACCTGCTCAAGACTCCAGCTGTAACCGCATGGGCACTCGCACAGTTCGGATGCGTCAATGTTACCGGTATGCCACTTTAGAATCAGGATGGAAGCGGAGGTCTTCCTGGCTCACACTGGGAAAGACTTACTATTTATGATTAATTAATGACTGGCACTGAGCTAGGACCCCAGAAAGCATTCACAGCACTTTCCTTCGCTCTGCTCAAAGATATGGGATGGTACGGTATTGACGACACTTTTAATGACACTACCAACTACGGATATCAACAAGGATGCTCATTCTTTTTCGATGCTTGCTATGGTGCTTCTCCCAACGCTAAATATTTCTGCAATGTAGCTTCATACACTAATGTAAGTGAATGCTCAAGTACTTTCACAGGAAAAGCTACATGTAGTAGCTAAACTGCAATGATGACTGATGGGTGTGGTATGTTTAAATAATATTTATTCTGTGTAGATCCTGCAAGTGTTGCTGATGCTTATCGCTCATCTACTCTTTAAGCTTTTGGAACAACTACATTCTGCGCAAAGGGAACTATTGCCACCGTCGGTATCACCCAAGATTATCGATCACGCTGCTACCCTTACGTATGTAATCTTAGTACTCGCGCAATCACGTTCACTATCGGTCCATATACTCTCAACTGTTTCAGTAACGAACAAGGATTAACAAAGACGGTAACAGGTATGCAAGGATCACTCGAGTGCCCGAAGTTTGATGATTTTTGTGTAAACTCGAGAAAGATATGCCCTAATTGGTGTTCAGGTAATGGGTTCTGTATGCGAGGAGTCTGCAACTGTTATCAAGATGCCAATATTGTGTATTCAGGTGAAGATTGCTCTATTACTAGTTGTGCTGCTTCTAATTCTTACTACTATGCTGCTTCAAGTTCATGTGTTCCTTCCTGTCCCACTGGATTCTACGTAAATGTACAATCCAAATCATGCTTACCTTGCTCGAGTATATGTCAGCAATGCCGTGATTAATCCACAATATGTACATCATGTCAGTCAACTCCCTCGAATCCACAGTACTACTACGCTGCAGCAAATACTTGCGTAGGTCAGTGTCCCTCTAACACATACTTACAGACTGATACTTGTATTTTATGCGACTCCACCACAGCTGGGTGTGCAACTTGTAGTGGATCTCCCACATTCTGCACTTCATGTGTGAATCCAGCTTACTATTTGAATCAGTTTGGAAATTGTGGTACTACTTGCACTGGTTCTTATAATTTGTACGATGATATTAACATGAAATGCCAGCAGAGCTGCCCTAACTATTTGTACCTCAGCAATAGTCACTGTATTAGATGCTCGCCTGGTTATAAAGTAATCGATAATTTCAATAATGTGTGTCAGCCTTCATGCCCTGCTGGTTACTACACCGATGTCACAAATGCACTGTGTGGTAACTGTAATGATACGTGTCTGTCATGTGATGGAATGTACTCGTAAAACTGCACATCGTGTAAACAGACCACCACACTCAAATACTTGCACTTGAAGATGTGTCTAAATAGCTGTCCTGATGGTCTCTACGCTGACGACACTTCTGGCTCATGTCTTACTTGTATTATTTCGTTAAATTGTGCCACATGTAAGGTTGTCACTGGAAATGTTGTATGTAAGACATGCAGGTATGGATATTATCTGCATCCTAATCAATCATGTGTGCTCAGCTGTGATCCTACGTACTTCGCCAATCGCTGGAATAAAAGCTGTGATCAATGCGATGCATCATGTCGTGACTGCAGTGGACCTGCCAGTTCTGCTTGTCTTAACTGTGTCGCTCCGAGCCTATTCCTACAAAATTCATCAGGAGGATATTGTTTATCTTCTTGCCCATCAATAGGATATGTCACATTTTTATCAACCACATGTCTCCCCTGTCATCAAACGTGCTTAACTTGCATTAATGAGACTTCTGCAGGATGTATGACTTGTCAATCTTCTCTGTATTTATAGAATAATCGGTGTCGCTACGTATGCAGTCCTGGCATGTATCCGGAATCAACGACAAAATCTTGTCTGGCTTGTAATGGAAACTGTAAATATTGTTTTGGTAGTACGGTCGATAACTGTACACAATGTAACACTGGATTTGTACTCAATAATTTTAC
>APMI01009054.1_pt1 | contig 28305 bp, 21 predicted proteins | sample 667938 | NCBI WGS metagenome assembly APMI01 (sample SAMN01084076, study PRJNA167559) | wastewater metagenome | biome: Wastewater | place: Denmark: Ejby Moelle, Odense | collected 2011-11-28
GTATATTTGTGTGTTATACTAATTTATTCTTCTGGAGTATTCAATTTCCCTGAATTGCCCACTATTAAAAGGATTTGAGATTTATTCATTACAAACAAGTGCATAAAAAAGCAATAAAATATGACATTTGTTGAACCAAATGTTGTACCTTTGTTTTAGGTTGCACTACTTTGAAAATCTGCCTTTTAATAAGCTTTCTTTTGTTTTCTTTGTTTTGCATTAATAACAATTTTCAATCAAAAAATTATTATTATGGCTTCAATTAAATTAATTCTACGAAACAACCAGCAGAATAAGCAGGGACTTTGCCCACTATACATCAGGATTATTAAAGACCGAAAAGCAAAATTTATCACTACAGGAATAAAACTGAATTCCAATGAATGGGACGAAGAAAAACAGAAAGTTAAAAAAAATCATTCTAACAGTGCGAGGATGAACGCCACCCTTGCTCAGAAAATTGCTGATGCTTCTGGAATGATTGCAGATACTGAAAGAAAGTCTAAACACATTACAGCAAGAAAATTAAAAGAGGCAATCAAAGGAAAGGACGCTTTGAATTTCTTTAATTATTCTTATAACAAATTAGAGAAAGTCCGTCCCAACTATTCCGAGAATACTTATGCTATCTACAAGATGCAGTTGGACAAGTTTAAAAAATTTGTAAAAGATAATGAACTGATGTTTGATGACATTACGGTTTCATTATTGAAAGATTATCTGATTTATTTAGCTCATACACTCAAAAATAACGAAACTTCACAAAAATTGAGTACGATTGTACTTTCGGTGATGTTCAAACATGCACAGGAAGAAGAGCTTATTCCCGAAACACTCTACCCTTTCAACAAGCTTAAGTTAAAAGTTGCACCGAGCAAAAGACAGTTTCTTTCCGCAGAACAATTTGAGGAATTGCAACATCATGAAACAACACAACGAGGCAAGGCAAAACTTTACAGAGACCTTTTCGTTTTTGCCGTTTCCGCAGGAGGACTTCGTTTTTCGGATGTGGTAACACTTCGTTGGCAGGATGTGAATTTGGAGGAGCATACCATCAGAAAAGAGGTTAAAAAGACCAAAAGAACACACCGTTTGAAATTTGGGCAAACGGCATTAGGGATTCTTTCAAAATACCTCCCAAAAAATCCAAATCCAGAAGATTTTGTTTTCCCTGCAATTTCCGAAAAAAACTTTTTTCTGCTTTCTGAAAAAGATAAGAGAAAAATTATGAGCAGTTGCAACAACATTTGCGGAGTCCATTTGCGAAAAATAGGGAAAGAACTTGGGTTGCCTTTCACACTTTCATTTCATTTGAGCCGTCACACTTTTGCTACAATGGCTCTGAACAAAGGTATGCGTATCGAGCACGTCTCAAAACTTATGGATCACGCTAAGATATCAACCACACAGATTTATGCCAAGATTATTGACGAGGAGCTTGATAAGGCGGTTGATGAATTTGTGATTTAGCTTTATTGTAAATACATAATAAATTAGGTTAAAAAATAATTATGCACGTTTTATTCTGACCTTTGTTTATTTGATGCATCATATCCGTGAAGGGTGAGTAAAAAAGATAGATTTTATACTCCAACTTGAGTAAAATGGATACAGGTAAGCCTGTTTTTCTCCTTCTCTTCAATTTGTTCTTTTTTTTCTTTCAACAGCAAAGAAGAACAATCAAAAACTTCTAGACCGCCAAGGCTACATTTACAACTATAGCACCGAAGAGTGCGACCCTGTTGTAATGTGTTCTACAGAATCAGGACCAATATGTACTGTGAATGGTCAACAAGTTTTTGGCACCTCTGGTGCTGATGAAGACCATCCATTAACATGCGATGTTGAGCTTTATAAATCTGAAAATTAATCTAAAAAGGAGGCTGTCTTTTTGAGACAGCCTCTTTTTTCATTTAATCTTCACCCACACAGGAGCCTCTTTACCTTTTAAGTAATGCTCCATCCATTGCCATGTTCTAATGTTTAAATCATCCTTGTTTTGGGATTGTTTTAGATAATGTCCTTCATTAGTATATTCTAACAATACTGCTTCCTTGCTCATTCTTTTCAATCCAGAAAAATAAGCTTTGGTCTGGAAAGGCAATACATTTTTATCGTCCATACCTGCCCATAATAATATCGGCTGATTAATTTTTGGAATATGATAGAGAGGAGACTGTTTTACATAATTCTCCCAGTCTTCAAAAGGACTTTTCAGCATTGAATTTTGTCCATTTTCTACTCTTTCATAATTAGGGTTAGGTAACATATTGTTATAGCTGAATCCAAAAGTAATAAGGTCTGAAATCATTACGCCAATGCTACCTGTTCTAAATAGGGAGGTATTAGACATAGCTAACGCCGCTTCGTATCCTCCAAATGACATTCCGACAACCGCCATTCTTTCTTTATCAATTGATGCTCTGGCTAAGGCTGTTTTTACGCTTGCTTCCAAAGAGAGAAGATAACGTTCTGCAACTTCTTGTGAGGCGTATTGCAATTGAGGAAGTAACACAAAATATCCTTGTCTTACATAATGATGCTCATTAAACCCATCTCCAGAACGAAGGTCTGCAACGGAAGGACTTAATATACTCTTGGAAGTATCTTCATACACCTTCACAATCATAGGATATTTAACATTAGGATTATAGTCCTTGGGGTACAATAATACTGCATTACTGGTTTTATATGGAGTACTATAGGTAAATAAATCCATTTTAAAAGAATTCGGATTTGAAAAAAATGGAGATTGATAGATTTTAGATGAATTTTTATATTTCAATTTATATACCTCTAATGGCTTTTCATAGCATTGGCTTAAGCCATACACTTCATTTTCTGTTTTTATAAATCTAAAAAAATTATACTGACCATATATTATCGTTTTCTGTTTAAAATTTGGGTCTAACAATGCTAACCCTGAATGATAATTCTTGGCATTAAACATTTTAAGATAAAATCCTTTCTTTAAATCTACCACTCCTCTTTTTATTTCCCATGAGGAATGGTTTTCTAGTTGTTCTGGAATAATTTCGTATTGAATATTATCTTTTTCGCCTTTTGTAAGCTGATTAATTTTTAATGTTTTCAAATCAATTAAATAAAAATCAAAAGTACCTGAAATGATAATTTTAGAAGGGGCATTGGTGGTGAGTATGGACTGAATAGGCGCCTCCGTTAAACCACTGTATTTTGGCTCATTCCAAACATCTGAATAACCATCCATTAATTCATGTTCTTCATTCTCTCCTAATTTTTTTCTCCACCATTTTCGGTCTTTAAAATAGATAAAACTTTCTGTCCCTGCATCCCAATAATAATTGCTTCGGTTACTATACATTTTTCCTAGAGAATATTGTTCTTTCCCATAGTTCCGAATTAGGGTCATATTTACTAATAGATTTCCCTGATTTTCGATTTTGTCTTCACTGGGATTGTACACCACAAAATCTCCTTTGTTATTCATAAAATTTGAGACTTCAAAACCTTTTTTTAATCTTGGCAACCAAGACCATTCTTGCAAAAGGGTATCATAAATGCCAAGCTGATGTGTGGGAACACTTTCATTTTGAAAGGTATATGAAATTTTCACTTTCTGGGATTGAGGCTTTTGAAGTGTAACTCTTGTTAAAGGAACAATTAAGTATCTATTTTCTCTTACCTCTAATCCATTTTGAGGGCGAGAAGCCAATTGATATTCTTCTGGAATATCAATTGTACTTTCTTTTATCTTTTGCAATTTGCTATTCAATAGTAAAATAGAACCATCGCCTTCTTTGCTCTGACAATAAACCCATACTCCTTTTTCATCAACTTTTGCCCATAAGGGCGTATCTTCTAAAGTTGCTGAAGTGTTTTCTTTCCCATCAAGTATATCTTTTATAACCAATTGATTACTTTCAAGATATACGACTTCTTTCGAAGTAACATCCATTAGCAATACCTTATTTTTTCGCCAAATAATCTTTCCTTCTAATCTTAGACATTGCAATATTTTTTCTTTAGGAGAATATACTATGTAGAGTTCTTTTTCGGCATCTACTTTTTTAAGAATAAAGCCTGAAAAAGTGGTTTCTTCTAAGGTCTTTAAATTTTTACTGAGAACTCCTCCATTTATTTCTATCAGTAAGTAATCTTCTTTTACAAAATGATAATCACTTCCTTTAGGTATAGAAACGGACTCTTTTGTTTGCGTATTGTAGAGAATATCTTCATTTTTTCCATATTCATTGGAGTGGTTTTGGATAATGTATTTCCCATTATTGCTTATATTTTGAACATAGATATTGTAATATTTTTTATATTCTTCCTGTACTTTTTTTATGGCATTACTGTCTTGCGAATATCCCAAAATGCACCATAGTAACAACAATAATATTTTTACTTTTTTGTTATTGTTTTTCATAATACTTCTACTATTACCTTCTTCTGGAAAAGTGTGTATATTGTAATATTTAGTATCCCTCATTTTGAGGGGCTAGATTAGGATTGATAAGCAGTTCTTTTTCTGGAATTGGAAATATTTTAAAATAACTTTTCCAATTAGATTTTACCATCATCATTTTATCATCTAATTTTCCAAAATGTTTCAAATCATAAAACCGTTGTCCCCATTCTGTGAAAAATTCATTTCTTCTTTCTTTTAACAATACTTCTAATAAATAACTTTTGTCTAAATTATTGATGCCTAAAATCCCTGACCTTGTTCTTATCTTATTTAGGTCTTGTAAACCTAATGCTGTCTTTCCTTTTTCTATATAGGCTTCTGCTCTTATCAGATATTGTTCTTCTACTCTTTGAATAATTGAATATTCCAGAGTACTGGTGGTATTGGTTTGTTGTTTATACTTGTATGGATAATAGTAGCTGTTGCCATTTGTGTCTTTTTTTTCCGCTATCCACATTGTTCTTCTTTTATCATTGCTCTCAAAATCGTTGACCAAATCTAAGTTGAGAGAGACGGTGGTTGGGGGTACTGTTCTTAAAATAAAATAATTGCCTTGTAGGGTATTGTAGGTGGTGTCATAGGGCATTAATTGCCATATTGCACTGCTGCTGTCTTTTAAAAAGATTTTGTCTAAATTGGTTTCTAAAGCATACTGAGGGTCGTTGATGACTTCTGAGCTGTAGCTTATGGCTTCGTCCCATTTTTTTTGGTCTTGGTAAATTCTAGACAATAAAGCTTTGGCTGATACTTTTGAAGGACGTACTCTTAAACCTTTGGAATAGCTGTCTGGTAGTTTTTCTAATGCTCTTTTCAAATCTGATTCCAATTGCTGATAGATGATTACTTCTGAGGTTTTGGCTACCTTCATATTCAATTCGTAATCTGTAGTGGTGATATATGGTATTTCTCCATACGTTTTTAAAAGATAGTGATGCAACATCCCTCTTAAAAATAAACATTCTCCCATTAGTTGTTGCTTTACAGTATCGCTCACTTGGCTAGATTGTTCTAAGCCTTCTATAATGGAATTGATGTAATAAATCTGTTTATATGTGCTACTCCATAAGGTATATATTCTTGAGCTATCTGTCTGATGGGTGAGCAAATAAAATATTGAAGTATCTGCTGTGGAAGTAGCATAAGATGTAAGTTCGTCTGTATAACATCCTAAATAGAGTGAAGACCCTGATGAACCTCCTGATAAAAATCCTGAGGATTCTATTGACCTATAAACTCCTGCCATCGCAGATTTTGCCAATGCATCGTCTTTAAAAACTGTCTCTCGTGTAATTTGATTATTCGGCAAGCCTACCTCTGTAAAATCTTTACATGATAGTACCAAACTAAGCACGAATAGAATATAATAAGATATTTTTTTCATTGTTATGATTTTTTAGTTAAAAGTTAATGGTGACTCCTGTAGAGATTACTCTTAGTGCATTGGTATAACCTTGAAGATTAAATTCTGGGTCTATGCCTTTGTAATTGCTCCATAAAAACAAATTCTGTGCTTGCATATACACTTTCACTATCATCTTGGTGGTATGTAATGGAACATGATAGCTCAATGAGGCATTTCTTAGACGCACTGTAAAACAATTGCTTACGGTGGCATCACTTTGTTTAAAAAAATTATGTGCTGCTACTGCTTGGGTATTGCTCCCTGAGGTGGGACGTTGAAACTGTGCTTCGGGATTATCGGGAGTCCAATAATCTAAGTACAAATTTTGTATGGTTCCTACTGCTCCTATATAATTATCGTTGGCATAAATATTCTGTTGACTTTGCTGGGTAAGCTGAAACAAGAAGTCTAAAGTCCAGTTTTTATATTGAATATTTTGTTGGATGCCTCCATACCACGTAGGCTGTAATTCTTTAACTATGGTTTTATCTTGACTATTGATTATCCCATCGTTATTTTGGTCTGCTACGGTATATAATCCTGTTACGGGGTCTATACCGGTATAATGATATAATTTTACCAAAGTTGTTGATTTACCTACTTCAAAGGAATTGGCATAGGTAGAGGTTTCTAAATTTGGAAAACGCAAGAGTTTATTTTTTGGAATGGTAAGGTTTGCCATTAGGTTCCATTTCAAGGAAGCGCTTTTATAAATTTCTAATTGTGCGGTAAATTCTAAACCTCTATTCATTACTGTGGCTTCTAAGTTGGCATTGTAAGAGGTAAAACCTGTGGTTGATGGCAAAGGAATTCCTACCAACTGATTGCTGCTAATATTTCTGTACCATGCGGCACTCATAGTGATTTTATCTTTAAACATTGACCATTCTAATGCTGCTTCTAGCTTTCGGGTACTCTCCCAACCAAAGTTTTTATTGTATAATCTGCTTGGCAACATTCCAGATACGTTATCATAGCTCCCACCTGAATTGAGATAGGTATCATAAAACTGATAATCTCCTATCTGGTCACTTCCTGTAATACCGTAGCTCCCTCTTAATTTACCATAGCTGAGCCAACTTACATTTTCCATAAATTGTTCTTTACTGAAAATCCAAGCTCCTCCTATGGCTCCAAAATTCCCAAATCTCTTATCTTCTCCAAATCGGCTTGAACCGTCTCTTCTTGCGGTAAGGTTCAAATAGTATTTTTCATCATAACTATAATTCAGTCTGCTATAAAGGGCTTGGTAACGATAATGAAATTGATAACTGCTTGCAACGGTTATTGTTGCTGCGGAAGCTATGTTATATATTAGCTCATCTGTTGGAAACTTTGTTCCCAATAAGGTGAGGTTTTTTGAGGTTTGGTCTTGAAAACTGCTCCCTAGCAAAGCATTCATGGTATGCTTACCCCACTTTTTTTCGTAGTTCAATTGTGGCTCTAATATCCAATTGCGATTGACCATACTGCCTGTTCTTAGTGATGATCTTTCACTCCCTATATTAGATGCGGGGTTATAAAATGTTTTGGGATAGATACGTTGCTCTGCTCTATCATAATATCCATAGCCTCCGTTCAGGTTTATACTCAAGCCTTTGGTGATTTGGTATTGAACATTGAGGTTTGCATTAAAATTTTTCCCTTGCATGGTCACCGTCTGGCTGGCTACTGACATTGGATTAACAAATGTGCCATTTTCCCAGTTGTAGCCTCCTTCGGGGGTGTAGAGTGCTGGTGCATTTGGTGCGATATTCCCATAAATGGATTTAAAATCTGACGGTGGTAAGGTATTGTCTTCTGTACTGTAATTTCCGGTAAAGGTTACTCTCAATTTCCGGTCGGTACTTTGGTGTTCTGTATTGGTACTTACTGTATTTCGTTTGTAGCGATAGTTCCCAGGAAAAACCGTTGTCTCTTCTCTGTGACCTCCCGAAAGGGTAAAGCGGGTATTGCTATTGCCTCCTGAGACGCTTAACTGTGTGTCGCTTTGCTCTGATTTATTTCCAACAAAGAATTTTTGCCAGTCTGTATATCGTTCCTTATCCCATCTTCCATTGATGTCGTATGCATTTGTAGGATAGGTGTTTACACCATCATTACTAAATGCCAATGCACGCATCTTTAGATAGTCTTGGGTACTCATCGTTTTTGGTAAATTGGCGTAGGCTCCTATGCCGTAAGAGGTGTTTACCTTTACTTGTGTTCTTCCTACCTTACCTCTCTTTGTTGTGATTAGAACTACGCCATTGGCTCCTCTACTTCCGTAGATGGCGGTAGCATCGGCGTCTTTCAATACTTCTAATGATGATATATCATCTGGATTCAAGCTATTTAGTGGATTGGTATCATTATAGGGCAAAACGGCTCCCGTTAGTCCTGCTTTATATTCATTTAAAGATGGCATGGGTACTCCATCTATTACATACAATGGAGCATTGGCGTCATATCCCGCAGTAAGGTAGGTTCTTAGGCTGTTTCTGCCTCGTATTTGTACTTCAAAACCGCCTCCGGGGGTACCTGTATTTTGAATGATATTTACCCCTGCCATCCTGCCTTGCACTGCTGAAAGCACATTATTTACGGGTTGGTTCTCGATGTCTTTGGAGGTTACTTTGGCTATGCTGCCTGTACTCTCTCGCTCTTTCACTTGGTAGTAACCGGCATTCAAAACCACCTAATCTATTTGCTTTTCTTTTTGTAAGTAAACATTGAGAGTACTTTGTTCTCCTACTTCTACTCTTGTCTCAGAATAATCGGGGTGTTTAAAAATTAAAATGGCGTTATTGCCTGTGATTTTGTATTGATATTGTCCTGATGAATTGGTGGTGGTTACGCTGTTATTTCCTTCTTGCGATACTACTACTCCTGCTATTGGTTTTTGGTTTGTGGTTACCGTTCCTTTGATGGTTCTTTCTTGCCCTTGAGCTAAACCATACAACACCATAGTGGCAACTAGGCTTACTTTAAGAAAGCCCAACTCCATTTGGTTTTTTTTCATAATTTTGTTTCAGTTTTTTTATTAAACTAGCCGCTCTTCCTTGCTCCTGTCGCCAAACTTAGCAGGAAGGGCTTTTTCTTTTTTTACATTCTCATATTCTATCAAAAAAGTTCACGAAATGGTGTCTGAGCACAGACGCGGTGGTTGAGCGGAGTCGAAACCATCTGCGAACGAAGTTCTCGAAGCCCATTTCTCACTTCCTTCTCACCTTAGGTTGGGAGACATTATATTACATCTCCCTTTCCTAAAGGTCAATAATAAAATTTGATATGAATGTTGAATGTATGTTTCCCGTGTAAGCCCGAAAGCCGCAATGGTGCGCTGCCATTGTATCCGTCAATTTGATACTATATTTTGAAAAGCAGCTTAGAAAAATGTAGATTGAGCGGGCAGCATAAAAAGAAAACGGCGTGGGACTCTACAATATCTGCCCTGAGGGACTGGTATACCTTGCATACAGATAAGAGAGCCCACGCCTAGGTCGTGAGCTTTTTACTTATCCTCTCGTGTACTAAAAATTACCAGTTTTCGGGCGAGATTCTAAGCAATAGCTTCTTTTTTTCGTTGAAGTATCGCAAAATTACATTTTTTAATGTAATAGTTATATGCAAATATAATAAAAACTCTTTACATTACCGAATTCGGTAATAAAAATTATTGTAATTAATATGAAATTGCATCAAAAGTGCAATTATGAACGAATATAAAACTGATGAAATTAAGAAATTAGTTGCTGAAAAGATTAAATATATTAAAGGAGATACTCCATATTCAAAAATTGCAGAAAAATGCAATACTACTGCAGCTCGAATTAGTGATGTTTCAAATAATAAGATAGATTGTCAATTAAGTACTTTCATTGAAATTGCTACAGGTCTAAGAGTCCATCCAAAAGAATTGTTTGATATTTTATTTGATTTCGAAGATTATTATACTAGCCTTGATAAGTAATTGATTATAGTAAAACTTTTGTTGGAAACTAGATAACTACTGAAAAGCTATTACAAAAAGGTTTTCATCTCGTGTCCTGCGGACAAGACGAAACTCGGGTTATTATCGTCTGCCTTTCTTCTCATTTCAATATATTCATTGTCTATTCGTGTTGAATGTAAAATTTTTCTATCAAGTCAATTATTAAGTCAGAAGGCTGTTCTCCTCTATCTTTCATTGCAAGCATTTCTTTTAAATGCTCTTTAGTAATGAACAAAATAACTTTCTTCTCTGGTGTTGAATAAACCGTATTTCTCTGTCTATGTGCAGAATCATTGGGCAGTTTACTACACACCATAATTGCTAACTTACCCATTGGTTCGGTCAGATAATTTCTTGTTTGATTGACTTCATCGTGTCCAATTTCTATAATGTCATAGTTTTTAAACTCAAATAAAACCATTCTTGCGTTGAGTTCTAAAAACATATGATGCCAATTTTTTGTGGCTGCATCATCATTTGATGTTATGTTACGATTTGGAAAAATAGCATCCATTCGATTTACGCCTGAATAAGTCCTTGCTTGCCTCGTTGGTTCATTTAAAGGTGGAACGAAAAGAAATTTTAGAATGCTTGTGCAAAGAGTTTCAAATTGACTCCACCCCGCAGTTCCCAAAGGACAGGCATCCAATTGCTGAATGAAAGTGTTTACCTGACTCATTTGAGAAAATATTTATTTAGGATTCGTTTTTTATTTGCGATTAGCTTTTTTAATAACAACCCGTCAACCACTTCAATATCTAAATAGTTTTCCTTTCGTATGTCATTAAGATAATCTTCAACAACAGAATTTATTTGACTGTTAGTAATAAGCAACAGTTTTGCATCTTCCTTATTAATATATTTATAAAGGTCAGTTACTTGCTTGATAGTTTTGATGTCAAATCTCGATTCTGAATAGAATTTAGTTTCAATCATCCAAATCTCTTTTCTTTTCTGCCCAAAAGGATTACTAGAAAAATACTCTGCAATAAAATCAACTCCTCTGTCATTGAATCTGTCTTCTCGTTTAATGTTTTTAAAACTATACGCTTTAAGTAAATCGTGAATCAATTCTTCAAAATCTCTATGATTCAAATTTTCAAAAGAAACTTCTGGAATTGTTTTGATTCTTTGTAGAAGTTTATCAATTCCTTTATCAAAGTCAGTTGTCAAATTTAAAATCTCGTATTCAAGAAAGTCACTTGGAATATTGCATTTTTCAATAAGAATAGGTATAACCGATATTTTTCTTTGTCGTGTTTGCTGAAAAAAATCCTGTGTGTATTCAAATTTGAAGTAAGAAGATTCAAATAATGACTTTGACAGTAATATTAAAACAAAATCGCTTGATTGAAACAAATATTTTACCTCGTCAAAAATATTATCATCGTATGATATATCCTTGTAGTCAGTTACAATGTCAAAGCCCGTATTTTGAAGACGGTCAGCAATTAGCCTAGCTTTCTCCTTGTCAGCATATGAGTAGGATAGAAATACTCGTTTTTGTCTGTTATCGTCAATCATATTGAAACTATTATTTTTTTGTTGGTTCTATGTTGTGCGGTTCGTTAAGGTTGCCGATAACGACTCGACGTCTTTGCGAAGTTTTCACAGAAAGCCTTGCTTCCAAGGAAAAATTTTGCAAAAAATGCTTTTGAGTTAGCTCAGCGTTCGTTTTTTTGTTGTTTTGTAAAGTTAATAAAAAAATCAATCTGTCTTCACAAAAAAAGAAACTCTTCTCAAAGTCTCTTCAATATCTTTAAAAACTTTTTACGATAAACCCAAAATGCTTAAAAAAGCTACCGAAGCCACCCTGCCTAAGAAGAGAACCCAGAGCGAAGCCCAAGCGTTATCTCGTGTCCTTCGGACAAGACGAAAATTAGTTATTAGCAGAAGGCGAGATGTTAACGTTCTAAAAATTCATCTATATTATTTGGTTGCACGAATGGCAATAATCTTTTCTTTATACTAACGTTTATGCAAATCATCATAGTAATAAATGTAAGTGATAAAAATTTATGTTCGTTAAAAGGATTTCTGTTTTTGTATTTGTTAACAGCATGGGACAATTCATTTCTAAACATATTCAATGTAAACAAAAGACCTTCCTCACTATATGTTTTTTTTCTAGTAGCTAACTCATCATTTAGCCATTTATAATGTTGTTCGTATTTTTTTAATTCATCCAAGCATTTGATAAGGCTATTTTTCAAACATTTATCTCTTTTGTAAGCATCGTTTTTTATTCCCCAATTACCTTCTGTGAAAAAGTATTCTAGCATCATATAGAATGTACAAAAAGAGGATTGATACTTCATAGTATTGAACATCATTTTACCATCTCTAAGGAATGAAAATGGAATATATAATTCACCTAATTGATTTTTATGTACAACGGTTGACCACAACCAATCTTCGGATATTTTATTTAGTTTATGATTTTCGTTTATGTTTCTTTTAATTTTAGTAAATGGTGAAAAATGGTCGTTTTCATTTTCAGGAATCCATTGCATAATAACATTTAGCTTATCTATATATTCTAAATTATTGTCTAATGCTCCGAATGATTCAATATGACTAATAATATCCTCCATTTCTTGGTATGAATCTATTGATGGAAGTTTAATTTCTTTATTTGAATCAGAAATGACAAACGTTGGAATACATACTGAATTTGAATCTATTTTTTTAGAAATTGAAATATAGAATCCGCCATCTTCTTTAAATAGTGAAATTTCATAAGGATATTTCTTTATTCTTAGAGTTTTATCAAAATTTAGATTGCCGTAAACTTTATATTTTAATTCAAAAATCATTTTGCGGTTTCGTTTTCGCTTTCTGCTAACAACTCAGCGGCTTTGCGAAGATTTCACAGGAAGCTTTGTTTCCGTAGAAAAATTTCGCAAAAATGCTTTTGAGTTAGCTCAGCGTTCGTTTTTTTTTGTTTTGTAAAGTTAATAAAAAAATCAATCTGTCTTCACAAAAAAAAGAGACTCTTCTAAAAGTCTCTTCAATATCTTTAAAAACTTTTTACGGTAAAACCTTGATGCTTAAAAAAGCTACCAAAGAAACCCTGCCTAGGTTAGAGAACCCTGAGCGAAGTCGAAGGGGTATCTCGTGTCCTTCGGACAAAACGAAAACTTATATATTAGTGGAAGATTCTTTTTATATCAAAGTCAAAATACATGCTGTATCCATGAACTAAATCATTGATGTTTGAAACAGGAAGAAAATCCTTTTCAAGTGTATAAAATCAACTTCTCCTGCCTCTATGTATTCGCCGACAAATTGTTCAACTGTCATTTCTCTCAAATCATTGATACGGTAACCAGTATTGAAGGATAGCCTTAACTCGGATATTTATAAAAGAACTCCCGAAACAATTTAGTTTTCAATTTTAAAAATTGTTCGTCCTTGGCTGTCTTTTTCTTTTCATTTTCCTCTAAGGCTTTCTTGATAAATTCTTCTAAAAAGTCTTTTTCCATATTGGTGTGCATTTAGTTTTTAATTGAATTTCAGTTGGTTTTTGAAAAAGGTTTTTAAAGACATTTCTGACGATAGGAAGAAATCAAAAATCCCAATTTTACAATTAGCGGATACGCTTATTGTAAACTTTGGGTACTTTTTGCACTAACCTACTACCGAGTTTTTCTCCTACCTGTTTAAAATTTACCCACCAATCATTTATGTTTTTAAAATCTGAATAAATGAGTAATAGCCTCTTTCTATTGCATTCTATAATGATATTTAGGACTAATATGATGAGCAAAGTAATAAAAACAATTTTATGACAGAATTCATAAACAATTAATTTTGCAGGAGTTAAAAAAAATGATACATTTGAATAACTATATTTTTTAACCATAAAACGCAAAACAACATTATAAATTAATGTAATAATTAAACATGAGGAGACCTAAAGTAACATCCGTTACTTTGTAATTCTCAAGTTACCTATATAAACAATATCTATGAAGAAACTCTACATGAGCCTACTCGGTTTGGTAGGAATCCTTGCATGTGCCCAAGAAGTAGAAGTACGTTGGCAAAAAGACATCAAGTCAGCATCGCAGGATTTTCTAAGCCAGCTCACTACTACAATAGACGGACAGCACCTTCTATCTGGCAGTACCATTCAAACTCCAAAATCAACCTCCAGCAACGGTCAGTCATCTGCCAATATTCAAAACAATGGCTATGATTATCATATTGTAAAGCTGAACCAACAAGGACAAATCGTTTGGGAAAAGTACTTTGGAGGCAGTAACCACGATTTTTTAACAGCCACTACTTCCACACAGGAAGGAGGTTTTTTATTGGCTGGAACTAGCTATTCCTCCGAAGGATTACAAAAGAAAGGAAAGCTAAAAGGCGGTTCTGATATTTGGGTAATCAAAGTAGATGAAAATGGCGAAGAAGAATGGCAGAAGACATTAGGCACTTCGGTAGATGAAGAAGCCAAATCCGTGATTCAAACCACAGATTTAGGTTATTTTATAGCAGGTAATGCCCAAATCAAACAATCTCAAAATTCAGAAGGATTTGGTTCAAAAGATGTATGGTTGGTCAAACTGGATAAAAAAGGAAAAGTCATTAATCAACTATACTTGGGAGGCAAAGGCTTAGACGAAGTAGAGAAAATTATTCCTACAAAAGATGGCGGCGCATTGGTAGGTATCTATTCCAGAAGTCCATTAATGGAAAATGGAAGATGGAAAAATGAGAATGAAACCAGTCCCGATGAAGAACCAAAAGAAGAAACCAACCACATCAATAACCAACCATCAACTAACAACCATCAACAAGCAACTAAAGAACCAAATACCTCTAACCTAATTCCTACCACTTATCAACCCAAAACCACAGAGAATTACGGCGAAGGAGATTTTTGGGTAGTAAAACTAAGCAAAGAAGGCAAGGTAGAATGGCAAAAGAACTATGGAGGTAGTGGAGATGACCACATCAGAACCTTAGCCAACACAGATACAGGTTATATCATCGCAGGAGAAAGCAGAAGTGGAAATTCAGGGAATAAGAAATCCAACATCAAAGAAGGAACGGATTTATGGGTTATCTCCATCGATGAAAACGGCAATGAATTATGGCAAAAAGGCTACAACTTCAAAAACCGAGATGTTTTGATGAGCTTAAACGCGATCCATTCGCTATCAACCGACAACCAACAACCATCAACCAAAGGCTATTTGTTAGGCGGTTACACCCAAGCTGAAGGCAAAGCACAGAAAGAAGACGAAACATTTTGGATGCTGTATATTGATAATAAAGGCGAAGAAGTTTGGAGGAAATATGTAGAAGGCAAAGAGAAGAAACAAGAAGAACGATTGGTAGATGCACAGTTGAACAATGATGGCACATACATATTAGCAGGGACAAGTGCAGAAGAACTAGGGAAAGAGAACTGGAAAGTGGTAAAACTAGGAGACAAACAACTGGAGAAGCTGATAGAAAAGCAAGAGATAAGAATCTATCCAAATCCTGTTGAGGATTATTGCTATGTAGAGATAGGCGTAGAGTTTAAAGAAGCCACAATAACAGTCTATGATATGACAGGCAAGTTAGCCTATCAAACCCAAACCAAGAACAGTGTTACGAAGCTCAACACAGCCAACCTACCCCAAGGTATGTACGTAGTAACCGCCAAAACCGAAAACAAATCTTTAACCATTAAAATTGTGAAGAAATGATGAGAAAAATATCTCTTCTTTATTTGTTGTTTTTTACTTTTGAAATATTATTATCTCAAACAAACACTCAATATCAGACTCCTAATATGCCTACTTCTCCTGAAGTAGCCAAATTTGCACAATATGGAAACATACCAGTCAATAATTTCAGTGGTAATGTATCTCCATCAATATCTATCTATACAATTAAAGAAGGAGGTATAGAAATACCAATTAATTTGACATATACGAGTTCTGGAATAAGAGTTAGTGATCAAGCAACTTGGGTAGGGTTAGGATGGGAGTTGAGACCAGAAGGTATTATAACTCAAGAGGTTCGAGGAAGAAATGATGAATATGGGATGCTTAATAATATATCCACTCCTGAATACCAAACGCTTTATGATAGGTTAAAAGTAATTGCCCCTCTGGGGATGCAAAAAGTAGAAAATCAAATAGGATTAAAAACTATACAAGCAAAATGTAGTTTAGGAAATGGACAAATAGGAGAATGTCTTTATGATGATCCAAGTTATCAACTTCCTGAGGATGCAGAGTCTGTATTACTAAGACTAGAAGAAGGGCATGGACAACCAGATATTTTTCAATTCTCATTTTTGGGACATGAAGGAGAATTTTATATTAATCCTAATACGAATGAACTGGTAATGCTAAATAGTAATGAAGAAATAAAATGGGAGCAAATAACAGGTCCGTATCGCTATAGGGCAACAACAAATGATGGAATAAAATATTATTTTGATGATAAAGAGGTAATTCATTATAATGGAAATTATTCACAAGCTCAATTTGATAATTTTACTTATAAACTTTCAAAAATTAGGTTAATAAATGGTAAGGAGATTTTTTTCGATTATATTGATGGAGAATATTTCAATATCTACTATACTCAAAATAATAATTATGAATCTAATCTTAGCGAACATGACATCTTAGGATTAATAGATTATTTTTATAACCCTCCTTTATCACAAGACTATCGAAGTGATACTAAAATTTTAAAACGAATAAGAACAGATAATGTAACTGTAGAATTCAACTTAGAGGATAGAGAAGATATATATCCAACTAATAAACCTTTAAAAAGAATTAGTTCAATTGATATTATATCAACATTAAGTGGAAAAAAAATTAAGTCACATGTTTTTAACTATGATTATTTTCCTTATAGTGAAGACGGGTTTCCAAAAGGAAATTTGCCATCAAGTGTTATAGATAATAAGAATGCATTTGGAAAGAGATTAAAATTAAATAAAATATCTGAAGTTTTTTATCATAGTGATGGGACGATTGACTCTGGTAAGACCCAGATTCATAGTTTTGATTATAATACAACTTATAAACTTCCATCAAAATTATCATTCTCAAAAGATTTTTGGGGATTTTATAATGGATCATCCGGTAAATCACTAACACCAGCAATGGATTATTTTATAAACTTAGGATATAATAATGGTAAACCATTAATTTCTTCCTACAAAGAAAATGAAAATAATAAGTTCGCAAATAATCTGTATAATGATACATATATGTTAAACAAAATTACTTATCCTACAAAAGGATATACAACATTTAAATATGAATCTAATACATTTTCAAATTTTTATGTTCCTACTATGCAAGAAGAAAGTAGCCTATCAAAAATTATTTATTTGAATAATAATGGATATGCTGGCTCTCAAAGCCCTAACCCAATATATAATTTTAATGTAGGTTTCGGACTAAATGTGAAATTTTCAAATGAAATTTTTAGAGGTATCCCTAACTCTCCTATGCAGACACAAGCATATACATACAATCAAATGTTAGATGCTGGTGCAAGTATTAAATTATACAATGTAACATACAATCAATATGGAAATGAAATACTCAATTTAATAAGGAATTGGGATTTAACATCCGTATTAAGAACAACATTTGAATCAACAAATACTGCGAAATGGGAAGAGGAAATATTTTTAAATCCTGGAAATTACAGAATCATGTTATTTATTAACAATAATATGTACTCTTCAAGTGATCTCTATCATTTGGCTGGAGTTAAATCAACACTTCGTTATTATTCCCAACCTACTCAAACTATTAGTACACAATTGGGTGTTCGTATTGCAAGTATTAAAAATTACGATTCTGACAACATATTACTGCAGCATAAAAACTACTCATATTCTGGTGGAATTTTAAATAATCGATTTGATTTTGTAACACCTCATTATGTTTATGAATTCGCAGAAACGAAAACTCAACCACTTGATATTACTTATTATACTATTGGAGGTTCAGATATCAGCAATTATGTTACCTATTCAGGTGTAGAAATAAATGATATTGATATTTATTCTGGTAAACCAAAAGGAGGTGTAAGTTACAATTATTGGAACTTTGGAAATAATACGAATGTATTGTTTCCTATTAAAAAAAATACATTGAATGGTCTTTTGTTAAATGAAACTATAAAAGACAGTAATAAAAACATTATTGAAAAGAAATATGTTTATAAAAATATCGTAAATATTGAAGATTTCATAAGTATCCAATCATATAAAAAATATTTGAATGAAAAACCATTTTGTCTTACAAAAAATAACGGAAAATGTTATGCGAAATTTGCCTATTATATAACTCCTCTGCAACATACTTCTTACAAATTAGATTCATTGATTACTAAGGAAAACATAGGGGGAAAATTTATAAGTTCAAAACAGCATTACGAATATAATGATTTAGGTTTAATCAAAAAGAAAGAGGAAATTTTTTCTAACAGTGTAATTTCAACAGAATATGAATATGCTAGGGAAGTTGGTAATTATTATTTAAATATGAAAAATGTCATTGGAATTCCTTTGGTAGTTGAAACAAAAAAAACCATTAATGGTGTAACGAATCGATTGTCAAAAACAGAAACTTACTATCCAGAATCATTTTCTGATGCACAAAATATGACATCTAGCTTACCTTTACCTTACATGATTGGATCCTACGGACCTAATCCAATAGAAAAAATTTATGTTTATTATAATCAGTATGATTCAAATGGAAATCTTTTACAATATAAGCTTTTTTCTGACTATAATGGAGAAGTAGGAGTTCCCGTAACTATTATCTGGGGCTATAATAAGACCCAGCCTATTGCCAAGATAGAAGGAGCAAAATATGAAGATATTAAAACCTTACAAGTAGTAATAGATGCCATAACTGCCTCAGATACAGATGCCACTCAAGGGACAACAAGTTCTGAACAAAGTCTATTGACAGCATTAGATAATTTAAGAATCAATAGTAGTTTTAGTAATTATGTAATTACAACTTATACCTATGATCCATTGATAGGTGTTACTAGCATTACTCCACCAAGTGGGATAAGAGAAATCTATAAATATGATACAGCTAATAGATTGCAATCCGTAGTAGATATCAACGGTAAGATTTTAAAAGAATATCAATACAATTACAAACAATAAAAAAAATAACAATGAAAAAAGCTTATTTATTAATTATATTAATAATTACTCCTATACTGAATTATGGACAAATTTTCAAATTTACATATACAGGAGTCGCAACATGTCCAACACCTAATAATACTCCAGTTGTCCAGAGTAATAATATAACCGTTACTCCATTACTAAGACAGGGGTTAAATTGTAGTGCAACTTCCTCCTCATTTAATAGTAATGGTTGGACAAATTCCACTATAATAGATCAGAATAGTTATATAGAAGTAACCGTCGTTTCGAACTCGGGTTACCAGATAAATCTTTCTTCTTTTTCATTTGAAACACAAAAAAGTGCATCAGGTCCAGGATTAGGAAGAATAGCTATGGATAAGGGAGATGGTATTTTTTCTCAGAGTTATGATTTTGTCCCAACAGAAAGTTCTCAAAATATCAATTGGGATTTTGATGATTTTACAGTTTTATCAGGCTATACGATTCGTTTTAGAATTTACGGATGGCAAGCATCTTCAGGGTCTGGAACCTTAAGATTAAATAATGTTACGCTTTCTGGTGCCGTTACTCAGCAACCAACTTCAGGAGGGAGCGGGAGTTCTGCTTTTACTATAAATGGTAGTAATGTAGGATTGGATAAAGTACCTACTCAAAAACTAGATATTAATGGAAATATAAGAACTGACGGAAAATTGTTTGTTGGTAATATTAACGATGCTAAAATCAGCACTCTTACAGATTATTTACTTGCTGTTAACGGGAGTGCCATATTTACATTAGTAAATGTTAAACTATTTTCAAGTTGGCCAGATTATGTATTTAAAAACGGATATCAATTACAAACTTTAGAAGAAGTAGAAAAACATATTACCGAGAAAGGACATTTACCCAACGTTCCATCAGCTGAAGAAGTGGCTAAAAATGGAATAAACGTTGCAGAGATGGATGCCAAACTTCTTGAGAAAATAGAAGAATTAACACTTTATTCTATAGAACAAAACAAAAAGTTGAATGAACAGAATAAGCAAATAGATTTATTGAAAGAAGAAATTAAAAAATTAAAAAAGAATAAATAGGATGAAAAAAAATATACTTTCAATAGTTGTATTAATCAGTGTGAGTTTTTCCGCGCAAACTTGGAATACAACAGGAAATTCAGGGACTACCCCTACAACGAATTTTTTGGGAACAACTGACAATCAAGATTTAGTTTTAAAAACTAACAGTACAGAAAGAATTAGAGTATTGTCAACAGGATCAGTAGGAATAAATAAAGTCCCTAATAATTCATTATCATTGGATGTAAACGGAAGCGCAGGAATATACGGTAATGCCACCAATAAAGATGTACTGAATGTACAAAATAATTTAGATAACAATGATGCAGGGATAGATTTATTATTCCTAAGATATAACAAATACCAGCCGAATAATCCAAGCGTTATGACCGTTTCTGGAATGACTACCCCTACTAAATATGAGGCATTTTTTAATCTAAGAGCAAATGGAAAGTTAGGACTAAGTACTTATAATTTTCAGAATTGTTCGGATTGTGCAAATTATCGACTTTTTGTAAAAGATGGAATAAAAGCGGAAAAAGTTAAAGTAGATATAGCTTCAGCAAATGGCTGGGCAGATTATGTATTTAAAAACGGATATCAATTACAAACTTTAGAAGAAGTAGAAAAACATATTACCGAAAAAGGACATTTACCTAATGTTCCATCAGCTGAAGAAGTGGCAAAAAATGGAATAAATGTAGCTGAGATGGATGCCAAACTTCTTGAGAAAATAGAAGAATTAACGCTTTATTCTATAGAACAGAATAAGCAGATAAAAATTCAACAAGAGCAAATAAAACAATTAGAAGTTCAGAATAAGGAATTACTTGAGCTAAAGAAAATGGTTCAAGAATTAAAGAAGGAAAAAAACAAATAAATAACCAAAAAAATGAGAGAAGTTATGTTAAAGAAAATACTTCTTGGATTGGTATTACTGAGTAATATCTCAATATATTCGCAAAAGATACTGAGTACTCCTCAAAGTTCGGGAACAGTCGTCGATGCTGTAAGCATTACGATGCAACCTGGGTTTAGTTTCAGTTCATTGTCTGGAGAATTTATAGCAAAAATAGGAAGCGGCAATACTGCTTCAGTACCTACCAATCCACCCACCAACTATACCCCAATAAGTGTTACCTATAGTAACACCTTTGATTCATCAGAAAATTATATTTATACCAGAGAATATTTAGTACCCGTAACTACTACTACAGAAAGTGCACAACAAATTCAGGGAATCCAATTTTTTGATGGTCTAGGCAGACCTAAGCAAGCGGTATCCATTAAATCAACTTCTACTGGAAAAGATTTAGTTACCAGAATCCCCTATGACGGCTTTGGCAGACAAGTAGACAGTTGGCTACCTGTACCATTAGATACAAAAAATGGAGATATTCATGCAGATAATGATGTAGTAAGCGGAGCAAGTTCTACTTATTCAGATTCCTATACTTTTACTCACAAAGAGTTGGAGAGCTCTCCCCTAGACAGAGTTCTGCAACAAAAACAGCCTGGAACAGATTGGCAAACTAAACCAATTACGTTTGATTATTTTGCTAATGATTCGTTGGAAGTAAAAAAGTACATCACCACTACCACTTGGGGAACAGATGGTGCTACTACATCCACATTATCTCAAACAGTAACCTATGGCAAAAATCAGTTATATAAAAACAAAGTAACCGATGAAGATGGTAATGTAAGCTATGAATTTAAGAACGGACAAGGACAAACCCTTTTGGTAAGAAAAGAATTAGAAGCATCCACTAAAGCAAACACCTATTACGTATATAATGAGTATGATCAATTGGCATTTGTAATTCCACCATTAGCCTCTAAAATAAATACATTATTACCTAATGACATTTCGCAATTATTATATCAATACCGATATGATGGTCAAAACCGTTTGGTAGAAAAGAAACTTCCAGGTAAAGGCTGGGAATCTATGGTGTATGACAATCAAGACCGTTTAGTAGCTACCCAAGATGCAGAATTAAAGAAAAAGAATCAGTGGTTATTCACCAAATATGATCAGTTTGGAAGAGTAGCTTATACAGGCTTAAAGAATGTAGATAAATCCAGAGCAGACTATCAGGCAGATGTAAACACTAAAGGAGCAAATAACGAAAGCAGAGATACCACAGGTTTTGATAATTTTACACAAAAAGTATATTACACGAATACCAATGCCTATCCAGCAGTAGTTGACAATACAGACAAAATTCTCTCCATCAATTATTATGATACCTATCCTACAGGAACGCCCACAGTCACTAGTAGCATCTCTGGTCAGGATTTACTTACCGATACTTATACCACCTTTACAGTTAATGGCGTAAACTCTGTAAGAAGCACCAAAGGTTTACCAGTAGCAAGTTATGTAAAGAACATAGAAGATAATAACTGGACGAAAAGCTACACTTTTTATGAAACCAAAGCCCGACCAGTAATCACCTATTCACAAAATCATTTAGGCGGTTATACCCAAACCGAAAGCAAGCTTAAATTTAGTGGGAAGCCGGAATACACCATTACCACACATAAAAGAAGTACTGCTGCAAGTGATGCCGTGGTCACCATAAAAGACACTTTTGAATATGACCATCAGGAAAGATTAGTACAGCACAAGCACCAGATAAATGGAGGCACAGAAGTATTATTAACAGAGAATCTGTATAATGATTTAGGTCAGTTAAGAGATAAAAATGTAGGAGACGGCATACAAACGATTCATAATGAATACAACATCCGAGGTTGGCTTACCAAAGTAAACGACCCGAATATTCTAGGCAATAAACTCTTTGGTTTTGAATTGAGATATCAGAACCCTGACACCAGCAAATCAACGCCAAAAGCCAAGTATAATGGCAATATCTCCCAATTAAGCTGGTCTACTCAAAATGATGTAGGCATTGTAAGAACCTACACTTACCAGTATGACCAATTAAACAGATTAACAAGTTCTAATTTATGGGATCAGGTAAATCACGACAGAGGAGAATATCAGGAAAACCTTACGTATGATATCAACGGGAACATAAAAAGTCTGTACCGAACAGGTAAACAAATATCAGGCTTCACGAGTCCAGAAAAAATGGACGATTTAGAATATTATTATGAAAATACAGATAACAGCAATAAACTAAGCTACCTAAAAGAAAAAACAAATGGAGGTAATGCCAACAGTGGTTATCCATTATCTTCAGGTCAACAAGGTCAAACCATTATCTACGATGATAATGGCAATATGACCACACAGGCAGACAAAGGCATTAGTTCTATAGCTTACAATTTTTTAAATCTTCCTGCTCAAGTAGTACAAAACGGATTAACCACACAGTATGTTTACAGAGCAGACGGAACCAAGTTAAAGAAAAGCTATGGAACAGGTAAGGTAACAGATTATCTGGATGGCTTTCAGTATGAATTAGAAAACGGTGTAGCCAAGTTGCAATTTGTACCAACTTCTGAAGGCTATTATGATTTTGTGAAAAATTTGTATATTTACAACTATGTTGACCATTTAGGGAATACGAGATTAAGTTACACCAAAAACAGCGCAGGCGTTCTAGAGATATTAGAAGAGAGTAACTATTATCCATTTGGATTAAAACACAGTGGTTATAACAACATTACAGGAGCTACACCAAGTTATCAGTACAAGTACAATGGCAAGGAGTTGCAGGAGACCGGGATGTATGATTACGGTGCACGTTTCTATATGCCGGATATCGGCAGATGGGGAGTGGTTGATCCGCTAGCGGAGGCTTTTACAAAATTTTCTCCATATAATTACACTTTAAATAATCCTGTTTATTTCATTGATCCAGATGGGACATATGTAGATACGAGTGAAATATATGCTAAAAATAAGGATGGTTCTTACAAAAATCCGAATCTTGTAAAAGCTTGGAATGCTTTTGCAACTTCTGAAGCAGGGATAAAATTTTTAAAAGATTTTGTTTCAGAGGGGCAAATAATTGCTGGCCATAAATATGAAAAAAGTGGTAAATTTGATAAAGCAGGAATTGATTTAAGTTTTGATGACGGGACTGCATTAAGAAAACACAATGCAATGTATGATGCTGATGATAATGCTTTAGGTATTACATCAGAAAAATTTTCTAACAAAAGAATCACTTATACAGTTAGCATAGAGGATAGGGACGATTCCTATAAAACGCTTGAAACTTTGTCACATGAACTTGGAATTCACGTGAAACTAGGGGCTATTGATTATTTTGATAATAAAAAATTAGATTTTTCAAGTGGTTATGAAAGTATTATTAATGATAAGGAAGGATATACTCGACAATATTGGGATAAGTATTATGGAAATAGGCAAACTGAAAGAAGTCGAAATACTCCCGACCATAAAGTGGATGAAAAACTTAAGTTAGCTGAAAAATTAGGAATACCAATTATTAGAGCTTTGTATCAAAAAAATAATGCAAAAGTGACTGACAAGCAAATAAAAAAATTATTTTCCAAATGAGTTTATATTTTAGAAACCCAATAATTTTATTATCACTATTTATTATTGCTTCTTGCCATAAAAAAGAAGCAGAGAATGGGATATTTAAATATAAACACAATGGCAATAATGAGTATGTTATATTAAGAAATAGTAAAATTATTTTCCCCCATAATGATGCTTTTTTTGATAAGAATGTAATATATGTAAAAAAAAGGGGGGATGTTATTGCTTGTGAAGAATTTGATTTAAAAAATAGCAGTTTAAATGTTGACAGCCTATACCTATCATTCAATACCACTGCTGATGAAGCCATAGGAGCTAAAGATTTTGATGTTAAATATTTAAATAATAAAATATTTTACTATAATAACAAAACAAAAAATTGTGGATATGCCATATTAAATCAGTATGATCAAAAAACTATATCAGGAATAATCAACCATATAGTAAAGTATTGTAGTAATAAAAATATTGCAAAACTCATAAGTCCCGAGAAGAGGGAAAATTCTTTCGCAATAACTTTTTATTTAAAAAATAAAAAATACTTTATTGTGGGCAATGATTTGAATAAAAATACTGACGTTAAACTTCTGATTTCTTTATTAGAGGCATATGCTGATTTGGATGATAATAAACATGATACTTGTCAATCTAAATTCGAGAGTTTAGATTCTCTTAATAATTATATAAAGAAATACAAAATCGGTATTGGAAGAGTCCCCGCTCCTTCTATTAGCCAAAAATTTTAATCTACGTTTTCTAAATCTCATAAGATGTAGTATTAATGGGTGTTACAGTAATAAGAAATTTCTCAAACCAGGGGTACGAAAATTCGTACCCTTGGTTTTTGTTATCCAAATATAGAAATGTTATCTTATTTTTTGCTTAGAAAAAAAACAATAGTAAGATTTAGCAAAATAATTCCCATAAAATTATAGTTTTTGGCATTAATTAATTCTTCCCAAAACCTTGCATTATGGGCATACTTTCCCACAAGAATAAGTTTTGTTGTTGGCAATACGTTCTTTGTTTAGATTTTCAAAAAAGACTTTGGTATTTTTTAGTTCCGGCTTAGTAAAGATTTCATCAGGCGTATAAATTTGGTGGATATAATGTGGTTTTTCTTGGTTGTATTCGTTTATAGAAGACCACAAACAAACTTCCAATTCCTCAAAATTCAAGGTTTTCCCATTCAGATAAGATTGTTTTAAAATTCGGTTGTTTCCCTCTATCAAACTATTAGAAAATACCACGTCTTTCAAGGTAATTTTCTTGTGTATGCCAACTTTGCAATTTTGTATAAACTCGTGGATATTAATGTTGTTGTTTTCAGAACCACCATCTACAATTAAATCCACGCTTTTATTTAAATCAAGATTTTCTTTTTCAATAAACTGTTCTGTAATTGCTCTTTTCAGACTTTGCATTCTTGTTTTTCCCGATAGCTCTTTACTCACGTTCCAAGCCAATATTTTTCGGGAAAAGTTATCCATTAAAGTGTAAATATACACCCAAGCCCCATCCGAAGTTTTAAATCGGGTAACATCCATATGCCAAATTTCATTAGGTTTAGTTGCTCTTACCGATATTCTTTTACGTTTTTTATAAAACTTTTTTCTTTTAGCATTTAAACCCAACAATTTTGCATATCTGTACCAAGACTGCATAGACATAGATATTTTTCCGTCTTTAACTGCCTTTCCCCAAACAGAACCACTACTCCAATGCAGATAGTTTTTGTCTTTTAAAAGTTGTTTCATTATTACAATCTCCTGCATACTGATTTCTCGGCTCACTCTTTTGTAGCACAACCAAATTAAAGATTCTTTGCACTCATATTTTTTCATTTTCTGCCATTCTCTGTATTGGGAAGCTTTTATTTTCAGAAGCTTCAAAACAAAATTCTGTTGTCCCGTTACCACTACAATATCCTCAATAAAAGGAACTAACTTTCTGTAATGAGTTTTAATGAGTTGTTTCCATTTATGCTCGCCCATCAGACCGAGTAACATAAAATACAACTTCAGAAAAGAAATGTAAATTTTCCGTAATTCTTTAGTTCTATGATCGGCAATCAATTTAAGTTCTTCCAAACTACAAGCACTTAAAGATTCATATTCAGAACCTTTAAAATGTTCTACAGACAATGTTTTCCAATATTGTTTACTCGTTTTTGGTATGCTTTCCAAAAATGCTGAAGGAAAAATCTGCTGTTCTATTCCAAGAGAATAGCATAGCTTTACGTTGGTGTGGTAGGAGGTGTAGGTTTTAGGCATTTGCTTTTTTTGAATTTCAGATATTATTCAAAATTACATCCGGACTTCCTCTAACGGCGAATACAAGCAGGGAATTAACAAAACTCTTAAACAAAAATATTTTTTAAAATATGGAAAAAAATAAATTTTTACAGCTTGCAAGCCATAAGCTTCCTGCGTAAAAAAGTTACAGGTAAATATTTTACCTACGTAAAAATGATACAGCCTAATTCCAAACCTGTGTAAAAAAGATACAGGTAAACCATTAACCTGCGCAAAATAGTTACAAGCTGTTTGAAAACCTGCGTAAAAATGACACAGGAAAGCCAAAAACATGAGCAAAAAAGTTGCAGGTTAAAAAAACGCCCTTTTCATATTTTTTGTTTTCAAAGCAATAAATTACAAAATTTATTCATAATCAATGTTTTACGAAATTATTTCAGAGCTATCAAATATTTCTATTTAATTATCACAAAGTAACGGCAAGATGTGTCTTTGTATATACAAACTTTTCAAGTTTTATTTCCAAAGACCTTCTTGCCTTTTTTTACAAAAAGGAATGAAAAACTGCGGAACTTGCTTTTCATTTCTTAACAAATCGGATTTAATTTTTCAGATTATTCCAATTTATTCTTTTCTAATCTTTATCAATTTCTGCCTTATCCAGATTGTTTTTATTTAACCCAAGTCCCTTTGTTACTATTGTTTTCAAGGTTTTGATGTTCCAACTTTACAGGTATAATCTTAAAAAAAATTACAAATGGAAGTATATATTATATCCAAAGAACAGTATATGGAATTAATAACACGTTTAGACGATATTACTAAACGTTTGGATAATAAGAAAGAATCTACAAAAAACAAATTTATGGACAATCAGGAATTTCAAGCACTCATGAAAATATCCAAACGTACTGCACAAACATGGCGTGATGAAGGGCAAATTTCTTTTTCACAAGTTGGCAATAAAATTTACTACAAACTCTCGGATGTTGAAAAATTTTTAGACGAAAATTATAACAAAGCATTTGCAAAAAGATAATTGAACAAATTCTTTTTTTCAAAACATTAATAAACAGGATGAGCATTAGTTGCTTGTCCTGTTTATGTTTTACTAATTACTAGATGATACTAAAAATCTTATTAAGCAAGCTGTATTAATTATATTTCTTTTGACATTCAGTTTTGAGAGTAAATGAAAAAAATCTAAATCATATTTCATTAACGATTATAGAAAATGGCGAAAATTTTTTGAAACGTAAGCTCGTTTATGCTACCCTACTTTCCAGCAAATGTATAAATGAGTAACTTTTGGCGATAGATTTACTAAAGTGTATAATTCTTATTTTTGCTCGCATTTGCCTTATTGCCAATATATTTGTAAATTAGCATAAGTACAAAAGAAGGTAATCTATTGTTTTGTAGAGAATTTCTGAAATGTTGTACCTATGTTGAACCTAATCGTATAAAAATATAAAAAAACACCCTATTTATAAGCTTTTACAAGAATATTGTTTATATTTGAGTGTT
>APMI01008624.1_pt1 | contig 28280 bp, 33 predicted proteins | sample 667938 | NCBI WGS metagenome assembly APMI01 (sample SAMN01084076, study PRJNA167559) | wastewater metagenome | biome: Wastewater | place: Denmark: Ejby Moelle, Odense | collected 2011-11-28
ATGAAGGCGGGTCACTTCTCGGCGAAAATCCCGGGTCAGCTCCCAGCGGAAATCAACACTCGTGGCCTTCGCCGCGCACCCCAATTTCCAGATGAGGAGACCAGCCATGACAGGACACCATCACACGCACGGGAACTGCCACGGGCTGTAGATGAAAAATAAGCCTTGACCTTCCAGTCGCGGGAAGGTGCAAACGCTCGTGCATCACCGTTTAAACCGGGAGTGCTCCATGAACAATTCTTTGCCTTCAGCCGCCACTGGGACCATTCGCCAGTTCTCCATCGAGGGCATGACTTGCGCGTCGTGTGTCGGCCGGGTGGAGCGCGCAATCGCCGAAGTGCCGGATGTGTCCAAGGCCTCCGTCAACCTCGCGACCGAGCGCGCCGAGGTCAGTTTTTCGGGAACGCCGGATGTCGCCGCGGTCGTTCATGCGATCGCCGACGCCGGCTATGCTGTGCCCGAGGACACTATCGAACTCTCCGTCGAAGGGATGACCTGCGCCTCCTGCGTCGGCCGGATCGAAAAGGCGCTCAATTCCGTGCCGGGAGTGGCCGAGGCGTCGGTCAACCTCGCCACAGAACGCGCGGCCGTCCGCTATCTGCGCGGCGTTGTCGGTACCGGCGAGCTGATCGGCGCCATTCGCGCCGCTGGTTATGAAGCGCGCGTTGTTTCGACCGAGACCGGGAATCAGGAGCAGGAAGCTCGCGAGGCCGAGATGACGCAGCTACAGCGCAGCCTCGCTGTCGCGGCTGCGCTGACCGTGCCGATCGTCGTGCTGGAAATGGGCGCGCATTTCGTGCCCGCCATCCATGATTTCGTCATGAACAATATCGGGATGCGGCAGAGCTGGTTTGTCCAGTTCGCGCTCGCCTCCCTGGTTCTGTTCGGGCCGGGCCTGCGCTTCTACCGGAAAGGCGTCCCGGCGCTGTTCCGCTTCGCGCCTGACATGAACTCTCTGGTCGCGCTCGGCACCATCGCAGCCTGGGGCTATTCGGTCGTCGCCACCTTTGCACCACAGACCCTGCCGGCCGGCACGGCGAACGTCTACTACGAGGCGGCGGCGGTGATCGTGACGCTGATCCTGCTCGGCCGCTATCTGGAGGCGCGGGCCAAAGGGCGCACCAGCGAAGCCATCAAACGGCTGGTCGGGCTGACGCCGAAGACCGCCCGCATCGTACGCGACGGCCAGAGTCTCGAACTCGCGATCGAAGAGGTACGGGTCGGCGACATCGTGCTGGTCCGGCCGGGCGAGAAGGTCCCGGTCGACGGCGAGGTCGTCGAGGGTTCTTCCTTCGTCGATGAATCAATGATCACCGGCGAGCCCGTGCCCGTCTCCAAGGACGAGGGCGCACAAGTTGTCGGTGCGACCATCAACAAGACCGGCAGCTTCTCCTATCGGGCGACGAAGGTCGGGGCGGATACCGTGCTGGCGCAGATCATCCGCATGGTGGAACAGGCGCAGGGCGCAAAGCTGCCGATCCAGGCGCTCGTCGACAAGGTGACGATGTGGTTCGTGCCCGCCGTCATCGCGGCGGCAGCGCTCACCTTCCTCGTCTGGCTCGTGTTCGGCCCGGAGCCGGCGCTGAGCTTCGCGCTCGTCAATGCGGTGGCGGTGCTGATCATCGCCTGCCCGTGCGCCATGGGGCTCGCCACGCCGACCTCGATCATGGTCGGGACCGGCCGCGCCGCCGAGATGGGCGTGCTGTTTCGCAAGGGTGATGCTCTCCAGACGCTCCGGGACGCCGAGGTCATCGCCGTCGACAAGACCGGCACGCTGACCCGCGGCCGGCCGGAGTTGACCGACCTCGTGACGGTCGAAGGGCTGGACCGCAACGAAGTCCTAGCTTTGGTCGCGTCAGTGGAGACGCGTTCCGAGCACCCGATCGGGGAAGCAATCGTTGAGGCTGCTGGACGCCGGGGGCTCACCCTGGAGAGTGTCAGTGGCTTCGAAGCCACACCGGGCTACGGCGTGCAGGCGTCGGTCGGCAGCCGCAAGGTCGAGGTCGGCGCGGATCGCCTGATGACGCGCCTTGGCCTTGATCTATCGGTCTTCGCCGAGGCGGCGCGTCGCCTCGGCGAAGAGGGCAAGTCGCCCCTCTATGCAGCGATCGATGGCAGGCTGGCGGCAATCATCGCGGTCTCCGACCCAATTCGGGAAACCACGCCGGAAGCGGTCGAGGCGCTGCATGCGCTCGGCTTGAAGGTAGCCATGATCACCGGCGACAACCGCCGCACGGCGGAGGCGATCGCGCGCCGGCTGGGCATCGACGAGGTCATCGCCGAGGTGCTGCCGGACGGCAAGGTCGACGCCGTGAAGCGGCTTACCGCCAACGGCCGCAAGATCGCCTTCGTCGGCGACGGAATCAACGATGCGCCGGCACTCGCTCAGGCTGATGTCGGCATCGCCATAGGCACCGGCACGGATGTGGCCATCGAATCGGCCGACGTGGTGCTGATGTCCGGCGATCTGCGCGGCGTGGTGAACGCCATCGCGCTGTCGAAGGCGACGATCCGCAACATCAAACAGAACCTGTTCTGGGCCTTCGCCTACAACGTGGTACTGATCCCCGTCGCCGCGGGCCTGCTTTACCCGGCCTATGGCTGGCTCCTGTCGCCGATGCTCGCCGCAGGCGCCATGGCGTTCTCCAGCATCTTCGTCCTCACGAACGCTCTGCGCCTTAAGGCCTTCCGCCAGCCGTTCGGGCGCGGCGAAAGCGCCGCCGCGATCGGCGAGGCGCGGCTTGCCCCTGCCGAATGAAGCCGGAGCCAGCCAGCGACGAGGAGCTTGTCGCGGACGCCATCGGACCGGCACTGCTGAACGCGGCCTTCGCACATCGGACATCCATGCGGACGTCTTCTACACCCCGGAACACGGCGAGAGACCCACGGTAACGCATCCGTGATCGTGTTGGGGTTTGACCTTCCAGCGACTGGAAACCCCATGGTTTAGTCTTGGCAACATGCCAAATCACATGAAGGAGACTGAAATGCTGAAATTGAACGTGCCTGACATGACCTGTGGGCACTGCGTGGGAACCGTGACGAAGGCGGTAAAGAGTGTCGATAGCAGTGCAGCTGTGACCGTGGATCTTCCGTCGAAAATCGTGACGATCGAAACGACCGCCGATGCCGCAAGAATTTCGCAGGCGGTAGAGACTGCGGGATATGCAAACGAGGCGGCCTGAAATCGGGCGCCTCTGTTCGACTCGCGCAGGGAACCTGTTGCAGGTAAGATCGTCCGGTGCTCGACAGGCTGAAATACTGGACGCGCACGATCAAGCGTGACGTGCATGCCGTCTACCTTGCCGCCGGCGACCCTCGCACACCCTGGTATGCGAGGGCGTTGGCGCTTTGCGTTGCCGGATATGCCTTGTCGCCGATAGACCTGATCCCGGATTTCATCCCCGTCCTGGGGTATCTCGACGACGCGATAATCGTGCCGCTCGGCATTCTGGCCGTGGTGAAAATGATCCCGCCGGAGGTCATGGCCGAGCACCGAGCGGCCGCGGCTCTCGCCGGACGGCGTCCCGCGAGCCGAACCGCCGCAGTGATGATCGCGTGCATATGGGCAGCGTCTATCGCGCTGACAGCATGGCTCGGGTATCGCTATCTCCGCAACTGAACTTCAATCTCACAAGCGCGGTGCACAAGATGAGAACATTTATGGGAATGATCGCCGCAAACCTGATCGCAGGCCTTGCGATTGCAGCCGTCGCGGCAGGCCCGGCGGCAGGAACCGAAGCGCTCTCCGTTTCGCAGCTGAAAGAGCACACACACATTCACGGGCTGGCCGTCGACAGACAGGATCCGGAGAAGCTTCTGATCGCGACCCACCATGGGCTGTTCCGCTCCGGATCGGACGGCAAGGCGGAGCTCATTTCGCCGGTGCAAGACTTTATGGGATTCAGCCCGAATCCATCCGATCCAAAGACGCTTTACGCCAGCGGCCATCCGGCTGGCGGCGGCAATCTGGGCTTCATCGCTTCCACCGACAATGGCGTCACCTGGGATCAGATTTCGCCGGGAGCAAACGGTCCGGTCGACTTCCACCAGATGACGGTCAGCCTGGCCGATCCTCAGGTCCTCTACGGAGCCTATGGCTCGCTCCAGGTGAGCCGCGATGGCGGGAAGTCATGGTCGGTAGTCGGCACGCTGCCGGAAAAGCTGATCGACCTTGCCGCGTCGGCAAAGGATGCCGACACGCTTTACGCAGCCACGGAGGCAGGCTTGTCCGTCAGCAGGGACGGGGGTCAAAGGTGGGAAACGGTCTTGGATGGCGCGCCCGTCAGTCTGGTCGAGGTGGCGGCCGATGGTTCGGTCTACGCGTTCGTGCTTGGGCGTGGCCTTGTGCAGTCCGCTGGGTCCAACATCGCCTTCAAGACGATTTCTGATGCCTTGGGCGATAAGATCCTGCTGCATCTCGCGATCGACCCGGCCGACAGGAACCGGATTTTTGCGGCATCTCACCAAGGCGACATTCTGGCCAGCACCGACGGCGGCGCCAGTTGGACCGAACTCGGCGGTTGACGTAATCGCGTCCAGACATGAATGCGCTCCGCCTGCTGAAACTGGTCCATGGAAGGGCACTCCTGGACGACTCCTTCTTGGAGGTCACGTTACAATGAGGCGTCTGTTCAACACTTCGGCGCTGTGGCATCTTGGGTTGATGAAATTCTGGTCGCCCTTGAGCCGCCTCCTGCTGCCACTGGCCCTTTTTGCGCTGGTGCTTGCGCCTATGGCTGCTCCGTCGGCTGCATGGGCGATGGCGGCGCCTGAGATGGCGTCGATGCCAGCCGACATGTCCTGCTGCCCGGACGACCAGCCCGTGGTACCGGACTGCGCCAAGGATTGCCCATTTGCGGCGCTGTGCATATCGGGCCTCCTCGGCGGGATGGTCGCGGAGTCGCCTTCGTTTGTCCTTTTCCCGGTGCAAGACGGATACCTCAATGGTTGGGAAGCCGTCCTCACCTCGCTTGGCGGAGAACCGCCGCCAAGACCTCCCAAATCCTGACTGTCATAGGCGCTCTCAGCGCCTGAACCCGTGCGGCCGAAAGCTGCACGGTTCAGCCGCATGGCGTTCGCCATGCCCAATGCCGCACGAATACGCGGGTCCATGACAGTCGGAACCTTGATCCATGAAATCGAATTTTTCCCTTCGCACCGCGGTGCTGGCGCTCGCGGCCCTCGTCGCTGCTTCCCTTGCGGCCAAGGCAGCACCCAAAGACTACGAATTTCAGCTTGTCGAGAATGAAATCAAGCAAGGTGACGGCGCGACCGTGGTGATCCGGCTGATCGATAAGCGGACAGGTAATCCGGTCATCGACGCAGTCGTCTTCGCTACCCGGATGGACATGGAGCCCGATGGGATGGAGGCGATGACCTCGCCGGTCGAGGCGATGCCTTCGGTCGAACCCGGCGTCTATCGCTTCAGGACCAATCTGGTCATGGCCGGCGGCTGGCGCTTTTCGATCGCCGCGAAGGTGCAGGGCGAGGCTGGGACTGTCGAGAGCAGGCTGGTTCTTAAGGCCGTCCAATGAGCAGGGCCGGAGCATTCCTGGCGTTTGTTGTTGCCGTGGGAACCGGCGGCGGCGGATATTTGGCGGGACAGCGCGATCTGTCTGTCCCGACCGCCGTCGTGCGAGACATCAAGGCGCTCGCGATGCGAGCGCTTGGCACCGAGCCGGAACCGATGCCTTCAGCTTCGAACCAATCGGGCGCGGTCATCTACTACCGCCATCCCGACGGCGATCCAATTTATTCAGCGACACCGAAAAAGACCAATGACGACCGAGATTTCGTGTCGGTGTTGGCCAGCGAAGATGTCAGTTTCAGCGCTCCCATCAATGATGCGGTGAATGAGCCAGCCGAGCCGATGGCCGTCGAAGGCTCGGGCGAGCGCAAAATACTCTACTACCGCAATCCGATGGGTCTGCCGGACACGTCGCCAACCCCAAAGAAGGATTCCATGGGGATGGATTACATCCCCGTCTACGACGGCGACGCCGAGGACGGCTCGACTGTCAAGGTTTCGGCAGGAAAGATGCAGCGGACAGGCGTGAAGACTGCGCTCGCCACGAAAGGCGCCATCGTCCGAACCGTCAGGGTACCCGGAACGATCACCTTGGACGAACGCCGCGTGAGCGTCGTCTCGATCCGCACCGAGGCGTTCCTGGAGAAAGTGGCGGATATCACGACCGGGGAGGCGATCGAGAAAGGCAGGCCGCTGGTCAGCTTCTATTCCAGGGAGATCGCTGCGGCCGGCGCGCTTTACGCGGCCGATCTGAAAGGTGGTGGCCGAGGTGCTGCCGCTGGCAGTCTGCAACGCCTCGAAAATCTCGGCGTTCCGGCCGAAGCGATCGCCGAGATCGAGAAGACGAAGAAAGTGCCGATTTCGGTGACGCTGATGGCTCCCCGGAACGGTGTCGTGCTCGAACGCATGGCTGTCGACGGCATGATGGCGGAGGCTGGCGAGACCTTGTTCCGCATCGCCGACGTCTCGACCGTCTGGGTGATGGTGGACGTTCCGGAATACGAATTGGGTTCCGTTCGCGTCGGCGACAAGGCGACCATCCGTATCCGCAGCCTTCCCGGCAAGGTGTTCGAGGGCAAGGTCGGCCTGATCTACCCCGAGATCCAGAGTCAGACGCGTACCGCGAGGCTGCGCATCGAACTGCCCAATCCGGACGGACTGCTGCTCGCCAACATGTATGCCGACGTCGAGATACTGACCGGGGCGCCCGAGCCTGTCGTAACGGTGCCGGATAGCGCCGTGATCGACACGGGTGACCGTCAGGTCGTGATCCTCGACAAGGGCGAAGGTCGTTTCGAACCGCGCGACGTGAAAATCGGCGCGCGCGGCGAGGATATGGTCGAGATCATAGACGGCGTCGCCGAGGGCGAACGTGTCGTCGTTTCAGCGAACTTCCTGCTCGACGCCGAAAGCAACCTGAAGGCGGCGCTTAGCGCGCTGACGCCGGCGGAGGCGCAGCCATGATCGCGAGGATCATCGCCTGGTCAGCGCGCAATCTCGTGCTCGTCTTTTTCGCGGCTGCATGCGCCGCGGCTGCTGGCGTCTATGCGGTCAAGACATTGCCGCTCGACGCGATTCCCGACCTTTCCGACGTTCAGGTTATTGTCTTCACCGATTATCCGGGCCAGGCCCCGCAGGTGGTCGAGGACCAGGTCACTTACCCGCTGACGACCGCGATGCTGACGGTGCCGCGATCGAAAGTGGTGCGCGGCTTCTCCTTCTTCGGGATCTCGTTCGTCTATGTGATCTTCGACGATGGCGTCGATCCCTATTGGGCGCGCAGCCGCGTGCTCGAATATCTGAACGCTGCCGCGAGCCGCCTGCCGGACGGCGTTGCGCCGGCGCTCGGGCCGGATGCAACCGGCGTCGGCTGGGTCTATCAGTACGCGGTGGTCGCCAAGGAACTGTCGCTCGCCGAACTCCGATCGCTGCAGGATTGGGTGGTGCGCTTCGCGGTCTCCAAGGCCGAGGGCGTCTCGGAGGTGGCGAGCGTCGGTGGCTTCGTCAAGCAGTATTCGATCGTCGTCGATCCGGCGCGTATGCGCGCCCAAGGCGTGACGCTGTCGGAAATCGGCGAGGCAGTGCGCGACAGCAACATGGACACCGGGGGGCGCACCGTCGAAATCTCAGAGTTCGAGTTTATGGTGCGCGGCCGCGGCTATCTGAAGAACATCGCCGACATCGAGAGCATCAGTTTGAAGACGGTCGGCGGCGTGCCGCTGAGACTCGGTGATGTCGCCAGGGTTGAGATCGTCCCGGACGAACGGCGCGGTATCGCCGAATTGAACGGGGAGGGAGAGGTCGCGAGCGGCATCGTGCTGCAGCGCGTCGGCTCGAACGCCCTGACCGTCATCGACAACGCCAAGGCGCAACTCGCAGACATCGAAAAGAGCCTGCCGGGCGGCACGGAGATCATCCCCGTCTACGACCGCTCCGAACTGATCGACGCAGCGATCGACACCCTGAAAGTCACGCTCATTGAGGAGTGCGTCATCGTCGCGCTCGTCACCATCGTCTTCCTGCTTCATGTCCGAAGCGCGCTGGTCGCCATCATCATGCTGCCGGTCGGCATATTGATGGCGTTCGCGGCGATGAAGCTCATGGGTCTCGGCTCCAACATCATGAGCCTCGGCGGCATCGCCATCGCCATCGGCGCGATGATCGACGCGGCGATTGTCATGATCGAGAACGCCCACAAGCATCTGGAGCGAGCACCGCCGGACAAGCCGAGGATCGAGGTGCTGATCGGGGCGGCGAGCGAGGTCGGCCCGGCGCTGTTTTTCAGCCTGCTGATCATCACGGTCTCGTTCCTGCCAATCTTCACGCTGGAAAGCCAGGAGGGACGGCTGTTCGGCCCGCTGGCCTTCACAAAAACCTTCGCCATGGCAGCGGCCGCATTGCTGTCGGTGACGCTGGTGCCGGCGCTGATGGTGGTGTTCGTGCGCGGCCGGATCGTGCCGGAGCACAAGAACCCGCTCAACCGGCTGCTGATCGCACTCTACCGACCGATCATAAAGGGCGTGCTCCGGGCGAAGACTTTTACCATCCTGCTCGCGATCATGGCCCTTGCCGTGACTGTCTGGCCGGCGCGGCAGCTCGGGTCGGAGTTCATGCCGGCTCTCGACGAAGGCACGCTGATGTATATGCCCACGACGCTGCCCGGCCTCTCGGTGACCAAGGCGGCGGAACTGATGCAGATTCAGGACCGCATCATCAAATCCTTTCCCGAGGTCGAAAGCGTATTCGGCAAGGCCGGCCGCGCGCAGACCGCGACCGATCCGGCGCCGATCGAGATGTTCGAGACGATCATCAATTTGAAGCCGAAGGAGGAATGGCGCGACGGAGTCACATCTGAAAGCCTCAAGACCGAGATGGACGCGGCGCTGCAATTCCCCGGCGTCTCAAACGCCTGGACCATGCCGATCCGCGCCCGCATCGACATGCTGTCGACCGGCATTCGTACGCCTGTCGGCGTCAAGGTCTATGGAACCGATCTTGGCGAGATGCAAAAGGTCGCGCGACAGGTCGAGGCGGTGCTAAGGAACGTCCCCGGCACGTCGAGCGCCTATGCCGAGCGCGTCATCGGCGGCTATTTCCTCGACATCGTGCCCGATCGCACTGCGCTCGGCCGCTACGGCCTGTCTGTCGGAGACGTGCAGGACGTGATCTCGATGGCGCTCGGCGCCGAGGTGATCACCTCGACGGTCGAGGGACGCGAGCGCTACGGCGTCGCCATCCGCTATCCGCGCGCGCTCCGCAGCAACCCGCAGGCGATCGCGCGCGAGGTGCAGGTTGCGCTGCCCGGCGGCGGTTTCGTGCCGCTCGGCGAAGTCGCCAGGGTCGAGCTGACGCGCGGCGCGACTTCGATCCGCACCGAAAACGGCCAACTCGCAGTCTACATCTTCGTCGACATCGCCGGCCGCGATCTCGGCGGCTATGTCGCCGACGCGCAGGTCGCGGTCGCCGCTGGCGTGGAGCTGCCAACCGGCTATTCGCTCGGCTGGAGTGGCCAGTTCGAATATCTGGAACGTGCGGAAGCAAGGTTGAAGATCGTGGTGCCGCTGACGCTGGCGCTGATCTTCCTGCTGCTGTTCCTGAATTTCCGCCGGATGACCGAGACGCTGATCGTCATGCTGTCGCTGCCCTTCGCGCTCGTCGGCGGCATCTGGCTGATGTGGTGGTTGGGCTTCAACACCTCAGTCGCGGTCGCCGTCGGCTTCATCGCGCTCGCAGGCGTCGCCGCGGAGACCGGGGTGATCATGCTGATCTATCTCGATCACGCTCTGACCGACGTCAAGGCAAGATGTGGAGCTGAGAAACGCGCGTTCACACGGGACGATCTCCATGCCGCCATCATGTTCGGCGCGGTGGAGCGCGTCAGGCCGAAGATGATGACCGTCGTCGCCATCATGGCTGGCTTGCTACCGATCCTCTGGAGCACCGGCGCCGGCTCGGAAGTCATGCAGCGGATCGCCGTGCCGATGATCGGCGGTATGATCTCGTCGACGATCCTGACGCTGGTCGTCATCCCGGCCGTCTACGGGATCGTCAAGGGATGGCGGCTGCCGCGCGAGGCGAAGGTCCGGGAGACGATCGAAACCGGAAATCCAGCCGGCGTTCCGGCTGAATAGGGAGAAATGCGATGATGAACGACATGATGTCGGGCGGAATAATGTGGGGCATGGGAATAGGCGGCCTGATCTTCCTGGCGATCATCGTTCTCGTGATCGCCGCGCTTGTGAAGTTCGTATTTTTCAGGTGACAGCTTTGATCGAGAGGCGCGAGGCATGGAACCTCGCGCCTTTGAAAAATCGGCTGTCTAAGCCGCCATCGTCTGGCAGCTCTCCGCGCAGCGACGGCAGGTATCGACGCATTCCTGCATGTCGCCGAGGCGCTCGCAGTCATCCGCGCATTCGTTGCAGATTTCCGCGCATTCGCCGCAAATATGCTTGTGGTGCTCGGAGCCGATGAGCATGAAATGCGCCGAGGTCCGGCAGATTTCAGCGCAGGCCATCATCAGTGTGAAGTGCTGTTTTTCGGTGTGTTTGCCGCCCATTTCCAGGCAATGGCCCATCGCGGTCGAAAGGCACACGGAATAACAACGCAGGCATTCATCGATACAGTTTTTCATCTCGGGGCTGAGGTGATGCATTTCGGGATCCTTGTGTGGACGGGAGCGCCCTGCGGCGCTCCCTGGGGTTCACTTTGCGTTGGCTTCGAGCCACTGCGTGAACTCGCCGATCTCTTTGGTCTGGGCGTCGATGATCTTCTGCGCCATCTGCTTGGCCTCGTCGTTGTCGCCGAACTTCAACTCGACTTCGGCCATGTCGATGGCGCCATAATGATGCGCAATCATCCCGCAGGCGAAGGCGACGTCCGGGTCTTTGGCCATCATCCCCGGCATCATGGCAGCCTGCATTTTCATCATCCCTGCCATGTTTGCCTGCTGGGCTTCATCCATGCCCGACATGTCCATGGCGCCCATGTCTGGCATTTTGTGGTCAGCGGCCTGACCGCATTGCGCCGGCAATGGCGACGCAGCCATCGCCATCGGTTTTGATTCTTGTGCCGCAGCGGCTGAAACGAAGCCCGAGAGGAGCAGTGCTGTAGCGAATGCGAGTTTGGGGTTACCCATGATCTTTCTCCTAAATGTTGAACAATGACGTCCACGAGCCGTCTGGCTCTGGCGTCGCGCTACGAGGGGAAGCGCGCCGAGGTTTTCGGGGGCCGGTCCAACCGGTACGGCATCAGAGAGGCGCCCAGACTGGCCGTTTCGGCGCTGACAAGAGACGCCGGTGGCACATTCGGCAAGGCATGTGGAGCTACCGCTATGCCAACCAGGCAATGAAGGACAGAACAGCATTGTCCGACACCATGGGCGTCATTCGTGCATGGGATGGCTTTGCGGGCGGCGACATTCGGTTGTTCTGCCGCGTGTGAAACGAGCAATAGTAAGGCTGCGGATGGATGATTGCTGTCAGTGATTTCGGCAAACGCTGTTGCGGAAAAGATAACACACAGCGCCACAAGGATCGCGCAGACTGATTTTGCCCGATCGAGGAGCCGCAAAAAACCTGCTTGTGACATATCGATTTAACGAAGGCCCGCGGGCTTTGTTCCGAGCGATGCTTCCAACGCCGCGCGGCTAATAGAGCGACAGCGCCACGGACGCGAACAATACATGCACGCTGCAGAACGTCGTCTGATGCAGGCTCTGGCTGCCGGCCTCCGTCGAGCCCGCCTACATCATCTGCTTGATGTCGGAATAGGCGCCGTTGGTCTTGAGCGTCACGGTGACGGGCGCATCCGTGCGGTTGCGCCAGAACCAGCCGTGGTTGCCGTCGAAGGCGGCCTCAAGCACGCCCTCGTCCTCTTCGATGCCACGACCCTTCTCGTAGGAGATGTTCTCGCCGCCGCCGTCGCCATGCAGATCGAAATTTACAGGCGCACCATCTGCACCCCAGGTGAAATTCACCTTCGCTCCCTTGACCATCACCAACTTGACTTCGGCGCTTTCGCCCGGAGCGAGCGTCACCGATATCTCGTCAGTGCGCATTGCCTGTGCGTACGCGCTGCCGACCAGGAATTCGGCATAGATTCGATCCAGGAGACTAGACCCCTGCTGGGGGGTCGCCGGCGCAACGGCGGGTGCAGAAGCCGGAGTTGCATTCTGCGGGTCGCGGATGCGGTCAGCTTCCGCTTCTTCGGCAAGCTGGGTCTTGATTTCTCCCATCTCGGTCAGGCCCAGCATTCGGCCAGCTCCGGTCGGGTCGATGCCGTATTCGGACGGGAGCACGACAGCGACGAGGATCGCTGCGGCCGAAACGATGGCGATTGCGGTGGACTTGAAAAGCTGCGCGGCGGACGGCAGTTCGGCGCGGGTGGGGGTATCGGAATTGTACATGGGGAGGTTCTCCTTGATCAGGCGATGAAATAGCCGGTGAGCTGATATCCGATCAGCACGAACCCGGCGGTCATCATGAGGACATTGGCGGTGTACGCGTGTTTCCAGAAGCTCGCCGTGCGCCGCCAGTACCCCATCACGATGAGGATCATGGCGAGGGCGATGAGCTGGCCGATTTCGACGCCGACGTTGAAGGCGAGCAGGTTGGGCAGGAGCCCGTCCTGCGCGATGTCGTATTCCAGGATCTTGGTCGCGAGACCAAGGCCGTGGAAGAAGCCGAAGATCAGCGTCGCGAGCTTGGTGTTCGGCTGATAGCCGAACCAGCGCTGGAAAGCGCCGAGGTTGTCGAGCGCTTTGTAGACGACTGAGAGGCCGATGATGGCGTCGATTAGGGAGGAACTGACGTTCCACCCAAAATAGACCCCGAGGATCATCGTCGTTGAATGGCCGATCGCGAACAGGCTGACATAGATCGCGACGTGCTGCAGTCGATAGAGGAAGAAGACCACTCCGAGCAGGAACAGGAGGTGGTCGTATCCGGTGACCATGTGCTTGGCCCCAAGATGCATGAAGGGGATGAGGTGGACCCCGGTGATCTCCTGGATGTAGCCCTTGTCCCCCTCGGCGACGGCGTGAGCCGCGGCGAGGCCGGTGGACAGGAGCATGGCCAGGAAGACCGACAGGATGGCCACCGGAAGGACGAACGGCGCGCGCGCGGCGAACCGTCCGCCCTCGGGCGGATGACATGTCATATGAAAATTCCGTGATTGCGTGAAGGATGATGACGGCCGGAGCCGGATTCAGTCCGTCACGTCTGCCGGGGAGGTCGGTCGCCCGGCGGAGTAGGCCATGATGCGACGCGGGCATCCAGTGTTCCCGGTCCGGGACCCCTGGGTGAGAAGAACCCAAATCCGATCAGAACGGCCGCGCTCGGCGTGTCGTGACTGTGGTCGCCGACATGGAAGCGGTCGTGTCCGTGGCCGGTTTGCGTGGAGGGTTCGTCCTCGTCGTCATGCGAATGGCCGTGATGGTCATGCGTCGACACGCCCGCCTCGGCGACTCTGGTTTGCTCCGCGAGAGGCGCGCGGAAGCCCAGCACCGCCAGCGCGAGTAGGCAGATCAGGAAGGCCCTTGCGGCCGCCATGGCGATTCGGGTCGGCATCGTCATCCAGCGGTATGAAATGGTGGTTAAGGCGAGGTTAAGGCGATAGCGTGATTCGCGCGTTGACGATATCCCTACCAGGGGGATAGGTAAGTCGCATGATAGAGCACCGCCACGCCTCCCACCCCGACATCGTTAAGCGCCTTAAGCGCGCCGAGGGACATCTGCGCAGCGTCGTCACGATGATCGAGGGCGGCAAACCCTGCCTCGACATTGCCCAGCAGCTTCATGCGGTGGAGAAGGCAGTGGCACAGGCCAAACGCACGTTGATCCACGATCATCTCGACCATTGCCTTGAAGAGACCATGGGGCCCCTGCCGCGCGAAAAGCGTGGATCCGTCGAAGAGTTTAAGAATATCGCGAAGTACCTCTGATGCTTGCCGTCCTCGCGAACCGCACCTACCGCCATCTGTTCGCCGCCCAGATGATCGCGCTGCTCGGCACCGGGCTGTTGACCGTCGCACTGGGCTTGCTCGCGTTCGAACTCGCCGACGAGCGCGCCGGAGCCGTTCTCGGGACAGCACTCGCCATCAAAATGATCGCCTATGTGGGCGTCGCGCCTATCGCGTCAGCCTTCGCGGAGCGCGTGCCGCGCCGGGCCATGCTGGTGGCGCTCGATCTTGTGCGCGCGGGCGTAGCGCTATTCCTGCCCGTCGTCACCGAGATATGGCAGGTCTACCTCCTGATCTTCGTGCTGCAATCGGCATCCGCCGCCTTCACGCCGACGTTCCAGGCGACGATCCCGGACGTGCTTCCGGACGAGAAGGAATACACCCGAGCCCTCTCGCTCTCGCGGTTGGCGTACGATCTCGAAAGCGTCGTCAGCCCGATGCTAGCAGCCGCGCTCCTGACCGTCATTTCCTTCCACAACTTGTTCGCCGGAACAGTCGTCGGCTTCCTCATCTCGGCGGCACTGGTCGTCTCGGTCGTTTTGCCGAGCCCGAAGCCGGCCCAGCCGCGCAGCATTTACGACCGGACCACGCGCGGCGTCCGCATCTATCTCGCGACGCCGCGCTTGCGTGGACTGCTGGCGATCAACATGGCAGTCGCGGCGGCTGGCGCGCTGGTGATCGTCAATACCGTTGTATACGTGCAGGCGACTTTCGGGCTCGGTCAGAGAGACACCGCGTTGGCGCTCGCGGCCTTCGGGGGCGGCTCCATGCTTGTGGCGCTGGTCCTGCCACGGCTACTCGAAAGCATTCCGGACCGGACGGCAATGCTGGCCGGCGCGTCGGCCCTGGCGATTGCGACGATCGCTGCGGCAGCCATGCCTTCGTACGGATGGCTGCTGGCGCTCTGGTTCATCATAGGAGCAGGCTATTCGATGGCGCAGACGCCGTCGGGACGGCTGCTGCGGCGCTCCTCGCACGCGGAGGATCGCCCGGCGCTGTTTGCCGCGCAGTTTGCGCTTTCACATGCCTGCTGGCTGATCACCTATCCGCTGGCCGGATGGGCGGGAGTCGCGTTCGGCCTTCCGGAAACCGCGATCATACTGGGAATAATCGCCGGCAGTGCGGTCGCGACAGCCGCCTGGCTCTGGCCAGCGTGTGATCCGGAGGTGCTGGAACATGCACATGACGGGCTCCCGTCCAACCACTCCCATTGGGAGCAAGGTTTGATGAATGGCCGCAACACCCACGCTCATGCCTACGTGATCGATGATCTTCATGACTCATGGCCGCATGCACGTTGAATCTTGCGAAAACTGTTCAAGCCTCCAGCATGGATGATGTCGCGATCCTCGGCGGGCTATTCGCGATCGCCTTCGTCGCAGCCACCATCCTGCCGGCGCAATCAGAGGCGGCACTCGTCGGTCTGCTCGTCGCCGGAACGCATTCGCCGATCTTGTTGGTCGCCGTCGCCAGCCTCGGCAACGTGCTTGGAGCCGTCGTCAACTGGGCATTGGGGCGGGGAATCGAGCGGTTCCGAGGCCGGCGCTGGTTTCCAGTTAGTCCATCTCTGCTCGACCGGGCAACCAGCTGGTATCGGCGCTGGGGGCGGTTGAGCCTGCTTTTGAGTTGGGCGCCGTTCGGCGGCGATGCACTCACGGTTGCCGCCGGAGTGTTGCGCGAGCCGTTGTGGAGCTTCGTCTTCCTCGTCACCATCGCAAAGACGGCCCGCTACGTCGTGCTCGCGGCCGCCGCGCTGGGCGTCATCGCATGATGGGCCTGTTTCAGGAACTCGTCGCCATCCAGCGCGAGATCTACCTCGCCTTTGCTGATCGCATCGGAGAATTTGCGAAGACTGGGGACTGGACGCTTCTTGCAGCTTACCTGCCGATGGGAATCCTGTTCGGCGCGGTACATGCGCTGACGCCGGGGCACAGCAAAGCGGTACTCGCCGCCTACCTCACGGGATCGACCGCGTCGTTGCCTCGCGCACTATTGGTATCTCTGGTTCTGTCCATCACCCACGTGACGATTTCGGTTGTGATAGCGCTTCTCTCCTTGCCGCTTGTCTCGGTGGCGCTCGGTAGTGTCGGGCGCGCACCAGCGCTGGAGAACATTAGTCGCGGGCTTCTCGGACTGATCGGGCTGTGGATGGTCTGGCAGGCCTTTCGGGGTTCTGGATATCACGGCGCTCACGAGGGTTCGCTGGTTGGCTTAACCGCCGGGCTTATCCCTTGACGTTGTTCGTCATGACGTTCGCCATCACGCGGGCCGTGCCCCACGCCGGAGTGGCGTTCGCGGCGACGATGATGCTCGGCGTGGCGCTGACGCTGTCCATCGTAGCACTTGGGGCGGTTTTCCTAAGACAGCAAGTTGTCAGGCTGCTCGAAACGCGGCCCCAAGTCGTGGACGCGGTTACGAGGTCTATTCAGTTGCTGGCTGGGTTGGTCCTGGTAGTCGTCGCGTGGAACGAAATCTTACTTCAATAGAGCAACCAACCCAAGTTCTCGAAAAATGGAAACCAATCGAAGGCCCTCCGCTACGGCTTGCAGGCAATTTAAGAATAGGGTAGGCCCCTATCCCATGTCACATACGATCAAACAAAAGGCCAAGCTCCTCGGGCGAATCCGCCGCCTGAAAGGGCAAATGGAGGCTGTCGAGAGGGCCCTTGAAGCCGAAGCTCCGTGCGGCGAGATTTTGAACCTTGTCGCCTCGGTGCGGGGCGCGGTGAACGGCCTGATGGTTGAACTCATCGAGGATCATATTCGCCAACACGTCGTCGACCCTGACAAAGAGGCCGACAGCGATCGCGGGCAGGGAGCCGCCGAACTTATAGACGTCGTAAGGACATACCTCAAATGACATATGACAGCGCGGTTCACCCGGGGCCGAGCGCCCACGACCATATCTTCCTTGGCGACAATCATGAGCGTAACGAACGCCGCACGTGGTTCGTGATCGTCTTGACGGCAACGATGATGGTAGCCGAAATCACTGCAGGAACGGTGTTCGGCTCGATGGCCCTCGTAGCGGACGGGTGGCACATGTCCACTCACGCAGCCGCTATGCTCATTGCCGCTTTGGCCTATCTCTTCGCCCGAAAAAATGCCCGGAATCCGCGGTTCACTTTCGGGACGGGAAAACTCGGTGATCTCGCGGCATTTGCAAGCGCGGTAATCCTCGCATTGATCGCGCTGCTGATCGGCTGGGAAAGCTTCTTGCGTCTCGCCAGTCCCGTCTCCATCAGCTTCCCGCAGGCGATCTCCGTGGCCGTTATCGGTCTCGCGGTGAACCTTGTCTGTGCCTGGCTGTTGCGGGACGACCCTTCGCACCATGGTCACGGGCATCATCATGACCACGATCAAAGCCACCACAACGATCGCCATGTCCACGGTCGCGACAACAACCTGCGTGCAGCCTACCTTCATGTCCTTGCCGACGCGCTGACCTCCGTCCTCGCGATCGTCGCCCTGCTGGCAGGTAGCGTCTATGGCTGGCTATGGCTTGATCCGGCCATGGGCATCGTCGGCGCACTTGTCATCGCCCGATGGTCGTGGGGCCTCATCCACGCCGCCGGAGGCGTGTTGGTCGACTACGTTCCGGCGAACGAGGGTTTACCGGAAGAAATCCGCTCGGCGATCGAAGTCGAGGGAGATGTGGTCATCGACCTGCATGTGTGGCAGCTTGGCCCCGGCCATCACGGGGCGATTGTTTCGGTTGTGAGCGACAATCCAAAAGCGCCTTCGCTCTATCGCGCAAAGCTCGCGCACATCCATGACCTTTCGCATGTGACGGTGGAGGTGGAAGCAAAGGCGGCTTAGTAGCGAGGCCGGATGCCCGGCCTGCGTTCCTGCTCCGATCCAATGAAAATAGTTCTTGAGCTTCCAGCCACTGGAAGGAATATCGTCAGCGGAAGTAACGTGGAGCCTCGCTATGAACATTGGAACCGCTGCCGAAAAGTCCGGTCTGCCGCCCAAGACCATCCGCTACTACGAGGAGATCGGCCTGCTGAAGGCGGACCGCGCGGGAAACGGATACCGCGATTATTCGACCGCGGATGTGCATCGGCTGCGGTTCCTGCAGCGGTCCCGCAGCCTCGGCTTTTCGGTCGAGGAATGTCGCCAACTCCTGTCGCTGTACGGCGACAAGGAAAGGGAAAGCGCGGACGTAAAAGCCATCGCGCAAACGAAGCTGGCCGAGATCGACCGCAAGATCGCCGAACTCGCGAGCCTGCGCGACCTGCTCAGCCACCTCGTCCACAACTGCCACGGCGACGAGCGTCCGGATTGCCCGATTATCGATGGTCTTGCTGGAAGCGGCACGGTTCAGTGAGGCGCTTGATCGCGTTCGCCGCAATCCTGTCGCTCTCGAGCGCCGCCGGCTTGGCGGCTACACACATCCCCGCCGACGGGATTGTGGCTGCTCGTCAGGCTGCGATGAAGGAAATGGCGCGGGCGGCGAAGACGATCGCGGATATGTTTGAAGGCAAGCTGTCCTATGACGCCGTCGTGTTCAAGCACGCGGCCGAAACCATCAGACGTCAATCCGGTGATGCCCTGGTTACGGAGTTTCCGCCTGGCTCGTTTGGAGGCCGCTCAGATGCCAGCGCCGAAATTGACAAATCCCGCGCCGAATTCGCCGCGCTCGCCAGCCATCTCGAAAAATTTGCTTCCGCCCTGTCCGACGCGGCAGACGACGCTCCAGACGGCATAACCAAAAGCATGAGGATGGGGCAGGGAATGATGACGGGCGGCAGTCTCCTTGGAAAAAGGCTCGCGGGCAAGGCTGAGGCTGATCCGTCCACGATGCCGGCCGAACACGTCTTTCACCTGATGCTGCAGGACTGCGCAAGCTGCCACGCCAAGTTCCGGGAGAAGGCGCAATGACGATGTTCGTGCAGCCGATCGACTATTTTCTCGCAGCATGGTTCGTTCTCGCGGGCCTGAGCACCGCCTATGTCGCCTGGGATCAGTTCCGCGGCAATCCTGAACCTGCCGTGATGAAGTGGGGTTTCATCCTGATCACCGTTTATCTGGGGCCGATCGGTCTTCTTCTCTATGTCCTGGCGGACAAGGAGCCGCGTCCGGGCACGCATGAGGAGTTTATCACGCCACTGTGGAAACAGGGCATCGGCAGCACCATCCATTGCGTCGCCGGCGACGCCACCGGCATCATCATTGCCGCTGCCGTTACCGCGATGCTCGGACTGCCAATGTGGGTCGATATCATCATCGAGTACATCGCCGGCTTCGCGCTCGGCCTGTTCATTTTCCAGGCGCTGTTTATGAAAAACATGATGGGCGGCACCTACTGGGAGAACGTCCGCAATTCCTTCATGCCCGAATTCATCAGCATGAATGCGATGATGGCGGGGATGGCTCCTGTCATGGCGATCCTGATGATGGGCCGCGACATGCGGGCGATGTGGCCGGGAGAGCTGCTGTTCTGGGGAGTCATGGCGCTCGGTATCGGCGTCGGGTTCCTGACGGCCTATCCGTTCAATATCTGGCTTGTTTCCAAGGGATTGAAGCACGGCTTGATGACCGAGCGCGGCGAGCAGCCGAAGCACGATGAAGCGAAGCGCGCGCACGCCGGCCATCGCGACGCAACCCGCGAAGGCAAACCTGCCAGCCAGCATGCCGGGCACGCGGCTGCCACCCATGACAACCAGCATTCAGGTACGAGCGAGCACGGCCCGAACGGTGAACACGGCCAGCACGGGAATGCGCTGCCGCCTGCCTTCGCGCCAACCCGCACGCAGATCGCAGCCGTGGCGTCGTTTGCGACCATTCTGCTTGTGGGCGGCTTCGCCTACCCCTTCATGAAGGTCAACATGTATCTCAGCGCCCACGATGTCGGCGGCGCGATCATGGCGCCCGGTATGATCATGGATTTCGACACGCCCGGCGATGCGATGCGCGACATGGCTGCCGTCGACCCCCGGCTGACCGTCTTCGAGGCCGCGCCCGATGCGCGCGGCGCGCAAGTGCTGGAGCCGCGTATCGAAGGCGGCGTGAAGGTCTTCGACCTCGAAGCGTCGGTTATCCGGTGGTCGATCCTGCCCGGCGAGACCGTCGAGGCCTATGCCTACAACAATCAGGTGCCCGGCCCGACGCTACGTGTGACCGAGGGCGACCGGGTTCGGATCAACGTCACGAACCGCCTGCCCGAAAACACGACCGTGCACTGGCACGGCATGATCCTGCCCAACGAAATGGACGGCCCTGCCGAAATCATCCAAGCGCCGATCAAGCCGGGTGAGACCTATTCTTATGAATATTCGGTCGGGCAGCATGGGACCTATTTCTACCACACGCACGACCATGTCGACTGCCAGCAGTCGCTCGGCCTTTACGGCGCACTGATCATCGACCCGAGCAACCCTGCGGACGATATTCCCGCCGATCTCGAATACACCGTGCAACTACAAGAATGGCTGAAGCGGGAATGGCTGACCTACCCCTCCATGCCGATGGAAGGCGGGTTCCCGAACTTCTTTACAATCAATGGTAAATCATATCCCGAGACCGAAGCGATCCGGATGAAGGTCGGACAGACGCTTAAAGTCCGGTTCGTCGGTTCGCACACCACCGCGATCCATCCGATGCATATCCACGGCGGGCCGTTCCAGGTCGCGGCGGTCGACGGCATGACGCTGGCCGAAAGCGCACGATACCTGGCCGACACGGTCAATGTCGGACCGGGCCAGCGGTTCGATGTTCTCTGGCGCGCGCAGCGCCCGGCAAGTGGCTAATCCATTGCCACATCCCGCACCATACGACGAACAACAATGTCGAGACGAAGGGAGGCGGCGGACTGATGCTGGTCATCGAAATCGAGCCATGAGCGCTCCCCTCGCTTTGACCATGGGGGAGCCTGGTGGCGTTGGTGCGGAAATCACCATCAAGGGCTGGCAGAGCCTTCGTGCAAGCGGGCCGGCCTTCTTCTACTGCGGCAGCGCGGTGCTGGTCGAGACGACCGCGCACGCCCTGGGGCTTGATGTCCCGGTGATCAGGATTTCAGAGCCGGCCCAAGCCCGGGCGGCTTTTGATCGCGGCCTGCCAGTTATAGATTTCCCGTTGAACGACGAGGTCACGCCGGGAGCGGCATCACCCAGCCATGCCGGAGCCGTCATCAACGTGATCGAGACGGCCGTGCGTTTTGCCATGGCGGGGCAGGCCACCGGCATCGTTACCAATCCCATCCAAAAGCATAGCTTGCACCAGGCCGGATTTCCTCACCCCGCCATACCGAGCTTCTTCAGGCTCTATCCGGCCCAGGATCGCGCGCCGTCATGATGCTTGCCGGAGGCGGCCTGCGCGTTGTGCCGGTGACGATTCACGAAGCGCTACGCCGCGCTATTGACCGGCTTACGCCCGCTCTCATTATCGAGACCGGACTTGCGGCTGCGCGCGGGCTGCAGCGCGACTTTGGCATCGCCACGCCACGCCTGGCTGTCGCCGGCCTGAATCCGCATGCCGGAGAAAATGGCGATATGGGCGATGAAGAGCAAACGATCGTCACGCCGGCGATCGCCGGCCTACGGGCGCAAGGTATTGACGCCTTCGGACCGCTGTCACCGGACACGATGTTCACGTCGCGGGCTCGCGGCAGCTATGACGCGGCGCTTTGTCTCTACCACGACCAAGCGCTGATCCCGCTCAAGACGCTGGCGATGGACGAAGGTGTCAATGTCACCGTCGGACTGCCGTTTGTCAGGACGTCGCCCGATCACGGAACGGCTCTTGATATTGCCGGCAAGGGTATAGCCGATCCCGGCAGCTTGATTGCCGCGCTCAAGCTTGCCGCCACCATCGCCGCCTACCGGAAGACAAAGCCATGAAAAGCGTCCGCCTTGGTTTCAACATCGATCATGTCGCCACCATTCGAAATGCGCGGGGCGGCTTGCACCCTGATCCGCTACGCGCAGCTGAAATTGCTCTCGAGGCCGGTGCCGACGGCATCACTCTGCATCTTAGGGAAGACCGCCGGCACATTCGGGACGATGACCTGGCGCGACTGCGCGCGTCTATCAACGCGCAGATCAATCTCGAAATGGCCGTGACGGATGAGATGCTGGGTATCGCGATAGCCACCCGACCCCACGCCGTGTGCCTCGTGCCCGAAAAGCGGCAGGAAGTGACCACAGAGGGAGGGCTTGACGCGGCGGGCATGATCGAAACGCTGGCGCCATTTGTGGCGCGGCTGAAGGAGGCCGAGATAAGGGTGTCGCTGTTCATTGACCCGGACATCGCCCAGGTGGAAGCCGCCGCGCGCATCGGCGCGCCGGTCGTGGAGTTGCATACCGGCACCTACGCCGAAAACGACGGGCATGAAGCCGAACTCGCCCGACTGGCATCCGCCGCAAGCCGCGCTGCCGCTCTGGGCATCGAATGTCACGCGGGACACGGCCTGACATTTGGTAACGTGGTGCCAGTCGCCGCCCTGCCACCGATCGCCGAACTCAATATCGGCCACTTTCTCGTAGGAGAGGCAGTATTCTTGGGTCTCCCTGCCGTGATCGCGGAGATGAAGGCGCGTATTGTGGCCGCGCGTCACGAAACGGGGGTCTCGCAATAGGCTTTCCAGAGGTCCTGCTTCCAGTCGGATGGTGACGGAGCATGCACCTGAAATCGATAGTCTCCGAACCCTACATAGGCAGGCTCCGCACAGCGAATCCGTGCATGGTGACTGCTCCTGTCATAGAAGGTCATCGCGCCGGTTGCGTCGATTTTAGCGAGGCCGATCGAGACGTCGAAATCGTAGCCGCCTTCCTCGGGCACCCGGTCACCGATCACGCTCATCTGGATGGAGGTCTGGTCAGGAAAGTGCGCAGTGTAGAACACACGGGGTTCGGATTGGGCCGTGCCCACCAACATCACGCCTGCGACTACCACGACGGCACGCATAATCTCCTCCCAGGAGGACCTACACACAGTAGCATCATTGCTGCCACTTTGCGAACACGTAGTGACTTTACGCATGCGGCGGAGCGTTCACGTTTGCGTTCGTTTGCTTGACATCTGCAGCGAACAAGTGTGGGAACAACTTATGGTCAGCGGTTCGTCCAGATTCGGCATGGTGCTGCGCGCGTTCATCGCGGGCATGTTCCTGCTGCTGGCCTCATTGCAGCCGGGCCTTGCCGCGGCAGTATCGACAGACGGCACCAATCGCACCGTCACCGCTGCTGCCGGCCATCAGCATGATGGCGCCGGAATCCACGATGAAGAGGCCGCTCGGCATGTTGCCGGCGACCAGCATGACCGCAAAAGCAGCGACCATCATCAGCCGGACTCCATGGACCTCTGCTGCGAGATGCATTGCCTGATGAGCCAGGCGATGCCCGCCTCATCGCCCTTGATCCATGGTCCGGCTGCCAGCCGATTCCGTGCGGACTTCGGCCACGCCCTGCCTGCCGGGCAGATTTCATCCGTCATCAAACCGCCCCGAACCATCAGCTGACGAGTCCGCCGACAGGCGGAGTGTGCCCGGCATCCGGTCTTTAGGCCGTTGCCGCTGACTTTCGTTCCAGCTTTCAGGTTCCCTTATGAACATCTCCGTTTCCGCGGCGCTGGGGGCGTCGCTTGTCCTTGCCGGCTGCAATACCATGCCTCCCGAGGTCACGCCGGCTTTTACCCCGGCTGATCCGACCTACGGCATCTCCGACAATCATTATCATCCGGTTGTAAGCTATACGCACAGGGAGCCGACCGATCCGCAGAACTGGCGCAAACTCAACGACGACCTGTCGCCCGCAGACAAGGGAGCGGGCTCATGATCGGGCTCGCTCGCCTTTCCATTCTGGCCACTTCAGCGCTGCTCGCCGGCTGCGCCACGAGCGGCACCCTCGACGTTAGTGATCCCAAGGCTGGCTTTACGGCAGTTGCTGGCCGAACCACGTCGGTAACCGGTCAGCAGCCGGTCTGGATCCAGTCCAACGCTGAAGCACAGGCGACGGCAGACAAGATCCGGAGCCTCGTGAGAGGCAAGACCATCGATGCCGACCTCGCGGTCAAGGTCGCACTCCTGAACAATAAGGGATTGCAAGCCGCCTATGCCGACATCGGCACCTCCGCGGCCGAGCTTTGGCAGGAAAGCCTCCCGGTCAATCCCTCATTCGGAATCGGTGTTACTGGCATCGATCCGGTCCGGGTCATCGAGTCCGCAGTAGTAACCAATATCATGTCCGCGATAACCCGGCCCCGACGCATGGCGGTCGCAGACGCCCGCTTCCGGCAGGCCCAGCTGGTCGCCGCCGAGGCAACCCTCAGGCTGGCCGCCGACACCCGGCGCGCATGGATTAATGCTGTCGCGTCCAACGAGGCGCTGGGCTATCTGTACAAAGCCCAGCAGACAGCGGACGCAGCATCGGAGCTGGCCAAGAAACTCGGTGAGACCGGCGCCTTCCCGAAGACCGCCCAGGCACGGGAACATGTACTGTATGCCGAACTGGCGGGACAGTCCGCCAGCGCGCGGCTGGAAGCCCGCAATGCCCGGGAGGCGCTTAACCGGGCAATGGGGCTGTGGGGCGCCGACATTGACTACAAGCTTCCCGGATCATTGTCCAAGTTGCCTGCGCGTGGTGCGGATAAGCGGGCAATCGAGGCCGAGGCCCTCAGGAACCGGGTCGATCTCGAGATCGCAAGGCTCGAACTTGAGGCTCTTGCGCAGAGCTACGGTTTAACCAAGGCGACACGGTACGTCTCCGACGTCAACCTGCTCGCCGGGGTGGAGGTCGAGCGCGAGACGGAAGAGGCCGAAGAGGAAGGCGCCTCCCCGAAAACCAAAACCGAAGTCGTGCCAGTCATCGATCTGGAATTCACGATCCCGATCTTTGATACCGGCCAAGCCCGCATGCGTCAGTCCGAAATGGCTTACATGCGGGCCGCAAACCTGCTTGCCGAGCGGGCGGTCAATATCCGTTCCGAGGCGCGCCAGGCCCATAATGCCCGACAGGCAACGTACGACATCGCCCGCCACTACCGCAACAGTGTGGTGCCGCTCAGAACGGCGATCGCCGAACAGGCCACCCTGACCTACAACGGCATGATCACCAACACATTTGAACTGCTCGCCGATACCCGTGCCCGCACGGACTCGCTGCTGCAATCCGTCAACGCCAAGCGCGACTTCTGGCTCGCGGATGCCGCGCTAGGCGGAAGCCGCAGGCGGAGAAGCCACGCCGGCCGCCGCAAGTGCCGGCGGCGGGCATTAACCGGAAGGAATGACGACAATGCTCTCAAGACGACAGATGCTTGGCGCTAGCGCCCTTTTGGTCGGGGCGGCCGCGTGGACCAAGACATCGGCGCAGGGGCTGCCTGACGCGCCGATCATGGAATCCCCCGACATGCAGCCGCCGCTCTATCCAAAAAGCGGCCCCGACTATCAGCCGGTGGTGACGCTCAACGGCTGGACCCTGCCACATCGCATGAACAACGGCGTGAAGGAATTCCACCTCGTCGCCGAACCCGTCGAGCGCGAGATGGCGCCGGGCATGACCGGCTATCTATGGGGCTACAACGGGCAGTCCCCCGGTCCGACGATCGAGGCCGTGGAAGGCGACCGCGTCCGGATCTTCGTGACCAACAAGCTGCCGGAGCACACCACTATCCACTGGCACGGCATGATCCTGCCGTCGGGTATGGACGGCGTGGGGGGGCTAACGCAGCCCCACATCCCGCCTGGGAAAACCTTCGTCTACGAGTTCGACCTCGTTAAGAGCGGGACGTTCATGTACCACCCGCATTCTGACGAGATGGTCCAGATGGCCATGGGCATGATGGGCTCCTTCGTCATCCACCCGAAGGACCCGGCGTTCATGCGGGTCGACCGGGATTTCGTTTTCCTGCTCAACGCCTTCGATATCGAGCCCGGCTCCTACGTGCCGCGGATCATGGAGATGACCGACTTCAACATGTGGTGCTGGAACAGCCGGCTTTTCCCAGCCATCAGCCATCTTGTTGTGTCAAAGAACGACCGTGTGCGGGTCCGGGTGGGCAACCTTACCATGACCAATCACCCGATCCACATGCACGGTTACGACTTCGAGGTCACCTGCACCGATGGCGGGTGGGTGCGGCCCGAGGCCCGCTGGCCCGAAGTGTCGATCGACATACCCGTCGGCGCCATGCGGGCCTATGAATTCGACGCGAAGTACGCAGGCGATTGGGCGATCCATTGCCACAAATCGCATCACACCATGAACGCCATGGGGCACGACGTGCCGACCTTCATCGGGGTCGACAAGTCCGCCCTAGCCAAAAAGATCCAGCAGGTATCGCCCGACTACATGCCGATGGGAAATCGCGGTATGGCGGACATGGGCGAGATGGAGATGCCTCTCCCCGACAACACCATCCCGATGATGACTGGCTGGGGCAAATTCGGGCCGATCGAGATGGGTGGCATGTTCTCGGTCGTGAAGGTTCGGGAGGGCATCTCCGCAAACGACTACGCCGATCCGGGCTGGTACGAGCACCCCGAAGGCACCGTCGCTTACGAGTGGACCGGCGAGATCCCGCCGCCGGTCAAGGCAGGCGACGCAAAAACGATGGTTCCGGCAGGTTCGCACGGCGACCACGGCAAACAGGGCTGACAAGCCAACCCCCAAAACGAGAAAGGTAGACCTGACATGAAAAGAGTCCTTATCGCGACTGCTGTCGCGGCGCTTACTGTCACCGCGGCCCTGCCCGCCGGCAACCATGCCGGTGGGCACGGAGAGGAAGGTATGGCCATCGGCCAACCGGCGGGCGAAGCAAAGCCCAAGCGCACCATAAACGTCGTCATGAAGGACAAGTCCGACGGCGGCATGATCTTCGAGCCGTCGACTATCGCAGTGCGCCAGGGCGAGACCGTTCGTCTGAAGTTCCTGAACAGCGGCGAGCAAGATCATGAGTTTGTGATGGATACGCACGAGGCCGTCATGGAGCACAAGGAAGTCATGGCCAAGTTCCCGGAAATGGAACACGACGACCCGAACGCAATCCGTCTAAAGGCCGGCGAACGCGGCGAGATTCTCTGGACCTTCGTCAACGCCGGGGAGTTTTCGTTCGCCTGCCTCATTCCTGGCCACTACGAGGCCGGGATGAAGGGCGCCCTGAAAGTTTCGGGCAAGTAACTCGACAATCCCATACAGGAGAAGACGCATGATCCTACGCAAAATGGCACTCGCGGCGATGCTTGGCCTCGCCGCTGCACAGCCGGGCTTTACCGCCGAGTTCACCAAGGGCGAGGTGACCAAGGTGGACGCCAAACAGAAGAAAATCACCATCAAGCACGAGGCGCTTGAAAATCTCGACATGCCGGCCATGACGATGGTGTTTGTCGTCGCGGACGATGCCATGCTCGAAAAGGTCAAGCCGGGGCAGGCGATCGAGTTCGTCGCCGACCGCGTCAACGGCCGCATCACCGTCGTTGAAATCAAGTGAGGAATTCCTCGCCGCGGCCTCTCGGACCGCGGCGAGGCCCCCCTCAAGTCGCGACATGAACGGCTTATCTGCATGCTGCCAATTTGAGGCAGCTCCTTGTAAATATTCGCGGGATCGCGCTCGATCTCAGCACCGACCTCAGGATGCTGTCGCTCTACCTGCGGACGGCGGCAGTTCTGGCCGCGGTCGCGCTGATCTTCCTCGGCAACGGGCGTGGGATATTGTTCTTCATGCCCGTGCTTGCGGTTTATCTGCTTGCCTGCGCGCTGCTGTCGGCGCTCTCGCTCTGGCGCCAGGATCCGCCGGCACAACAGCTCAATTGGGCGATCCTGGACGCGGTTTTTGTCACGGCTGTTCTCTATCAGCATATTCTGGGCGCGCCCGTCGCACAGCCGCATGGATTGACGACTGCAAGCCTTGCTTCGCCAGCACACCTCGCGCACGTGCTAACTGAATACCGGCAGCTTGTTGCGGGTACGGTCTTTGCCTTCGGTGGCACCGTCGATAAATTTATTGGTGATGGCGTCATGGCAGTGTTTGGCCAGCCGGCGGCTCGGGACGACGATGCCGAGCGGGCCTTGTGCTGCGCCTTGGAGCTTTGCGATCGGTTACAGGCGTGGCAGCCCTTCCGTACAGTCGATTATGCGACCTTTCAGGCGGGAATTGGTGTTCACAACGGAATGGTGATCGGCGGCGTGCTGGATAGCGGCAGCCACGACGAGTTCACGGTGTTCGGAGATGCCGTCAATGTCGCCCAGCGTCTTGAGTCGCTGAACAAAGAGTTGGGCGCGACGCTGGTTGTGTCCTTCGCTCTGCTGGCGCGCACGCCTAGGGCTAGGGGGTCCGGCGGCTGGCTCTTCAAGAAGGG
>APMI01004866.1_pt1 | contig 28258 bp, 27 predicted proteins | sample 667938 | NCBI WGS metagenome assembly APMI01 (sample SAMN01084076, study PRJNA167559) | wastewater metagenome | biome: Wastewater | place: Denmark: Ejby Moelle, Odense | collected 2011-11-28
ATATTTGATAATAAACAAATAAATATCATATATATTAAAAAGTAGTTCATAAATAAATTCACAGTTATTCAACAATCACTTCTTCTTTATTTTATTATTGATTTACTTCTTGTTACACTTGCTTGTTGTGCATTAGGCTCAAAGGTTAATATACTCCTTTCTTGATATCTTACATAAATTTAGTGAATTTGTCACCATCAAGATCTTGGAAACTGCCAGGGTACAAGTATTTCTTGTCGGTTGATAGATCAATAAAGACAATGCGAGACTATTTCTTCTAGGGTAGGTTAAGCCAGTTCAAAAATGCTGAGTATGCACTATGTTGGCTGTTGGCGTACCCGCAGGCAATTCCCAATTTCTTGCACATGAATCCGAACTTATACATATACTTCTTGCCTAGCTGTCGATCTTACTACGCGTTGGTGATGATAGCCATGGGGGCTTTATTCTTTACTGCTTAAACTATACGATTGTCAGGGTTCTCGACCAGCAAATCTGAGAGCAAGCTTGAAGTTTATTATTCGACCCATGAAATAATTTTAGATAGCTTGAATTCGCCTTAGAATTTTTATATACCTTGTGGAGTGTGCAGTTCTAATTGACGCTGTTTATCATCTGATTTTTTGAAGTACATGCGCACTGTGTCGAACATCGCTGGAATAGCTTATAGTTTCTTTGGAATTTCATTAGTCGTTAGCACCAAATATGGAGCCTAGTATTTGCTCGACTCGGATTATTTCCAGATTTCAATCTTTTTAGTAACTTTTTCATGTAAGAATTTAGTTAATTCGGGAACTTCTGGTAGTTTCTATGTTTTCCTGTAAGTGATAGGAACTCCATTAATGAATAGTTTAACTTATGGATAAATAGAGAACTTCAATTTCTTACATTACTCAGCATATTTCTCACAATCAACAGCAACAAACTGTACTTATTTAAGCTCTTCTTCAGATTTAGAAATGCCAGCAAGTGCTTCATAAGGCCTCGAAAAAAATAACGAAGTCTCTTATTTACTTTTGTAATAATTGACAAACACATATTTATGAGTCTCAATTACTTGGTTAAGTTATTCAAGACTGACTTATTTAACATGCACGAACTTTGTTGATGTCGGTGCTACGTTATCGACTGTGCGCTCGATTGTGTCAGATAGAGCTCCCTCGATGAAGTTAATCAATGATTTTTCTATATTATAATATATGTTACTGTTAATTATGGAGAATTACATATTCATTTTATAGGCAATATTCATTTACTATTTAGTAATACCAATAAAGGGAGTGCTTTCATTCTTTATTTTGAAATAACCGTGTAGACCCTTAAAAGATTAATATTTTGGAAACACTTATCCACAGATTAATTTTTCACTAAACTGAGAACAAGCTTAAAGAAGATGAGTGTAAGTTTAAGTATTTCTCATGGTAAATTCAGGCATAAAGACAACTAATATTGGTTTTTTTTATTAATTGAATAGTATATCCTGAGTTTATTTTGCAGTTCTCATTGCAGATATTGATGTTCTGGTGTGTTCGGAAATCCATTTATTTAGAGCAATTCTTTCGATAGGTTCAGTATAAGTTATTACCTTGTCTTTCAGGTGCAATGTAAGCTTTGTAGATTATTATTTGCTTTATTTAACATAGAAACCATAAATTCCATCTCTTTCATATAACACTTTGCTTAATACATCTCTTTCTGATTCCATAATATTTTTGCCTTAAAGCACAATATATGGCTTATGCTGTTGTTGTAGTTCACTTTATTGATTAATATTGATAACACGATCTTACATATATTATTGGATCCACTGGTCGATGTCTTTGGCTGTGCCTTCAGCCCTATACCTGACTGCAAAAGTGTGATCAAAATAAAATAATGCAGGGTATCGTGTAACTCCATATTTCTATGCAATATCTTTATACTAATTGCCATCAATTTTGGCCAATTTAACACCATACTTAGATATGGAACTGTTGGTATTGTTGATATACTTGGCCAGTCTGCCGTACTATATGTCGGTGGCCATGCACTATTTGCAGTTAACAGTATGGAAATATAGCATCACGTTTGCATTATGGGAGATGAAATTGGGGAGAGTCTAGTTAGTCAAATCGTAGTGGTTGTCTTTGTTTAATAACGGTACAGTGCTGGATGCACATAACGAAATAAAAAACAAGACAAACATGATCTATAGGCTGAGTAAATGTTTTGAAGACATTTGATCTTATTATATTGAATAGATATTATTATTTCTGAGAGTCAAATACAAATAATAATGATAATAATCAGCATGGCTAAAAACTAAATGCGCTGTATTAATTTAAATATTAATCAATTTTTTTTGTACTTTAAATTAGCTGGTACTTCAACTAAAAAAATTTCAACTACATGTCTACTTTATGTTCAGGACACTAAGAATGAAAAATATCAATGGTGATATTAATTATTAAACCTATTCGGTTTAAAATAAAATATAGAGTCATGTGTTTCTGTTTATTTCCAATATTCTGGATACTGTAAATTAGTATAAATTTACAAGAACAATTGTCAAAATATATAAATTAACTGATTTCATGATACGAAATTCAGATAAAGGAGTTGATTACCCTTACTGGCCCACTGAATATATTATGTTTAGTCAAACCAGTATCAAGCTAGGAGAGGAACATAAGCAGATTTATTAATAGTTTATAGTAAATAAGCACTGGAATCCTTAATACCCGATTGATGTCGTTCCCTTAAATGGACAAAAAATGGTAAGCTTAGATAACCGACGACTCTTTCTTGCCAAAATTACGAAAATTTAAAAGGTTTTAATACGAATGCATATGCCCGATGATAATGATGGTAGAATTTAATAAATTAAAAATCGCTTCACTCAACAATTTATAGGTAGACCGAACATCCTTAATTGTATTAGTAATATTGAAAATTGGCAACAAGTTCTATCTTTTAGAGTCTTTATGCAAAAAAAATACCAAGCACTTGATAAAGATAAAAAACAAGATTACCGGAAATGGGACTATGAATAATCTTATCTTAAGCCTTTCCCAGATCCTCCTTTGACCAATGGAATTTGGGGTTTTTTACTGCCATAAGAAGCTTGGACACCACCCCAACTAGAAGGTTTACAATTAATAAATGATTAGGATCTAGATGATTAAAATGATGAAATCATAAATTAACAGACAGACAACCTATGGAATGTAGTAAGAATAGAGAGATGATTGTTTGAAATTTTGTGTGTACTGAATATAAAATTGGTTATTATATATAAAATATAAACAAGATAATGAACAAGCTGCAGCTGCCTCAAGCCAAGCTATTCTATATCGTGGGCGAAGCCTACCGCAAACGAATGATCGACTAGACCGAACGCAGACTGTTAAAGTGTACTCTATTAATATAACAGTAGAAAAGATCATCACTGACAATGTGGAAATATTCGAAATATTGGAGCAGAACGACACCGAGTCTGCTCTCATGGACAGAGTTATCGAACTAGTGCGAGTACCTGAAGAACAACCGCCAGCCAATGATGAAGCTAATGGAAGTATAGTATAGTTTATGTAGTTGCCGCAATACCTGTTGAACAATAATAAGCATCTTCACCATGGGGAGAGTTTTTAAGAAGGAAGAAGTTTGGTATGAAAGGACAGCAACACGGTGAATAAGTTAAATAGCTTAAGAGTCTCATCAAACCTGAAAAAGCAGACTGAATTAATGAAATCAAAGCGTCATGTCTGATGCCGAATAAAATATATTTGTATCAACTTGCCATTCTTTACTCGCTTAATTAAACTATTTAACACCATCAATCATAATCAAAAATTAGCTTCTCAAGGCCACACTCATAGATCTTTTTCTTCTTTTTACTATTACTGTTCTACTTTAACAGTTACCTAGGCATTTTCTGTATTGTTCTACTCGCTATCTGCTTATTCATAGATGTCTGCTTCTCCATTTTGGTTTCCATCCCAACTTTACTCATACTTTATCTTCCGTTTCCATTATTTCTCAGCTTCTTAATCTTCTTCCGCTTCAGGCTCTTCCTCTGAGCTGTCGTACTATTCCTCACTTTCGTCGTATGATTCTTCATTCGAGTTTTCTTCAAATTTTACAGCTCTTGGTCCGGGAATGGGCATCTGTTGCAGTCTCTAATAGTCGTAGAGGTCATCTGATCCTAATTTTAGCTTATCTAAGTGAATATCTTGAGGCAATTTCAATAAAGGATCGTCGCCTTTTTAGTACACAATTTATGAGAATTTATTTGAAATTAGTGCTCCACTAATCTCAATTTTCAACAAACTTTCGTAATCTTTAAGCAGTCGAGCAAAGGCAGATCGATGATATTTCGCACATTATTCTCTAAGTTATGGCTTGCTTCTTGTATCGAAACAGCTCTTTAGTTCTACATGCCTAAGGAAAAACTTCTCAAGCCATCCTTTACTGCCATTAAATTTAATACCATTTGTGGATAGAGTGGATGCTTTTTGTCGAATCACTTTTTGAGTCAGTGGAACTTGTTACCATATTTTTTTAAGAATCCAGATAGTGAGATTGAATTCCATAGCTGGATCTAAAGCTTTTCTGCCCTTTCCTAGAAGGTTCAAGCTGTGGGCTTCGAGCCAACTGCTGATCTTGCGGACTGACAGCTTAAACTTTTTGCTTGTGCTTTCAACTCCATGCTATAATGCCTAATTTATAAAATAATCACATATTCGCACACTTATTCCTTGAAGTCGTGATCATATATCTTGTACTTTCTTTTCTTGTTTACCATAGAATTCTGCTTTGAACTAGATCTAGGACATTTTTATTTCTGCGGTGAGACAGGAGAAACAGACTATACTTAACCAGTTTAGTCATGCTATTTCTCAGGGAGTTCCTCTGATTCACTCGAGTATATTTCTCTGTTTTTGCCAATTCTGAGTTTTCTGTTAAGTCTTTTCTGTCCCATTTTAGTCTATCATACATACACCAGTACATTGATGATGTCGAAAACAATTACTTTAATTTTCTTGAGTGTAAATTAATCCATATTTATAGCTCTGGCTTTGATGGATAGCATTTTCCCAATTTTCTTCTTTAGATTATTCAATGCAACCCGATCCCCATTCTTGTACTTTGGGAAACACTCCAATAGATCATCAACCATGAGCTAAAATCGGTCACAATTTTCAACAGATTATCTACCGACAGTACCACTTTTGAGCAAGCTTTCACATAGAGTCTTACTGAGCTGGAGTTCCATGCTGCTATCCTATAACAAATTATATATTTAGATTTAGTATTTTATAATAAATTAGTATAACTTTGTTGAGCCTCGATATTTGCAAAATTGATAATATTTTAACAATCATAAATTTGATATTATTTATCAATCACAAATTTGATAATATTTAACAATCATGAAAATCATACAAATTTTTTAACTTCTGGGTCATAATATATGTGATTTTTATCGTTAATGTAGTTCACAGCTGGCACTGCTAATTTTTATACAATACACGCTGTCCTAGAATGAGACATATCTTGTTATGGTGATTTAAGGTGGTACCCTTTATACTGGTCAGTGTACGAAGTTGTGCCTTAGAATTTTACCTGAGGAGCTCTGTAATTAGGGGTTGGGTCTTATACTGGCACTCGAGATTCGATTTTGTATATAGGGAAATCATTTTTGTAACTTGATGTGCCATAGAATGGGACCTGTGCTCTCTGGTATGTCATTTGTGGAACTGGTTTTGATTCTACTCTTGGAGGTTCAATATATTGTGCTTTATATGAAGAAACTCCTTCAAATTTAACAGTTGGTCTTGCATACACACCACTAGGCGATGGATCTTTCCTAAATATATTATCATCTTCAGGATTCTGCACAGCCGGTTTAATCGAATACGGTTTATATTGATCTTTGTATGAGCTCTGACCCACAAAAGGCACTTGATATAATATTTTACTCTAAGTTACAATAGCAATAGTACGCCATAGCTCTCCAATTTTGAGGGTGAATCTGTGTAATTGTTGGCCTGCATGGGCACGTAGTTTTACTGATAGCTCGTCTTCATTGCATCAGGGTTGTAGTGTCTCTGCTCGTACTTGTAATTTGGTCTAGGTGCAGTCGATGGTGCGATTTTTATGTCTTTGTAATGATCAGCGTATGAAGTTGAGAATGTGCCTTTTATTTTGGGTCTAGGACATTGATGTTTTCCTAGTATTTAATTAAGAAGTACCACAGGTGCACAGCTCGCACACGCACTTCAACATTTTATCATGCAAGATCAAGTAATGATCGTCGTGGCTGACCGGCTGAGTTACCGGTTGAGTATCTACTTACATTGATAAATAAAATTAAAATATTGGACAAGCTCAGCGTTAAGGATAACCCTAGCCTACAAACTACGAAAGTTTAAGTGAACTGAAATGGAGAACTATAAAAGAGGACATTTATTAAAAATTAGCTTAATTTTGTATGTCAAATTGAGATGTTTTGTTTTTATCTCTAGATTTCTAGAAAATGATATCTTTTATATTGTAATAAAACTCATTACTATGATCAGTAACTTAAAATATCTGTGTTTTATTCGTTGAAATTATAATAAAATTCTTTGATTAATTATTATGTCCACATTGCTATAAATATCCTACTCAACTAATGATCAAAAGATTAACTCACCTTCACCTTTTCAAATCTGTTCCAATGGCTCTATTTTCATCATCAGCATTGGATCCCTTCAACTCTTTGTCCCCATTGGATGGCAGATACGCTTCATCAACTTCATAGTTGCGTCCATATTTCTCATAAGCCGCATTGATGAAATATCGGATAAAAGTGTAATCATAATGGATGTTGCATTTGCTTAGAAATAACGTAATAAAAATAGATCAATATGGGCCATCTCTGTAGAAAATTCAAGCTGAACTCAATTCGCTTTATACTAATTTCAATGATAAATCAGCCCAACGTATTAAATAGATTGAGAAGACAACAAACCATGATTTGAAATCAGTGGAGTACTACATAAAGTAAAATATAAGCTGGGGTAAATAAAATGTTCACTTATGTTGCACAAGTGAAGATATCAATAATCTGTCTTATGCGCTTATGCTTGATGAAGCACTAAAGAAAGTTATTGTACCTAAGCTTAACCAAATCTATGATAATTTATAAGGAAAAAGTATATAATGGGCTTCAGATGCGATGTTGGCACGTACTCATGGTCAACCTGCTACTCCGACTACTTTGGGTAAATAATTTGCTAATTTTGCATATAGACTCAAGAGGCAGATTAAATTTGTTCAGCAAGTTAAACTTACTGGTAAAATGAATGGAGCTGTGGGAAATTATAATGCGCACTATTTCTCATATCCTGATCAAGATTGGCTATCACTTAATAAATCCTTCGTGTAGAAATATTTAGGTCTCGAATTTAATCCTTACACGACTCAAATTTAATCGCATGATAGTCTTGCCCGAGTCTTCGGAGAATTAGCTCTTGCTAACACAATTTTAATTGGATTATGCCGTGATGTTTGGGAGTACACTTCAAAAGGCTATGTTAAACAAAAAGTAAAAGCATCTGAAGTTGGTTCAAGCACAATGCCACACAAAGTGAACCCAATTGACTTCTAAAACTGTGAGGGAAATCTGGGTATGGGTAATTCTATTATGCAGCATTTGCGTTAAAAATTACCGATTAGTCGACAACAGAGAGATCTATCAGATTCCACTGTGTTGCGAAATCAAGGTGCTGCTTTAGGATATTCATTAATAGGTTATCAAAGTTTAATGAAAGGTTTAGGTAAAATTAGCTCTAATAAATAACACATGCACAAAGATCTATCATCCTATCATTAAGTTATCACAGAAGCCATCCAGACTTAACTGAGAAGAATAGGCTATCCAGAATCATACGAGCTGTTAAAAGATCTAAGCAGAGGTCAAGCATTTACTTAAGAAACAAAAAATAAATTAATCAAAGAGCTAGAGTCAAAAATAGGCAAATAATCAATTGAGAAATTCAAGAAACTCAGACCCTAAAACTATTTGGGTAAAGCTGAATAACTGGCTAAAAAGTTAAAAGAGCATTGATGTATTTAATTTTGAGTTTAATAATTCAATAGACTTTATAATCCCAGCTATTCCAAGAATCAGCAATGAGTTTGTTCAACTTCTTCAAGAAGAACGAATAATAACCAGTTAAACCGAAGACTAATAATTTCTACCAGCACGAGTAAGTCAAATTGCCGGACAACTTCGCACAGACTGTTATGGACTTGTAAATGCGAATGGAGTTCATCTAGTCATGCGACATTGATGTTGTCAAGCAGTTGAATTAGCTATATCGAGTACATTACAATTTATGATAGATAGCTATTGAGTATTATGCCACTGTGGACACCAAAAAGGCAGAACATTTTCATCGTAAATTGACATCACTATTGACGAACCCCAACACTATCGAAGTTATTGAGAAGAAAAAGAGTCACTCTACTACGCACAGTGCACCTCAATCCAGCAATAAAGTTCTGTAGAAAAATTTAAAGCAAGAGCTGAATAAATTTAACTCACAGTCAAACATCATGGTGAAAAGTATGATTGAGGGGAACGATCGTAAAATTGAGCATCATAATAAGCTGGTAACTGATAACATTGAAAGTCAATAAAGCAGATTACAGAGGAGACTGTAATAAAGAAGCAAATCGAAATCAAAAAAGAAATAGTGAGCATCATCATATATATATTTTACTAACTTCTACTTTACTTTTTCTTTCAAGACTATTCAATTGTATAAAGGTATCCAGCTCGCACGTAGTTAGAGCATAGCCAATTCAAGAACTATGGTGACAGATTTTTTGACATTTTCTAATACAAATATGGCAGATCGAGCACATCTTTAATGCAATACTCGCGATATTCTGGATGCAGAGGCCTTTGTTCAAATAATTAAGTTTTGCCTTTCTTCCACAATTAATGGAACCATTCTTTATTTTTATTGAGACCATGCGGTGCTTCGTATTTTTTCAGCAAGTCATTTAACCCAGGAGTGACAACATTGGTTATTACTTTCAGTATTTATTTGCTGCTTTTCTTAGAGTTGTAAATATCAAGTTGACCTATCAGAGTCTAAACTGCACTGGTGTCGAAAATGTTGATCACGCAGGTATTCATAATTTCGTGTAAAACAAGGCAGTCATGTCGGCAATCATGGAATATTTTGAGAATGCTTGGGTCACAAAAGACATTTCGCAACATCTTTTTACACATTTCAAATGTATCGATGTCTCCGTTAAGTAAAATGCGATGGATATCTATAAGGAAAGTGTTGAGCCCTGTGTTAATTTGAATCATCTCGATGTAGCCATTTTTTCTAAGACGTCCTTCGAGATCAACTCCAAGCATTTTGCTTTTCAAGATAGTTCCAGCGCATTTGATAAGTGAGTCCATATCAAATATGTCAAATGATTCCTTGATAGGTAGTTTTTATTCAAAGTTGATCAGACTGAAAAGCACTTAATCTTGATCGTACATTTTCTTATATGGGCATTAACAAACTGATCCACAATTTTCTTTGTTTTAATTACCATTCATAATTTTTTGATCAACTTTCCATTATTTTCTTATTCTATTTTAAGTAGTGATTAATTGTATCATAGGGAAGTTCAAGAACATAAAATTTTCTTATATTAAAATCGGTTTTATAGGGTTTGTTATATTTGCGTTATTGACTTTATGCTCCTGGCCTAAGAATTTATACACATCGCCCCATGTACAATATCCTTGTTCATTTTCAACTTTATTAGCAATATATTTCATTGAGGAAGCAAACAGAGTTTTCTGATCTGCTTCAATAACAATACTTTCATCATTTGTAAGTTGCTTAAAGAAATTAGCAAAATTCATTTTCTTATTTTTCAAGTAAAGGTTAAGGGGCAAAAGCGATATATTGGGTCGAGTGACACCAAAAAGATACTTTTTGAGAGATGATTCACTAATTTCTTGTTCAGCGGTCTTTTATTTATACTCATCAAAGCAATTTCTATAAAATTCAAGATTTTCTTCATCGGTCGCACACGGAAGAACATAATTAGTCTACTTGGTTAAATGCGGTGGCATAGTAAGTCCAATTTTGAAATAGCGACTGCTAGGGGGATCGCACACGTAAGCACAAATATGACTTAATTTTATGATTGACATTGTTTTATTGAAGCCGACGCGCGTGAATTACCGAATAAGGAAATCTTCAGTAAATAAGGCATCAGGGTAGTAACATCTTAAAAGATCCATGAAATCATTGAACATTTCAGCATGCATTTGATTTCTAATCAAAAGTCTGATCTCTCTATTTTCGTTGATTTCAGTCAATGAGTATTGATTAGCTTGCATCTTTTCAGCCTGGTACTGAAACAAATTACCATATATCCGCTCGCCTTTGAACACAGGCTATTTGAACTCCTTCTCTAACTTAGAGTAATCATAAATGATAAATTCGCCTTATGTCCATGGGTTGTAGATGAGATCCCATACTCCATGACTGAAGTAGCAGTCAGCACTCTTAAACACACAGAGACCTCTTAAATAGAATCGGCAGATCTCTGATTTGCGGGGTTTTATACTAGCGACGCTTTTGGCTATCTGGTTGTTGAGCTCTTATTCCTGTAGCTGCATGATTTTTCAATTATGGTAAATAGTAAAAGAATAATATTATTTATCTTAGTAAAAATAACTGCTTGCCGATTATTAGAATATTGTAAAAATAGATATTCCTTTAATTAAATATTCCAAAGAATTGACCATTAGATTATGGCCTCAATATGTGTAAAGTAGTGTCTCTTCAACTAAAATATAATGTGTTTAGTCATGAAGAAGTGGCTCAATGGGAGAGCATTGGACTCCAAATCCAAGGGTTGTAGGTTCGATTCCTATCTTCTTCACTTTTTTATTTAACTGTTTAATAATGATTTGTTCATTTTATTTTTGACTTATTTAACATATCAGCAAAATTAACACATGAAAATATTTTTAAGAAAAAGGAATAAATGGGTTTATCCAAAGTAGTTCATCTGGCCGAGAGCAATGGAAAAATAACTCAGAGGGCGTAGCTCCAACGGTAGAGCGTTGGACTCCAAATCCAACGGTTGTGGGTTCAAATCCCATCGCCCTCACTTTTTACTTTTTACATCATTTTTTCTAATATGTCGATCTGAATGACAATCAAAGCCTTAAATGATGTTGAAGTATCTTATGTTTATTACATTTGTGCTGTAATTTTTCAAATATTATAAAATATAATGAACCCATATCCAAACTTGAATAACAACACAGACCCGTACAATACCAACGGGAACAGGCTGAACAGTTACGTGGACCCGAATTCATACTCAACAGGTCCAACTCCAACAGGCAGTTACAACACGAACACAGGTCAAGGTTACCCTGCTTCAAATAACAGGCCGCCCCCAAATTACAACCAGCCGTACGCTCCACCTGCCGGTTACAACGACCCTAACAATGAACACTACGAAATATACAACCAGGGTTACAGCGGAAGACAGAAATCTATCGTAATTGCTGTTGTCTTCATCATGTCCATGCTGATCACCGGGCTTATTATTTTGATTACTAAGAGGATGAATCAGCCCAGGTACCCCTACTACTGATGGTGTATCATTCTATTTTATAAATGTTGTTAATTTAATTTGTTCAAATAGTCAGTATCGTCTTAACGAAGTGTAATATTAATATCAGTAAGCAAATATATTGACTTTTCATTCGCCTTTCCTCTCAAGGTTTATGTAGTCTAAATCTCGTGTGCCTCTCTTTAGCTTATACTAAGAAGAAGCTCGAGAAGGTCTAGTCATTGCTTTCATTAGTGATTCCCTAATTATTTCATTGTCTTCATCACTGTCATTGTCCTGTATTAAATTTTATTTACATATTTTTACACGCAAAATTGGGCTTTTCTTCCGAAATTTCGCAGCTATTGTCTCATAGTCTAAATTTCAGTTCGTTGTTGATCGATTTTTGATACTGCTCGAAGCAGTGCTTGAGTTAGGTCATTTATTTTAAGTTTACTTGACTTCTACTGTTTCTTACAATGTCTATCTATGTTATAGGAAAAGTACTGAAAATGATTTTGCATGCTTTCTTCAATTATTCCGATTTTCTACTCATATACCCTTACTCTTTTTCTCAATTTAAGATTCTATTGCATAACCTCCTAAATTTGCCTTATGTCATTTGTTGAATTTTCTTGAATTCTTAAACCACCCTGATTTTTAGAAATAGGTCTTTTGAAATTTCTATTGCTTTCTAGCGTAATTAAATACTAATCAAGTCCATCTATGAATTGTTTACCATCAATCTCATGTCTTCTGCTGTTTTTCTCAACATGCTCAGAAGATTATGAACAAGCGATGGAAGTGAGATCAAATTTTTGTTATTTTGACGGCTTTTCAGCTTATTGAGTTGGAAATCTATTATAATGTTCTTTGAGATTGAAATTTTTATCTAATTTTAAAGGGTTGCAACTAGTCTTCTCAAAAACTGAACCAGCACTTTTCTATCTTTGTTTACGAATTTGACCTAATTAATTACCCCCTTGAGACAGCTCTTTAATATTTTTAATAGGCATAGTTGAGTTCTTCATATCAAAGGTAGCTTTTGGAGTCTTCTCAGGTGATGCATCTTTACTTTTATGTTTGTTAATCATGCTGATTGGCAACTGTTTCATCTCTACAGCTTTCTATTTAATTTTATCTTTGTTTTCAAACAGTTGATCAATACGTTATTATGTTCGCATTTTATATGGCGTTTTGGAGGCCTTTACTATATCGGAAATGTATGTCAGGTAATCATTGTTTAAGGAGTTCAGTACTGCTCCACATACATCGTCTTAGTCTTATTTTAGTCCCTATATGAAGGGATTACGTTTTTCTTTAGTCTTATCTCGATCTATATTGACAAATGCGTACTGCCGTATTTGATTTTTTTCATCTGTTAACTTAGTCAATTTACTATTATTATCCAAAATACAATATAAATGCCCACTATCATATACATATATATGCATATACATATGTTATGTATATATGTATGTATAAAATGTGTAGATATAATATAAATATTCATACATCATCTGGGAATTGCAATTTAGACTAATGCAGCCGTTGGTCAATATTTTTCATAATTTGTTAATAAGACTAAAATATTTTATCCTTTGACTTATCGTACTTTTATACTACCATCGATTAATTATTAACTGTGCTTGTTTTGTTATTTGCAATCGGGTTGCTGTTTGTTGCAAATACATACTGAGATTGGGGTTGAGGGGGAGGTCGCAGTGAATTCGCTTATCGACTTATTTATGTCAGTCTATTCATTTGATTCTGTTGAACTTGTTGCTGTTGCTGTTGAAATTGTTGCGATGGGTATGGTTGCGGATATGGCTGTTGTACTCTTTGTTGCATATTTCTATTATCTTGCTGAAATACTTGACTATTTATTTGCACATTATTTTCTATACCTTGATTTTGTTGAGCAACAAATTTACCATTATTCTATTGCTGTGATGATATAACTTGTTTATTGATGTTATTATTATAATTCCTGACTTCTTCATACTGGTTAGGGATAAAAGAATTAACATTGGGCAGATAGCTAGCCACATCAGGGGATGAAATAAGTGAACTATTATAAATCTGTGACTATTGTTGAGTGGGAATAACGAGGGAATCTGGTCTATGAGGTTGAACTTGCTGGTACTGTGAAGGCGGAGGTCCATTTTGGTACCGCATCTGAGGAGATGGTAACTGATTCGGTCTTATTGGTATCGATTCATTGAGTACAAAAGAATCAGCTGCTAATTATGGGCGAGGGTAGCCTGATATATGGGACACTGGACGCTGATTTATGACGGGATTGTTCGTAGCATATGAGTTTTGAGCTGGTCTTGGCATATACAGTGTTTCTGTAACTTTAATGGGCTGCTGTTCACCTGATTGCTGATTCATAACTACGTTGGAAGGCAATTGCTTTGACTGTCTATTAAATGGTTGTTATGCAAGAGGTTGTGGAATATGAGGGTAATTGCTATTCTGATATACTGGATATTGACTCTCTTGATTGAAATTTCTACCTGAGCCTCGTGGACTGGCATACTGAATTCTTGAATTTTTATTAAAATCGTTACTGTTGATTACTCTTCGATAATCTCCTGATTTTTCACTCCTGGCACCTGATATGCTAATGCCTGAAATTCTGTTTAACTTCTACATGACATCAGCAGGAATTGATGTTGGATCAACTTCAAAATTTTACAAATTAATTATGTTGTCTTCGTGACTTTTAAGAATTCGAATGATTTACTGTGATTTCAACCTATTTTTTTGATTAAGTTGCAGCAATCCCTCAACAAGCTGTTTCAAAAAAGGACCATAATTGCGACTATTTCGAAGCTGGCTGATATCAGACTTTAATTATTATTAATTAAAAGCGCAATCTTGGATTTTATACAACTCAAGCTCATCTTTTAAAATGAGTGCTGATAAAATAGTAAGACCGACAGAAAAGTTTTAACTATCTTGTTCACTATGTGAAGGTTACTGTTTGTGATTTTGTAAGTCTTATATTTGTTATGGAGATAAATAGGTTGCTGTTTTCGTAATGAGCGATTTGTAATAGTTTTTCTATTGATCTGGGAAGGATTATAGACAACATACGCATGTCTCGCCATCGTTACTCATTAAAACATTTTCAGGACGAACATCCCCAAGAACAAGACCTCTTGAATGAGCTGTAGCTGCAGCCAAATTCGTGACGTATAGAAGATACCATATTTATTGCTCAAGGAAAGGTTGCTTTATAGCTTTTCTATTTTAGATTTCCTTGTTGAGTACGTAAGGTACAACCACGTATTTGCTCTAGAATAATTAAATTGAATACTTTAATGATGCCACTAGACCCACAAATGCCTTTTTCTTAAAACTCGATAAATTTAGGCAGTAGAATAGTTTCGATTTATGTTGCAGGCACTTGGTACTTATCAATACCAACTTTCCATTTTTCGTACACTTATCGACTGGGTACCGATTACACCAGCTGCAAATATGAAGGCTCATTGTCAGAGGATGAGGTAATTAATTTACTCTTGGCCAGTCTAGGATGCCTTATTTCGAGAGCTGGCATAGTACTTGACTTCTGCGAATCGAGTGATGGTCGTTATGTCTTGTTGCCCATCGAAGTTTTCAAATTATTTATCTATCTGTTTATCTTGGTTAATAATAATAATATGGAATTGCACTGTTTTTATGCTTCTCATTAATAATCTATATACTATGATATAAAAAGCAGAGAAGGTGCAGCACTCAACGCACCCGAAGTGCCAGATTTGCTGCAAATAATCGCTCAATAATGATTGCGTACTCACCGATGTGGCTTCGTACTCTTCGCAAACTGGTAATCTAGTCATGGTAGCACGTCTAGCATGTAAGTCATGCAGGGAAGAGGTATCGACTTTAAGGCAGTATGTTGAGGAAAATTGTCTAGCTTTTGGTAAAAATAGTACTGTGTTTCGAGAGAATATTGAACCCTACCTTGAGAACGTCGATTTCGGAAGTAGGCAAATTGCGCAGTCCTAGTACTTCAGCTAGATATACTTGAAGACAATCGAGCAGTAGACCAAGCGAGTACATTATCTATTATTTCTAGCTAAAATTGTATCATGAGATCAAGCTACCACAAAATTGCCTGCAGCTAGTATATTATTCGAGTTTATCAATAAACCACGCGGAGAGACATGAAAGAGTACGAAACACAATAATCGAAATCATGAAAATAGCGCCAGTTTGTTATAATAATTTATAAGACATCGCCATACTAGTGCATGTACTTTCATGTTACATGCACGAAAATCGTATTGTTGATCTTGTTCAACTGATCGCAACTAGAATTGTGACTGAAGGTTCGTGTTTGCAAGAAATGGGTATGAAAAAGGATGAAATTATAGAAGATGATGAGGCTAAAGATTAATTTTGGAGATAATTGTACAGTAATTGCTATATCGGAAATATTCTTATTATTGTAGGGGAAGCGCTAAGGAACTGGAAACAATTCAGTACTAATTTTCAAAAGTTTAAATAAGTCCATGGCTACATAAAGAAATAAAAACTGTCGACTATTATAAATGTGGAATCTTCATTATCGTCAACGCACTCATCTCCTACTAAGAAATCTTTAATAGGAGGAGATAAGTAGGGGTTAAGCTGCAAATAATGCTAACGAGGAAAAATTGAATCAGCTTACTCTCAAGTTCGATTCAAAAATGTACTCTCAATAATCTGCAAGAGTTTATTAAAGTAGGACACCATGCACCGAGAGCATGTCCAACAATTAGAAATCAAATTTGTTAAAGAAAAAGAATAATTCATCAATAAAATTATAAAACTTAAAGACAAAATATAAGTCCTAGAGCATCACTAGGGCGAAGAATAATAAAAAACCAGAATGCGTCGAGCAAGAAGTGTATCGGATTGCAATATTAAGCATATATACAAGCCTGATTTATAGGCTGTTTCATAGAAAAGCGAGGGCACTAACAAAACAATCTAGATTCGCTAGAAAAACTAAGAAGTTGTTAAAACTTTTGATACTGACAAATCTAAGTAAAATGAAGCCCTTGGATATTTACAACGACTTGCTGTGAATATTCCATAATTTGATCCCTCAATGTTATCAAGCGAAGTAGATCAGAAAATTCTAGTAGAGACTATTGAAAAGTCAATTAAGAACATTCGAGATGAACTAGAAAAATTATAGAAAAAATGTCGATCATTCTAAAATTAATCAAAGCGACTTCTTTCAATATTGACTAGAAAATAGTAACGATTTGTTCCATTAATTCACTAAAAAGACTAAATAATCTAGAAATACGAGAATGCTTTGTGGAGAATGGAGCATGGCATGCTAGTCTAAGATCCTGCTTTGGCTCCACGAATAGCAAATATAATTAATATCTTCAAGAACTAATTTATGTAGAGCTTATCGAATGGAACAATCTAAACAGATAGAAATATCGATGAGGGTCCAGTTCAAGCCGCCACAACTCCAGTGAAAGCTAAAACATCCAAGAAGAAGACAAAGGATAAGTAGAAAATAAGAGAAAAAACTGAGGTTAAAAATTAAAAAGGGTAAAAATAATGCGCGATATTTTGAGCTTTTGGTGTTCGATCACGACTGACTTGATACACAATTACTAACTATTTATGATAATATTTGTTCAATATTTATCTTCTACTTCATATATTGTTATTTGAGAATTAATGAAGATCATTTACTTAGGATGGCTGAACATTGATCATTCGTATGCAGGATGAAGAGGCATAATAACAGTCTTCTTTGATTTCATGCTCTACATTAATTCCAAAGTTTATAAAAATCTGATCTGCATTGCGGCTTTAATGTCAAGTATATCTGCCGCTTCCCTATATAGTTTAGCGCTTTCTAAGTCTGCTCTTGCGGATATGATTTTGCTTTCAACAAGTCTTTTAGTTTTTGAAACTTTGCTTAAGTTTTCACTTAAAAATGGAGAAAGATGGAGATCTTTCATAAGCAAATGATCAACGTAAATACCCCATTGTTATGACTATTTTCGCACAAAAGTTTCAATCTTTTAATTGACTTAAATTCGTTTAGTAAGCATGTCTTGAAGAACCTAAATTTATTAAATAAATACGTATTAGCCACAGACAGTTCTCAAAGTTACAAAGGTAAGTTGCATGACACTAGCTAGTATATCCTTGACCACATAAGTAGCTCTGAAAGGATCAATAATTCTGAAGAAAAGAACAGTATCTATAGCAATGCTCATATTGTCTTTCGTGTACACAGTCTGTTTCTGCATGTCTACCACTCTTGTTTTTAAAGAAATCGGCTTTATTGATTCAACAAAAGGCGTGAAATAGTTAAGACCTGGATTGCATACTCTTTTGAACTTGCCGAATCTCTCCATTAATCCAATAGTTGATGTTTCCACACGATTATACGAGCAGCATAAGCTACCACAGATTCCGCCTAAGCAGGTCAGATATTTTTCATATGCTGATGAACTTTACTATGACATCGTCGAGGGTTTATATATGTCAATGTATTGTTTATATTTTGTGCTGATTATAACAGGATAATTAAATAACAATCCTTAGCAACTTGACAAGTATTTGCACTTTATATTAAATGCACTAATAATAATAAAATGAGCAGAAAGTAACGGGATATGCATGACGGAGAAGAGCTCAAAAAAAGCATGAATTCTCTTCAAAGGCGACCGATTTACATGGACAACTTTGTAGTACAGTCGCGTGCTTTTTTGGAGACTATTGACTTGGAGCGACTAATTCAAAAACCTACAGCTGAAGAGAAAGGAGTCGAATAAAAAAAAGATGTCATCATCAATGGTGTCAATTACTTCTAAGATGAAATAATTTATCACAAAGATGCAGAAGTGTTGACTGATTGTGTCGCAGTGCGAGGTGACTGCTTCTATCTTAAGAAAGGGTAGACAATCAAAATAAGGAGCGTGATATGCGAGTATGCCGAAGTATTTCATCGAGGATTCAAAGGCTATTTTCCTTGTTCATTCTTCATCATCGCCAAACATTGACTCTATACTTCTTTCTATTTGTCAATTTTAATGTGCTGATATGATTTAAATTTAAAATAACATTATAAAATAAATAATTGCAACTGATCACTAAAAAATAATGAACAGTCTATCCATATAAGATCAACTACGTTTGCTCAACACTCTGGGCTATACTTTGAACATCGACGAGCGGTACTTTACAAATAACGCAGAATGAAATTGAAGTTAGCGCATATTCGATTGATGAACTAGCATAAACAATTAGATTAGCTCAAGTTCTGGGGAAAAATTTAAGGATTGACGAAATGTTACTATGTTATGCTTGGGCTCAAGTTTCAGCATTCTTATTAATTCCCACATAAATATTTTTACTGGGCGTACATCTACATATTAACTCAGATCTCAAGATTTTGAATTCAAATAATTGCCAGAATTACTTGTTCAACATTAAGAGCATTGTGAAAAAGTCAATGGATTCTTCACTGGGGATCCAAATAAAATATTGGCTAACCTTGAAGGAGAAGGAGGTTAAGGATAAGGCGGAGAAGCGCCACCAGAAAACGCATAAGGAGAAGGTGCACCTAAGAAGGAAGTCGATTAAGATGAATAATAGTTGAAAAAAGTTCCTAAGAAAAATTTTACAGAACTCAATCGATTATCATACGTGGTAAGAGCAATTTAAAACGATGCTCAAATAGTTCCACTTTCAAGCTATAAAATGACATCTGAAAATGAATTGCGACCGAATCTTCATTTTTATGGTCTGAATGAGAAAAACGCATTAGGTCTTCGCTCTTGGTTCCACTTTAGATCACCACAAACTCCCCAAGGTAGAGCAAACATCGAAGCTGAAGATGTGGTATTTTCAAATAATTTTCTGGACGACCTAGCTGATGACTTGCCTAAGGGAGTATGGTCGATTCAAGTCAGTCATGACAACAACAGTGTGAGTTGTAGGAATCTAGCTTGGCCAGGGTACTACGCTTTCCATAAGCTGAACACAGGCATATTCGGAAGTGTGTATATTGGAGAGGGAATCAAAAATATTGATTTGGCTTTTATGCTCTGATCATGAATATCATAAGTCTACACGCAATAAATAAATGTATAAAATCTCAGTTAACACTTTTTTGCTGATTAAGCTGGTAAATCTAATTAATATTTTATTATGGATTCTCAATAAGAGCGGGTTAAAAGTATCCTCTTGCTTCAGGCATGATGAAAAATGACCCACTCACGACGATAACTTTGCACTGCGGATCCATTGTCACGTATGATAGCGTAGTTTTAATGTCGCCATCTGCAAAGCAGCGATATTTGTTAGGGTGATTTGACATGCCCACATACGATTGTAAATCCTGTATTTTACATGCCCGGAAGTGTTTAGCTTCTACCAAATATATATTAGAACAAATTTTCTCAATTTCTGCTAATGACTCTTAAAACTTCTTGCCTCTACTGGTTCCAAATACAAAACTGACTTCTTATTTTTTGTACCCATTTTTCTCAATAAATTGTTTGACTTTGTTCTATGTTAATCAGAAATCTACTATGGCTTGCGTGTTATGGCCCACATCAAAGTATACCTTCTTGTCTTTGGCCCACTTTGGTAGATTTTATTATTTTAGAAGTTCCATTCTGCACAGCTGTCTTGCTTTGAGTCCTTATATTATGTTATTTTCATTAATTTTTAAGTTAGGATCGCAGTCCTGTAATGATTTTATGACTTATAAAGTAATCGCGTTATTTTCACTTTAGAAATCATTATGGTTGTAAGACTCCGATGGTACAGTATATTTTTTGCTATTGTTTACTCTTATTGCTTATTATATTGGTTAATATCCTTCTGCTGAAGGGCCGAATACTACTGGTCTATCTTTCTTGATTACTCCTGCTTTTTCTCTCGCTATATGCTATTTAGTCGGTCCCAATAAATCAGTATGATCAAGACCAATAGATGTAATAACTGAAACCTACGGCCTTTATATAATATTAGTTGTATCATTTTTACCTCCAAGACCAACTTACAGTGCCACATAATCGCATTTCGTATCCTTGAAGTGCATGAATCCAGCAGCAGTCATGAACTAAAAATACGAGAGTGGAAGTTTGGCTTAATGAGAAATACGATCAATTTCTATAATTTTGTTCGCTATTTACTACTGACTAATTTTAACTCCATTGACTTAAATCCTTTACCTAAAGCTAAATAAATGCGGAGAAGTGTATACTCCTGTTGTATAACCTGCTTTCTGTAATATAGTTGCTGTTTTTATTGAAACTGAGCCTTTGCCATTTGTGCCTGTGATATGAATGCATTTGTAGTCTCGATATGGGTTTCCCAAAATATTCATTAATTTTGTGAAGTTTATACGATCTCTGTTTATTACTCGGTCAGGTTGATTGAGAGTTTTTAATATTTTTATAGCTTGGCTGAGCTTATCCGGCATGATAACCTTTATTAAAATAAGATAAGTACTATAATTTTGGGAATATTATTAAAAATTAAAATTATCATAACATTCAGTTTATACTATTGGAAGGATTTAGCATTGCTTTTAGTTTCTACAATGGTATTCTTTTGTTATTACCGTAATTGTTTGAATATGGATTATTAGCAGGCAAGCTCGAAGTCTGTTGTATAGTATGATAACCAGAGTTTCGACTGTTTTTGCTCACACTCTTAACGTTTATTTGCTATTTCTTTAAGACCCTTGTTCGAGCTTGAGCAATCTTGCTACTAGTCTTTGTAACTGAAGATTGAGTTGGTTTCGTGTTGTCGTCGAGCTTGAAGGACTTGTTAGCCTCTATGCCATTTAACCATTGTCCTTTATAGCTGGTGCCATTACGCCAATGCATCTCGCCATACCCATGCCGATAATCATTTTCAAATTCGCCTTGATACCGGTCTCCAGATTTCCATTCATATACTCCTTTACCATTTTTCTTATCATTCAGATACTCTCCTTAATATCTGTCTCCATGCACCATCATCCATGACCCCTTGCCATGCCTCATTCCTGATAGAAAATCACCTCTATAAAATGCTCCACTTTCCCAGTAATACTATCCGTATCCTTCTGGTGCGCCTTGCTGGTATTTGCCAATGTACAAGTCTCCATTTGCGAATATTTATAACCCTTATCCATGTTTTTGTGATTATTCATTGACTTCTCCTATAAAAATATCTCCAAGGTTGTTCTTCTCTATAATTCTGTTTGTTCCTAAATAAAATGTCACACTCGAAAACTCTATTTTGAATCCCTTTCTGAATAACTGACTTACTCCATTTCCTGTCTAAGATGGGATTATGTTTTTTGCAGTCAATTTTGAAAAACCAGTCTCATTTGCATTGTTTTGCACAGACTGCATTTTAAACTCTCCTGCATGAAAAATACCTGATAACATATATTAGTTTGTTTTTAGTATTCCTTATCCGTGTCTTTGATTTTTCTCATAATCACCAAGGTATAGCTATGCGTCGTCCATTTAGAATCCTTTAACTTTTTGATCATTTTAGAATAGCCCTTAATAGAATCTTCCTGAAAAATAGTGCAGATAGCCAAACCCATGTTTTTTGCCTTATCTTATGGGTCCATAATATGCACAATTCTTATATTTCTTTAGTATAGTAATAGTTTTATTATCTTATTAAATATTAGCTTTAATTTTCTATGCTTATACTTAATTAATAATGCGCTGATATCCATTATAGAATTTGACAAGCTGTTATTGACCCCAGTCAACATCAGGTCGATCAATAGGCAAATTAGATAAATCTATCTTAGTTTCAAGATAGGCTTACATTTTTGTTTTTATTTATTATACTGAATCTATTAAATTAAGGTGGTATTTATGGAAAATAGCGGATTTTTATTTCAGTTTGCTCTGTGCCTGACTGTAAAATAATATATATTATTGGAGAGCTGAGTAATATTTTGAATTTGGCTTATGAAAATTATGTAATAATGGCTATAATGTAGGGAATTTCTTAGGTTACATTATTGGCTTATCTTGCATCAAAGATTGACTACGAAACCAACGACCACCCTGACTACTTCTCAACATGCGAGATCTCTCATTTTAAACATTATTTGGTTGCGCTCCGCTCATGTTGGACATGCCAGTCATACGTAATGGATTGTATGATTGCCCATACATGTTATTAATTTCTCCTCTTTATAAGCTAGTGATAGCAATGGTGTTAAATTGTGGTCCTCCTGAATGCCCCACTTGATAATTTCGTCCTCTGTTTTCCATCTATGGAGAGGCATCTCGTTGATTATCTTTATACCGAAGATTTGCAATAGGCACACCTGTTTTATTGGGTAGAGTAGGCATACCATCATTATACTGCATTCTAGGTATATTCTTCACTTATGCATTTGCTTTATTATTATTGCTATCTTTCTGCTGTACAATGATGGGTAATTTGCTAATTTTCTATGATACCAATTGCTATTATTCTTTCTTATTTGACTGCAGTCTTGCCTCATCATTAGTATTTGCAAGTCTTAATTGTAAATCTTGTTCTGACTATTGACTGTTCTCAGTATACAGAGATCTATTGCTTTTTGAATTGTGTAGCGATTGAACTGGGCCATGATGATTAGCGATTGACATTGTCTGGCTTAGATGTGTATTTAGTTATAAAATTATGAATCAGTCCATTTTATTTATTAACCAAAGTATATATATCTCATTTATTTAGTAATTAACGACAATAGTAATAAAAGTAGATGCTGCAACAACGCAAACGATACAATTATCTGTCGGCTAGCAATCAACCATAAAGTGCAGGCAAGCCATCAGCAAATACACTTTCAAATCAGAAACAACAGTAAAGTTTTAGCAAAAATAAATAAAATAGTAGAGCATTGTTGTGTGAGCCTAGGAATCTATTTAAGAATGAGAACGAAATAAAACAAGCATATGCTGGTAATGTCGAATCAGTCAACCTTGAAAAAATGTAAGCATTTAAGATAATAGTAGAGTGCAATTGTAAAAGGCCAATAAAAGACTCATTGAAGAGACCAAGCATCAATTTGAACAATTTTAAACCGATATTTAGAAAGTCGAGACTATTTTGAAATCAAAATAAGCACAAGTTGAGCAATTAGAGTTGTAAAATACACAACTTACTTAAGATAGATCAACATTAATTGAGGCTTTGAGATCAAAATAGTTGATTATACAATAGCTTCATGCTCAACTCAGTTAGTTTATAAATGAAAAATAAGCACATAAACTAAATAATATAAGCACTGAGGTATAAACAGAGTCAATATAAACTTAATCAACTGGAGTACAAACCGGACCTGAACTTGAAACAAAACCTCTTATTTCATAAGATAGTTTTGTGAGTCTACAAAATTAATGTACTGGCTATCAGAAATTATATTGTGAGTAAAAGTAGACTGTTGAGAGATTGACTAATCAAGTTATAGGGCTCAAGTAATAATTGTATTCAGTAAATAAGGAATTAGAACAGGCTAGACAAGAATTTGAAAGTTTTAGTTTGATTAATGGAATGCGAGAAGAGATATCTAAGACCCAGCAGTCTCAATACTTGGGGGTTGAAATCAAACTTGAAACGACACAGTCTTCACAATGATATAAAATTTTGTTAATAATTTAATCATTCTGACAGTTTATGATCACAAAACTTCGTATCTTAGTTAAAACTATCGATAATATTCATTAGTATTAAAGATTTTTAGTTTGAGTATGTTGAAACATAGGCAAATCATAGAATAAAAATTATTAAACTTTATTCACAAAGCAAAACTTAAAAATAATATAAAATGTATACAACTTCAAAATCAACTTCAAAATCTATGATCCACAATAAAATAGCAACCGCGATAACATTCTGGCTACTCATCCAGTGCTCATTCTCTCTTTCACTTTTTGGTGATAAGGCGTACAATGCTTCCGCGTACTCGGACGCGCTCATGGGCACACAGAAATAGTTTGAAACTAAAGCAGCATAAGTCAAAGCTGAAATTGATGTCGTGCGTAAAATATTGGACAACAGTACAATCACTAGCACAGTGAAGGTAGTCAAAGCTAGTGAGGGGATTGCCGATGAGCGCAATACTCTATACGACATGCAACAAATACTCAAAATTCCATTTGAACTCAAATAATGCAAGTGCGCTAAGCTAGATCCAGCCAAACGTACCACTTAAGAAATGTAAGGAAGATAGTTGTCCCCGTTATGAGGAAATTGCGATGGAATTAAGTCAGTCTCAAAATTATCTGACGATCATGAACCAGACTGTTAACGCCGAATGCTGCCGAGGTGATTTTAACTTTGTGCCTGAGAAAGCTATGGGACTAGTTAATGTTGGTAACGCTATTTACAAAGATAATCTTGCGGCTACTAATTGGTACTATGGAAGCACTACCTAGAAAGAATACGCACTTAAAAGATTCGAATTGTCTACTAAATTCAATTTAACATCCTGCTCTTTAGATAAACCTTATGCTGATCTGCTTAATAACACTTGTAAGAAATGCGCTAAATCAAACTAGTACTTCAACCTAGGTGACCGTAAATGTTATTCATGCCCTCATTCTCATTCATATTTTAATTTGACAACTGGTTAATGCCACCCATGTAACCCGAACTAATTCCTGAACTCAACAACATTAAAATGCCAGAGTTGCACTCCTCCGAACGCATATAACAAAACAAGCCAAAAATGCGAACCATGTGCCAAAAACGAATACCCTAATCCGGCTTCACTAGGTTGTGCAAAATGTGATGTTTAACAGTTTTACAATACTACTTCTAAAAAATGTTAAGGCTGTGATGTTACTCACGGGTAATTCTTGAATAAGACTACCTTCAACTGTGATCAATGTCCAGTTAATACTTTCTACTCACTAGAAAAGAAAGCATGTGTTAATTGTACAGCCGGAGCAAGATATAATGCAACTAGTGGCCAATGCGAATCTTGCCCAGATGGTACTTATTTTATAGTAGCTGAAAATGTATGCAAAGGCTGTCCATCTGGTACATTCTTTAACCAGGCAACACAAAAATGTATCTCATGTCCTGCAGGCACAACATACAATACAACTCTAAAAATATGCATGAAAGTAGATAACACAACAATAACAACTCACCCGAAATGCCCAGCTGACAAACCCATATATAATTCCTATACTAAAACTTGCGATGTATGTAAATATGGCTACACTCTTGATGCGGAGACTAATACATGTAAACCTAATAATTTCGTATCGATTTGTCCTCCTGATAGACCTATTTATAACGCGACTTCTTTGACTTGTATGGCGTGTCCTGCTAACTCTGATTATGATCCTATTAACCATATATGCAAGGGTGTGTTCTGTGCCAAAGATTAGTATTTAGACACTGACACTCTATAATGTGTACCATTTTCAAGTACATGCACAGGAGACCAGTACTACGATTCTAAAACACAAAAATGTCTATAATTGTCAACAAAATGTAATCCAGCTATTGAAACATACTCACAAGGCCAAAAGAAGTGCGTGCCTTTCAATTAAGCCTGTCCTAAAGGATATTATTTCAACACAGTCTCTAAAAGATGCATTTCAGTGACTTCATTATGTACGATAAATCAATTTTACTCATATGCGTCAGGCCAGTGCATGCCATTGTCCATCAAGTGCACAGCTGATTAATACTTTAACGAGACTGAAAATCGATGCTTGCCTAGATCTGGAGTCTGTACCTCGCAGGAGTACTATAACACTTCCTTGCATGAGTGTAGAGAAGCTTCAGAACTTTGTTCCAAAACCCAAGTATACGATCAGAAGACGAAATCATGTGTTTCGATCGCAAGTACCTGCAATGTTGACCAATTCTACAGCCAAACTAGTAATAAGTGTTAAGAGAATTCATCACAGTGCACTGCCGATCAAATTTATATCAAGGATACTCATGCTTGTGTAAATCGTGAATTATACTGTTCGAAATCTCAGTTTTACTCAACTACTAGTCATTCTTGCGTATAGGGTAACACTATATGCTTCGTGAATCAATACTATGATAAGCCAACAAACTCATGTAAGCCAATCGCCAATTTATGTAAACAAAATGCCACAGTGTACAGTCTTGAATAAAATAAATGCATTGCCAGTTGTCCAACTGGATTCGTTCTTAATGCTGCTGCTAATCAGTGTGAGAGGACTGCCACGATCACAAATACTACAACTACGACAACCACAGTAGTTAAGCAGTGCAAGGCTGATGAGACTTACATGGCTGAAGTTAATATCTGTGTGAAGACATTTACAGTATGCACATAGGCGCAGTTCTATAACTCTGCAACGTATAAATGTGAAGATCCCACATATATTACTTCACCATTCGCAGCTAATCTGTTAATGCAGAACAGAGATTTCAGTGAGTATGAAACTTACTACAAGAACAAAGTGCAATAATTCGCAAACACTCCTGATGCAATTCGAGACTGCTTGCCCTAGAAACCATATTACGATACGTTAGCACGTGGATGTATTGCTTGCCCAGCTACTTCCAATATTTTTAACTTGGAGACCAGTAAGTGCTCGAGATGTGGGTCAGATTTTGTGTATAATCCTGCACAACATAAGTGTTTGGCGAAACAAGCAGCCCATCATTTTTTGTAACCATCCACTCGAAATTATTTATGATTTGCTTATGTTGCTATTTTAGTATCCTAATATTTCCTATTTATTAATATTTAAATATCTTAACTTATGTATATTATTATTAATAAAATATGTTAAACAGACACTAATTATGTGTATAAATCACACGCAGGTATTCAATCCCGCATTATAGGTCAATCCTGAACTGGGACACACACATACTTTCTGATTGGTATCGTATTTCATATTGCCAGGACATTGCAGACAGGTCTTACTATTGACATCATAGTGAGCAGTAGCAGGGCATGCTGTGCATACTCCATTGAATGATATTGGTCTATCACCACCACACACGCATCTCTGAGTTGAGGCATCGTAGGACGGTGTTGTTGCAGGGCATGCGCATAATTTTGTATTTATGTCATATTGCAGATTATTCGGGCAACCTAAGCACGATTTTGATGACTAGTCGTAATGAGACTGGGCTGGGCATGTCATGCATACACCATTTCTAGATAATGGCTTATCTGCAGGACAGCTCTCGCATTTTCTAGTATTACTATTGAAATTCTGACCTGAACTGCATGCAACACAATTAGAACCATCATAATAAGGGTAGCCATTGGGGCAAGTGCATTGCTCATTAGATCTGTCGAATACGAGGTTACCAGGGCATCCTAAACAAGCTTTTCTAGAACTAATATAGAATGTATTAGCAGAGCAAGCTACACACTGACCATTTTGGTATAATGGTCTATCCGAAGGACAATTCTGACATTGTCTAGTATCAACATTCCAGACTGAGCTTCCAGTGCAAGACACACAGCTCACACCGTTATAATTGGGGAGATCACCAGGACATGTGCATTTGCCTGAGTTCTGATCAAAGACCAAATTGTTAGGGCATTTCACACATTTTTTATCGCTTTGGCTATATGTTGAACCTGAAGGACAGGCCACGCATTTACCATTGTCGAATATTGGTGTTT
>APMI01012094.1_pt1 | contig 28247 bp, 27 predicted proteins | sample 667938 | NCBI WGS metagenome assembly APMI01 (sample SAMN01084076, study PRJNA167559) | wastewater metagenome | biome: Wastewater | place: Denmark: Ejby Moelle, Odense | collected 2011-11-28
CGATCTTGCCCCCCGCCACGCCGGCACGCTCGACGGCGGCCTTGACGGCGGTGGCGCCGAGGTCGGTGGCGGCGGCATCGGACAGCGCGCCTTGCATCGAACCCATCGGAGTGCGCGCGTAAGACAGGATGACGACCGGGTCTGCGGCGGAAAACTGGGCCATGGCGATCACACTCCTTCAATGGTCGGGTCAGGAAAGACCCGGATATGGGGTCGGTCCGGGCGGGCGGCAACCATCTGACGATCCGTTGCGGTTCGTTGGCGGTTCCTGTGGCCACGATCGCGCCGGGGCTGGACTTGGCGGGGCCATACTGCCACGCCGCGCTCATGGCAATCGAGCCGACGGGGGAGTCACGAACGCGTGGCATATGCCAGCCTGCCGCTGATCTGGTCCGCGTCGGCGATGCTGGGCGCGATCGTCGGGAGCTTCCTGGGCGCGGCGCTGGCGCGGTTGCCGGAGGAACGGTCGGTCGTGACAGGGCGGTCGGCCTGCGATCATTGCGGGCGGACGCTTGGCCCGCTGGAGCTTGTGCCGGTGTTGTCCTGGCTCGTGCAGCGGGGGCGCTGCCGGACCTGCGGCGGTGCGATCGGTGGCTGGCAGCTTGGCTGCGAACTGGGCGGCGCGACGGTGGCGCTGGTTTCCGTCATCGCCATGCCCGATCGCACCGCGCTGGCTGCAATGATACTGGGCTGGCAACTGCTGTTGCTGGCGTTGCTCGATCTGCGGCACTTCTGGCTACCCTTGCCGCTGGTGGGCACGCTCGCCGGTTCGGGAGGCGCGCTCGCGCTGCTGCGCGGGGCGGTGGAGCAAGATAGCGGTCCGGTCCTGTGGGCCGGCGCGGGCGCGCTGACAGGCTTCGGCATGCTCTGGCTGATCGCCGCCTACTATCGCCGGGTGCGCGGCCGCGAAGGCATGGGGGGAGGGGACCCGCTGCTGCTGGGCGCGATCGGCCTGTGGTTGGGGCCGGTGGGGACGGTCGCCACCCTGCTGGGAGGCAGCGTGATCGGGCTTCTCGCAACGGTTGCTTTGCTGGCGGGAGGCCGTAAGGTCTCGCGCCAAACGGCCCTGCCGCTCGGAACCTGTCTCGCCGCCGCCGGCTGGCCGGTCTTCCTGTTCCAGGGCTTCGGATAAATCGGACCGGCACAAGCGGTTCGGGGACGGGGATTGTGATGAACGAGACGAATCGCACGGACATGCTGGCCGTTCTGGAACGCCAGCGCACGGCCTTCACGGCGGCGCGCCCCGAAGCGCTTTCGGTGCGGCACGACCGGCTGGAGCGTTGCGCCACCATGCTCAAGGAGCATGGCGAGGCGTTCGCCAAGGCGATGAGCGCCGATTTCGGCCACCGCAGCCACGAACAGTCCATGCTGACCGACATCATGCCCTCGGTCAGCATCGTGCGCTATTCGCAGAAGCGGATGAAGCGCTGGTCGCGTCCCGAAAAGCGCCACGTCAACTTCCCGCTGAACTTGCTCGGTGCGCGGGCGGAAGTGCGCTACGAACCCAAGGGCGTGATCGGCATCGTCGCGCCGTGGAACTTCCCGGTCGGGCTGACCATGGCCCCGCTGGCCCAGGCTTTCGCCGCCGGCAACCGCGCGATGCTCAAGCCTTCGGAGTTTACCGAGCGCACGTCCGAACTGATGCAGGAACTGTTCCCGCGTTATTTCGCGGAAGAGGAAGTGGCCGTCATCACGGGCGGGCCGGAAACCGGGCAGGCGTTTTGCGGGCTGCCGTTCGACCATCTGCTGTTCACCGGGGCGACGCCGATCGGCCGCCACGTGCTCCATGCCGCCGCCGATCACCTCGTGCCGGTCACGCTGGAACTGGGCGGCAAGTCGCCCACGATCTTCGGCCGCAGCGCCGATCTCCAGCGCAGCGCAGAGCGTGTGGCGCTGGGCAAGATGATGAACGCGGGGCAGATATGCCTCGCGCCCGACTACATGATGGTGCCCGAGGAACTGGAGGATCGCGCCATCGCCGCGGTCGCCGCCGGAGTCAGCTCGATGTATCCGACGCTGCTCGCCAACGACGACTACACCTCGGTCATCAACCGCCGCCACCGCGATCGTCTGGCGGGGCTTGTGGAGGATGCGCGAGAGAAAGGCGCCGAGGCGATCGTCGTCAATCCGGGCGGCGAGGACTTCGCCGGCACCAACGGCAACAAGATGCCGCTGACCATCCTGCGCAACGTCAACGACGACATGCGCGTGATGCAGGAGGAAATCTTCGGTCCGGTCCTGCCGGTGAAAACCTATCGCGCGATCGACGAGGTGATCGATTACGTCAACGCGCACGATCGTCCGCTGGGGCTGTACTACTTCGGCCAGGACAAGGCCGAGGCGGAGAAGGTACTGACCCGCACCATCTCGGGCGGCGTTACCGTCAACGACGTGATCTTCCACGTTTCGGCCGATGACCTGCCGTTCGGCGGAATCGGGCCTTCGGGAATGGGCAGTTATCATGGCGTGGAAGGTTTCCGCACGTTCAGCCATGCGCGCGCGGTCTATCGTCAGCCGAAGGTCGATCTTGCGAAGCTGGCAGGGTTGCGGCCGCCCTATGGTGCCGCGACGCAGCGCACCCTGAAGATGCAACTTAAGTAAGCCCCGCATACGATCGCGGGAGGCCCGGAAACGGGGCTGTAATCGGCACGGGAAGGCCAAAAGGGTGGAGAAACTGCCCTTGCGGGCGCTGCACGGCACTTGCGCGCGGGCGGCGTCGGGACTAGGGCGCGGAGCGAACACCAGCTAGGCGAGTCAGCCCCTTGGTCGATCTGTCACAATATCTGCCGATCCTGATCTTCCTCGGGATCGCTCTCGCGCTTTCCAGTGCCTTTGTGTTCCTGCCGATGGGCGTTTCCCGCTTGACGGGAACCTACAATCCCAACGCGGAGAAGCTCAGCGAGTACGAATGCGGCTTCCCCGCGTTCGAGGACCCGCGCAGCCAGTTCGACGTCCGGTTCTACCTGGTCGCGATCCTGTTCATCATCTTCGATCTGGAAGCGGCGTTCCTGTTTCCCTGGGCGGTCAGCCTGAAGGAAACGGGCTGGGCCGGCTGGTTCACGATGATGCTGTTCCTGGCGGAACTGGTCGTCGGGTTTGCCTACGCCTGGAAAAAGGGAGCGCTGGATTGGGAATGAGCAACATGGTCACCGCTCCGACTGCAACCGGCGCTGCCGCCGGCTCTGCCATCACCGCGCCCGATCAGGCGTTTTTCGAAAGCCTCAATGCCGAGGTTTCGGACAAGGGTTTCCTCGTCACCTCGACCGAGGAACTGTTCCAGTGGGCGCGCACCGGTTCGCTGTGGTGGATGACGTTCGGCCTGGCCTGCTGCGCGGTCGAGATGATCCACGTGAACATGCCGCGCTACGACATGGAGCGCTTCGGCGTCGCGCCGCGCGCATCCCCGCGCCAGTCGGACGTGATGATCGTGGCCGGCACGCTGTGCAACAAGATGGCCCCGGCGCTGCGCAAGGTCTATGACCAGATGTCGGACCCCAAGTACGTCATCTCGATGGGATCGTGCGCCAACGGCGGCGGCTATTACCATTACAGCTATTCGGTGGTGCGCGGCTGCGATCGCATCGTGCCGGTCGATATCTACGTACCGGGCTGCCCCCCCACCGCCGAGGCGCTGCTTTACGGCGTGATGCAGCTGCAGCGGAAGATCCGCCGCGTCGGCACGCTCGAGCGTTGAGGAGAAGGGCATGACGGTCGTTCATTCCGCCCCGCGCTTCACCTCGAACGAAGGCGTACTGGACACGCTTTCGGCGGCGTTGGGCGCCATGCTGGTTTCGGCGAAGGAAGAGCATGGCGAAGTCCTGCTGACCGTCGTGCGCGACCGCGTGGAGGACGCGCTGCGCCTGCTGCGTGACGGGCACGAATACCAGCAGCTCATGGAAATCGCCGGCGTCGACTATCCGCAGCGGCCCGACCGTTTCGAGGTCTGCTACTGCCTGTTGTCGCTGACGAAGAACCATCGCGTGATCGTCAAGGTTTCGACGGACGAGGCAACGCCGGTGCCAACGGTGACGACGCTGTGGCCCGTTGCCGGCTGGTACGAGCGCGAGGTTTACGACATGTTCGGCGTGCTGTTCGCCGGCCATCCGGACTTGCGCCGCATCCTCACCGACTACGGCTTCCAGGGGCATCCGTTCCGCAAGGACTTCCCGCTGACCGGCTATGTCGAACTGCGCTATTCCGAAGAGGACAAGCGCGTGGTCTATGAACCCGTCGAGCTGGCGCAGGACCTGCGGCAGTTCGATTTCATGAGCCCGTGGGAAGGCGCGGAATACGTGCTGCCGGGCGATGAAAAGGCGGCGGCTTCGCCCGCGCCGGCGGCGCCCGCCCCTGCGCCCAAGGTCGATACGCCGAAGGTCACCGAAAAGCCCGCCGATACCGGCGCGGGCGACAAGGCCAATGCCGAAGCGGCGAAGCCGGTCGCAGGCGCGCCCAAGACGACGGCCAAGGACGAGCCCGGCGCTCCGGCAAAAGCAGACCGCAAGGTTGAAGGAGACGGCGCATGAGCTTCCAGCTCGAAGAATCGCCGACCACCGGCGACGAGGTCATCACCAACTACACGATCAACTTCGGCCCCCAGCACCCGGCGGCGCACGGCGTGCTGCGCATGGTCATGGAGCTGGACGGCGAGATCATCGAACGGATCGATCCGCACGTCGGCCTGCTTCACCGCGGCACCGAAAAGCTGATCGAGTACAAGACCTATACCCAGGCGCTGCCGTACTTCGACCGGCTCGACTACTGCTCGCCGCTGGGCATGGAGCACTCCTACGTGCTCGCGGTCGAAAAGCTGCTCAACCTCGAGGTGCCGCTGCGCGGTCAGTACCTGCGCGTGCTGTTCGCGGAACTGACGCGCATCTGCAATCACATGCTCAACATCGGGTCGCACGTCATGGACGTGGGCGCGATGACGCCGAACCTGTGGCTGTTCGAAATCCGCGAGGATTGCCTCAACTTCTTCGAGCGGGCTTCGGGCGCGCGGATGCATTCGGCCTGGTTCCGCCCCGGCGGCGTGCACCAGGACGTGCCGCTGAAGCTTCTGACCGACATCGGCGACTGGCTCGACACGCGCCTGCCGCAGCTGTTCGAGGACGCGATGAGCCTCCTCATCGACAACCGCATCTTCAAGCAGCGCAACGTCGATATCGCGGTGGTCAGCAAGGAAGACGCGATCCGCTGGGGCTTTTCCGGCCCGATGATCCGCGGCTCGGGCATCGCGTGGGATTTGCGCAAGGCGCAGCCCTATGACGTCTATGATCGCATGGACTTCGAAATTCCGGTCGGCACCAGCGGCGATTGCTATGATCGCTTCATGGTGCGCGTGGAGGAAGTCCGCCAGTCCGCGCGGATCATGAAGCAGTGCCTGGCCGAAATGCCCGAAGGCCCGGTCAGCTCGACCGACCGCAAGGTGGTCCCGCCCAAGCGTGGCGAGATGAAGAGCTCGATGGAATCGCTGATCCATCACTTCAAGCTCTATTCGGAAGGCTTCCACGTTCCGGCCGGCGAAGTCTATGTCGCCACCGAAAGCCCCAAGGGCGAATTCGGCGTCTATCTCGTCTCGGACGGCAGCAACAAGCCGTACCGCTGCAAGATCCGGCCGACGGCGTTCAGCCACCTTCAGGCGATGGACTTCATGTGCAAGGGCCACATGCTGCCCGACGCGACCGCGATCCTTGGCGCCATCGACGTGGTGTTCGGGGAGTGCGACCGGTGAGCAGCCCCGAAGAATCCAACCTGCGCACCGCGAAGGCAATGATCGCGGCCTACAACGCGCAGGATGTGGATACCTACGTCTCGCACATGACCGACGACGCCAGCGAGGCGAACTACCGTGGTGATGTGGTGCGCGAGGGCAAGGAAGGCACGCGTTCCGGCCTTGCCGCCGCGTTCGCCCGCTGGCCGCAGAACCATGCCGAGATCCGGGACGCGCAGGCGATCGGCGATTACGTGCTGATGCGCGAACACGTCACGCGCGGCCCCGCCACCGACGGATCGGCCCTGGTCGAACCGTTCGACGTGATCGCAGTCTATACTTTCGAGGGCGACAAGTGCTCTCGGGTGGAGTTTATTCGCTGATGGCTGACCGCTACATCGAACCGGATACCCCGGAACTGCGCGCCCGCTGGGGCGCCTTTGCCTGGACTGCCGAGAACGCGGAGAAGGCGAAAGAGATCGTGGCGCGCTATCCCGAAGGGCGGCAGCGCTCGGCGGTGATGCCGCTGCTCGATCTGGCCCAGCGGCAGGTCGGCGCGGAACTGAACACGCAAGGCTGGCTGCCGATCCCGGTGATGGAATACGTCGCCGCCTATCTCTCCATGCCGATCATCCGCGTGGTCGAGGTCGCGACGTTCTACACGATGTACAACATCGCGCCGATCGGCCGTTTCCACGTGCAGGTCTGCGGCACCACGCCGTGCATGTTGCGCGGATCGGACGACATCATCGCCGCCTGCAAGAAGCGCGGGATGAAGGCGGGGCACATCACCGATGACGGCCTCTGGTCGTTCACCGAGGTTGAATGCATGGGCAACTGCGCTTCGGCGCCGATGGTCCAGATCAACGACGACAACTACGAGGATCTGACCCCCGCCGACATGGAACGCATCCTCGACGAACTGGCCGCGGGCAAGCAGCCCAAGACCGGCACGCAGCTTCCCGGCCGCCACACGGTGGAACCGGCCGGCGCGCTCAGCAACCTGACCGCGATGGTCGGTGAAAACCACGATTATCGGGGGGAATGGTAAGCCATGGCTCTCGCCGACAAGGACCGCATCTTCACCAACGTCTACGGCTACCAGCCGTGGAACCTGCCTGCCGCGCAGGCGCGCGGGGACTGGGACAACACCAAGGCGCTGCTCGAACGTGGGCAGGACGGCATCATCGAGGAAATCAAGGCGTCCGGCCTGCGCGGCCGTGGCGGCGCGGGCTTCCCCACCGGCATGAAGTGGTCCTTCATGCCCAAGGAAAGCAAGGATGGGCGGCCCAGCTTCCTGGTGATCAACGCCGACGAATCCGAGCCGGGTTCGTGCAAGGACCGCGAGATCATCCGCCACGATCCGCACAAGCTGCTGGAAGGCGCGCTGGTCGCCGGCTTCGCGATGCGCGCGCGGGCGGCCTACATCTACATTCGCGGCGAATATATCCGCGAGGCCGAGACGCTGTTCGCCGCGCGGGACGAGGCCTATGCCGCCGGCCTGCTGGGCAAGAACGCCTGCGGTTCGGGCTATGACTTCGACGTCTTCGTCCATCGCGGCGCGGGCGCCTACATCTGCGGCGAAGAAACCGCGATGATCGAGAGCCTGGAAGGCAAGAAGGGCCAGCCGCGCCTCAAGCCGCCGTTCCCGGCTGGCGCGGGCCTCTATGGCTGCCCGACCACGGTGAACAACGTCGAATCGATCGCGGTCGCGCCCACCATCCTGCGGCGTGGCGCTTCGTGGTTCTCGTCCTTCGGGCGCGAGAACAACAAGGGCACCAAGCTCTTCCAGATCAGCGGGCACGTCGAACGGCCCTGCGTGGTCGAGGAAGAGATGTCGATCCCGTTCAGCGAACTGATCGAGAAGCACTGCGGGGGCATTCGTGGCGGCAAGGACAATCTGCTGGCCGTGATCCCCGGCGGTTCCTCGGTCCCGCTGGTTCCGGCGGCGGAAATCTGGGACGCGCCGATGGATTTCGACGGGCTGCGCGCGCTAGGCTCGGGCCTTGGCACCGCCGCCGTGATCGTGATGGACAAGTCCACCGACATCGTCCGCGCGATCGCCCGCCTGTCGCACTTCTACAAGCACGAAAGCTGTGGCCAGTGCACGCCGTGCCGCGAAGGCACCGGCTGGATGTGGCGCGTGATGGAGCGCCTGCGCACGGGTGACGCGGCGGTCGAGGAAATCGACATGCTGTTCAACGTGACCAAGCAGGTCGAAGGCCACACCATCTGCGCCCTGGGGGATGCGGCCGCCTGGCCGATCCAGGGCCTGATCCGCCACTTCCGCCCCGAACTGGAACGCCGGATCGCCGAACACGGCGCCGTGCGGGAGGCTGCAGAGTAATGCCCAAGGTCAAAGTCGACGGCGTAGAGCTCGAAGTTCCGGCAGGCGCCACTGTCCTGCAGGCGTGCGAGCTGGCCGGCAAGGAAATCCCGCGCTTCTGCTATCACGAGCGGCTGAGCATCGCCGGCAACTGCCGCATGTGCCTGGTCGAAGTGAAGCCCGGACCGCCGAAGCCGCAGGCATCGTGCGCGCTGCCGGCCGCCGAGGGGCAGGAAATCCGCACCGACAGCGAGATGGTCAAGAAGGCGCGCGAAGGGGTGATGGAGTTTCTCCTCATCAACCATCCGCTCGATTGCCCGATCTGCGACCAGGGCGGCGAATGCGACCTGCAGGACCAGTCGGTGGCCTACGGCCGGGGCGGTTCGCGCTATCACGAGAGCAAGCGCGCGGTCACCGAGAAGTACATGGGGCCGCTCATCAAGACGGTGATGACGCGCTGCATCCACTGCACCCGCTGCGTGCGCTTCTCCGAAGAGATCGCCGGCGTGGACGAGATCGGCGCGCTCTATCGCGGTGAAAGCACCCAGATTTCGACCTATCTGGAACACGCGGCGAAGCACGAACTTTCCGCCAACGTGATCGACCTGTGCCCGGTCGGCGCGCTGACCAGCCGCCCCTATGCCTTCGAAGCGCGGCCGTGGGAGCTGAAGAAGACGCTCTCGATCGACGTTTCGGACGCGGTGGGCGCCAATATCCGGCTCGACAGCCGGGGCCGCGAAGTGCTGCGCGCGCTGCCGCGCGTGAACGACGACGTGAACGAGGAATGGCTGTCGGACCGTGGCCGCTACATGGTCGATGGCCTTACCCGGCGCCGGCTCGACAAGCCGTGGCTGCGCCGTGACGGCAAGCTGCAGGCGGCCAGCTGGGTCGAGGCGTTCGATGCCATCGCCCGGATCAACCCGGGCTCATCGGTCGCGGTGATCGCGGGCGACCAGGTCGATTGCGAAACGATGTTCGCCGCGAAGAAGCTGGCCGGCGCTCTGGGTTCCTCGCTGCTCGAAGGCCGCCAGACGGGCATGGCCTATGACACGTCGAGCCTGGCGGCGGTGAATTTCAATTCGACGCTGGCCGGGATCGAGGACGCCGACGCGATCCTGATCGTGGGCAGCCAGATCCGCGACGAGGCCCCGCTGCTCAATGTGCGCCTGCGCAAGGCGGTGAAGAAGGGCGCGAAGGTCTTCATCATCGGCCCGGCATGGGAACCGACCTATCCGGCGACCTTCCTGGGCGACGATGCCGCCATGCTGAACGCTTTGCCGGCCGATGTCGCCGATGTGTTCGCCAAGGCGGCCAAGCCCGCGGTCATCATCGGCGCCGCCGGCATCGTGAAAGGCGCGCGCGAGGCAGGCCTGGCCTTCGCCGAAAAGTTCAACCTGGTGCGAGAAGGCTGGAACGGCTTCAACGTGGTCCACATGGCGGCCGCGCGCATGGGCGGGCTGATGCTGGGCTATGCGCAGAAGGGCGGCCTTGCCGATATCGTCGCAGCCAAGCCCAAGCTGGTGATTTCGCTCGGCGCGGACGAAGTGGATTGGACCCAGTTCGCCGGCAGCATGATCGTCCACATCGGCCATCACGGCGACAAGGCGGCCCATGTCGCCGACGTGATACTGCCGGGCGCTGCCTACAGCGAGAAGGACGGCACCTACGTCAACACCGAAGGCCGCGTGCAATATGCCGAAAAGGCCGTCTTCGCGCCCGGCGACGCGCGCGAGGACTGGAGCGTCCTGCGGGCCATGGCCGATGCGCTGAAAGTCTCGGTCGGGTTCGACAGCTTCGACGAATTGCGCATTGCCATGATCGCGGACGTGCCGGCACTGGGTGCCGAGGGACTGGCCGATTACGGCGCGCTGCCCGCCGCTCCTGCCGGGGCGAAGGCGGAAGGCGTGATCGCCGGCTACCCGACCAAGGATCGTTACCTCACCAACGCGATCTGCCGCGCCAGCCCCACTTTGCAGCGCTGCTCGGCCGAACTGCTCCATGGTGAAAGCTTCGCGGAGGCGGCCGAGTGAGCACGTCCAACACCATTGCCCGTCATGCCAGCGAAGGCTGGCATCTCGCTCCGGATGGCGCTTCGCCTGAGGCACGGGACCCCGGCCTGCGCTGGGGTGACGGCTTGAGGGAGCCGTCATGACCGCTTTCTTCCAGACTCTTGGCCTGCCTTATGAATGGGCCTGGGCGATCTCGACCATCTGCGGGATTCTGCTGATCGCGCTGCCGCTGATGCTCGGCGTGGCGATGATCATCTATGCCGACCGCAAGATCTGGGCGGCGATGGCGCTGCGCCGCGGCCCCAACGTGGTCGGCCCGTTCGGCCTGCTGCAGTCGTTCGCGGACGGCCTCAAGGTCATGCTGCAGGAAACGATCATTCCTTCGACGGCCAACAAGGGCCTGTTCCTGATTGCCCCGATCATCACCTTCACGGTGGCGCTGATGGCCTGGGCGGTGATCCCGTTCAATTCGGGCGCGATCCTCGCCAACATCAACGTCGGCCTGCTCTATGTCCTCGCGATTTCGTCGCTGGGCGTTTACGGCACGATCATCGCCGGCTGGTCCTCGAACTCGAAGTACCCGTTCTTCTCGGCGATGCGCGCTTCGGCGCAGATGATCAGCTACGAAGTCTCGATCGGCTTCATCCTGATCTGCGTGGTGCTGTGGTCCGGCTCGTTCAACATGAACGAGATCGTCAAGGCGCAGCAGGGCCATGTGCTGGGGCTGTTCAACGGCTTCGTGTTCAACCCTCTGCTGTTCCCGATGTGGGTGATGTTCCTCATCTCCGGCATGGCGGAAACGCAGCGCGCGCCGTTCGATCTGACCGAAGCGGAAAGCGAACTCGTCGCCGGGTATCAGACCGAATATTCGTCGATGGCCTTCGCGCTCTACTGGCTGGGCGAATACGCCAACGTGCTGCTGATGTGCGCGCTCAACGCCACGCTGTTCTGGGGCGGATGGCTGCCGCCGCTCGACATTCCGGTGCTCTATCTGGTGCCGGGCGTCGTGTGGGTGCTGCTCAAGATCCTGTTCTTCTTCTTCATCTTCAGCTGGGTGAAGGCGACCGTACCCCGGTATCGCTATGACCAGCTGATGCGTCTGGGCTGGAAGGTGTTCCTGCCTGTCTCGCTGCTGTGGGTGTTCCTCGTCAGCGGCTACCTGATGCTTACGGGGCATTTCTCATGACCGTCGGACAGCTCATCAAGAGCTTCACCCTGTGGGAGTTCGTGAAGGCGCACTGGCTGACCTTGAAGTATTTCTTCAAGACCAAGGCGACGATCAACTACCCGTTCGAGAAGAACCCGCTTAGCCCGCGCTTCCGCGGCGAACACGCGCTGCGCCGCTATCCCAACGGCGAGGAACGCTGCATCGCGTGCAAGCTGTGCGAGGCGGTGTGCCCGGCCCAGGCCATTACCATTGAAGCGCAACCGCGCGAGGACGGCAGCCGCCGCACCACGCGCTACGACATCGACATGACCAAGTGCATCTTCTGCGGCTTCTGCCAGGAAGCCTGCCCGGTCGATGCCATCGTCGAAGGGCCGAACTTCGAATACGCGACCGAAACGCGCGAGGAACTGCTTTACGACAAGGCCAAGCTGCTGGCGAACGGCGACAAGTGGGAGCGCGCGATCGCTGCCAACCTTGAAGCCGACGCACCGTACCGGTAGGGGCGCGAAACCATGATCCAGGCATTTGCCTTCTATCTCTTCGCGACGCTCATGATTGTCTCGGGCGCCGTCACGATCCTGGCCCGCAACCCGGTCCATTCGGTTCTCTGGCTGATCCTGGCGTTCTTCAACGCCGCCGGCCTGATGATCCTGGTGGGGGCCGAGTTCATCGCGATGCTGCTGGTCATCGTCTATGTCGGCGCGGTCGCGGTGCTGTTCCTGTTCGTGGTGATGATGCTCGACATCGATTTCGCCGAACTGCGCGCCGGGTTCGTGAAGAACTTCCCGCTCGGCATGCTGCTGGCGGCGGTGCTGTTCGTGGAGCTGTTCGTCGGCATCGTGGTGCGCAGCGCCGGCGCGATGCAACTGGGCACGCCCGACGGTACGGCCGCGCCGCTGGCCGGGGCATCCAACATCGAATCCATCGGTGCGCTGCTGTACACGCGCTACCTCTTCCTGTTCGAAGCGGCGGGCATCCTGCTGCTGGTGGCCCTGATCGGCGCCATCGTGCTGACGCACCGCCAGCGTGGCGGGGTGCGCGGCCAGAACGTGGCAAAGCAGGTGGCGCGCCGTCCGGAAGAGGCGACCATCAACGTCAAGCCGGAAGTGGGCAAGGGGGTCAGCCTCTAATGATCGGCATCGAACACTATGTCGTCGTCAGCTCGATCATGTTCGTGCTCGGCGTGCTCGGCATCTTCCTCAACCGCAAGAACGTCATCATCATCCTGATGGCGATCGAGCTGATCCTGCTGTCGGTGAACCTCAACCTGGTCGCCTTCAGCGCCTTCCTGCACGACCTTGTCGGCCAGGTCTTCGCGATGTTCGTGCTGACCGTGGCGGCGGGCGAGGCGGCGATCGGCCTTGCGATCCTGGTCATCTACTTCCGTGGCCGCGGCACCATCGCCGTCGACGACGTCAACCGGATGAAGGGCTGAGTACGCGATCATGTCTGCCATCCACATCATCGTCTTCCTGCCGCTGCTGGCGGCGATCATCGCCGGGCTGGGCAACAAGCAGCTGGGCAATGTTCCCGCCAAGGTGGTGACGACCGGCGCGCTGTTCATCTCGTGCGCGCTGTCGTGGCCGATTTTCCTGTCGTTCCTGTCGGGCCATGCCGAGGCGCATGTCTCGCCGGTGCTGCACTGGGTGACCTCGGGCAATCTCGATTTCGCCTGGGCGCTGCGCGTCGATACGCTGACGGCGGTCATGCTGGTGGTCATCACCAGCGTCTCCGCGCTCGTGCACCTCTATTCGTGGGGGTACATGAGCGACGAGCCGGACCAGCCGCGCTTCTTCGCGTACCTGTCGCTGTTCACGTTCGCCATGCTGATGCTGGTAACGGCCGACAACCTGGTGCAGATGTTCTTCGGCTGGGAAGGCGTGGGCCTCGCTTCGTACCTCCTGATCGGCTTCTGGTTCCGCAAGCCCAGTGCCAATGCCGCCGCGATGAAGGCTTTCGTGGTCAACCGCGTGGGTGATCTTGGCTTCATGATGGGCATCTTCGGCACCTTCTTGGTGTTCGGCACGGTTTCCATTCCCGCGATCCTCGAAGCCGCGCCGGGCATGGCCGGATCGACGATCGGCTTCCTCGGCCACCGTTTCGATACGATGACGGTGCTGTGCCTGCTGCTGTTCATCGGCGCGATGGGCAAATCGGCGCAGCTTGGCCTGCACACCTGGCTGCCGGACGCGATGGAAGGCCCGACCCCGGTTTCGGCGCTGATCCACGCCGCGACGATGGTCACCGCCGGCGTGTTCATGGTCTGCCGCCTTTCGCCGATGTTCGAAACCAGCCCGACGGCGCTGGGCTTCGTGACCTTCATCGGTGCGGCGACCTGCTTCTTCGCGGCGACGATCGGCACGACGCAGACCGACATCAAGCGCGTGATCGCCTATTCCACCTGTTCGCAGCTGGGCTACATGTTCTTCGCGGCGGGCGTCGGCGCCTATGGCGCGGCGATGTTCCACCTGTTCACGCACGCCTTCTTCAAGGCACTGCTGTTCCTGGGCGCGGGTTCGGTGATCCACGCGATGCACCACGAACAGGACATGCGCTATTATGGCGGCCTGCGGAAGCACATCCCGATCACCTTCTGGGCGATGACGGCGGGCACGCTGGCGATTACCGGCGTCGGCATCGTCGATGTCGTGGGCTTCGCCGGCTTCTATTCGAAGGACGCGATCCTCGAGGCCGCGTTCGCGCGCGGGACCGAGCTTTCGCACTTCGCCTTCTTCATGGGCATCTTCGCCGCGCTGCTGACCAGCTTCTATTCCTGGCGGCTGGTGTTCCTGACCTTCTTCGGCAAGCCGCGGTGGGAACAGTCCGAACACATCCAGCACGCGGTGCACGACGCGCACGGCCATGGTCATGATGATCACGGCCACGAAGGGCACGGACACGACCATCACGGGCACGACGACCACGGGCATCATGGCCATCACAGCGATGGCACGGCCGGCTATCATCCGCATGAAAGCCCGGCGGTGATGCTCACGCCGCTTGTCATCCTGTCGATCGGCGCGATCTTCGCGGGGCTGGTGTTCAACCACGCCTTCGTCAGCGAAGGCACGGGTGAGTTCTGGAAGGGCAGCCTCGTGTTCAGCGAGCACCTGATCCACGCGATGCACCACGTGCCGCACTGGGTGAAATGGGCGCCGTTCACGGTCATGGCTACCGGCCTGCTGATCGCCTGGTACGCTTATATCAAGAACACGAAGTTCCCGGCGGCGTTCGTTGACCAGTTCGGCTTCCTCTACCGGTTCCTTCTCAACAAGTGGTACTTCGACGAGCTTTATCACTTCATCTTCGTCCGTCCGGCAATGTGGCTGGGCCGGGTGTTCTGGAAGGTGGGCGATATCGGCATCATCGATCGCTTCGGCCCCAACGGCGCCGCCTGGGTGGTGGCCAAGGGCAGCCGCGCGGCGGTGAAGCTGCAGTCCGGGTATCTCTATAGCTATGCGCTGGTCATGCTGATCGGCCTGACGCTCGCAATCAGCTGGGTGATCGCACAATGACCGGGTTTCCGATCCTTTCGGTGATGTTGCTGGTGCCGCTCGTAACGGCGGTGGCCTGCCTCCTCGTCGATCGCGAACAGGCGCGCACCGTGGCGCTGGTGGGGACGCTGATCGATTTCGTCCTTGGCATGTTGCTGTGGGCGAACTTCGATACCGGCGGCGCGCAGTGGCAGTTCACCGAACACGCCGCGCTGTTCGCGGGCTTCGAATGGAAGCTGGGCATCGACGGCATCGCGCTGATGCTGATCGCGCTGACGGTGTTCCTGATGCCGGTGTGCATCGGCGCCAGCTGGCTGTCGATCGACAAGCGCCAGGGCGAATACTACGCCGCGTTCATGCTGATGGAAACGCTGATGATCGGCGTTTTCGCGGCGCAGGACCTGTTCCTGTTCTACATCATGTTCGAAGCCGGCCTGATCCCGATGTATCTGATCATCGGCATCTGGGGCGGTGCGGAGCGCATCTACGCCAGCTACAAGTTCTTCCTCTACACGCTGCTCGGCTCGGTGCTGATGCTGATCGCGATGTTCTGGATGGTGAACGAGGCGGGCACGACCGACATCCCGACGCTGATGGTCTACAACTTCCCGGTCCACGCGCAGACCTGGCTGTGGCTGGCCTTCTTCGCCAGCTTCGCGGTCAAGATGCCGATGTGGCCGGTCCACACCTGGTTGCCCGACGCGCACGTGCAGGCGCCAACCGGCGGCTCGGTGATCCTGGCCGGCGTGCTGCTGAAGATGGGCGGCTATGGCTTCATCCGCTTCTCGCTGCCGATGTTCCCGGAAGCCTCGGCGCAGTTCGCGCCGCTGATCTGGGGCCTGTCGATGGCGGCGGTGGTCATCACCTCGCTGATCGCGCTGGTCCAGCACGACATGAAGAAGCTGATCGCCTATTCCTCGGTCGCGCACATGGCGATCGTGACGATCGGTCTGTTCGCCTTCAACGAACAGGGCCTTGAAGGCTCGATGATCGTGATGCTCAGCCACGGTCTGGTGGCGGGCGCGCTGTTCCTGTGCGTGGGCGTGATCTACGATCGCCTGCATACCCGCGAGATCGACCGTTATGGCGGCCTTGCCATCAACATGCCGAAGTACGCGCTGTTCTTCTTGCTGTTCACCATGGCCTCGATCGGCCTGCCGGGCACCAGCGGGTTCGTCGGCGAATTCCTGTCGCTGTTGGGCGTCTATCAGGCGTCGAGCTGGGTGGCGCTGATCTGCACCACGGGCATCATCCTGGGTGCGGCCTACATGCTCTATCTCTACCGCCGCGTGGCCTTTGGCGAACAGAAGAACGCCGATGCCGCCGCGATGCCCGATCTCGATGCGCGCGAATGGGCGATGATGGTTCCGCTGGCGGCCGTGGTGCTGTGGATGGGCGTCTATCCGCAGTCGTTCCTCGATCCGATGAAGAAGGACATCGCCGCGCTCGATGCGCGCCTTGCCCAGGCCCGGCCCAAGGGAGATGCCGACGTGAAGATGGGGGCGCCCAAGCCTGCCGCCGAACATGAAGCGCACGAAGGGGAGGCGCACTGATGGAACTCGTTCGCTCCCTTCTGATCGTTGCGCCGGAAGAAGTGCTCAGCATTTCCGGACTGCTGCTTCTGCTGGTCGCCGCCTGGGGCGGTGACAAGGCGGCCCGGACGATCTCGATCCTGTCGGTCTCCGCGCTGACGGTCTGCGCGATCCTGGTTGCGCCGGCGCTGTGCGGCGGCGCGATGGGGCCGGATACCGAGGCATTCGGCGGGCAGTACAAGGCGGACGCCTTCTCGGCCTTCGCCAAGCTGCTGGTCTATGCCGGCGCCGGCGTGACGCTGATCGTCGCGCCCGCGTTCTTCGACCGGGTTCGCGCGATGCGGGCGGAATTCCCGCTGCTGGTGCTGTTCGCGGCGCTGGGCATGGGCATGATGGTTTCGGCGGGCGATCTGCTGACGCTCTACATCGGCCTCGAACTCAACAGCCTTGCCTCCTACGTCCTGGCCGCGTTCCTGCGCACCGATGATCGTTCGGCGGAATCGGGCCTGAAGTATTTCGTGCTCGGCTCGCTCGCCAGCGGCATCCTGCTGTTCGGCATGAGCTTGACCTATGGCTTCACCGGCACGACCAGCTTCGAAGGCATCCGCCTGGCCCTGTCGGGCTCGCTGTCGACCGGCGCTACGTTCGGCATCGTGTTCGTGCTGGCCGGCCTGGCCTTCAAGATCAGCGCGGCGCCGTTCCACATGTGGACGCCGGACGTCTACGAAGGCGCGCCGACGCCGGTGACGACGTTCTTCGCCACCGCGCCCAAGGCGGCGGCGCTGGCGCTGCTGATGCGCGTCAGCCTCGAAGCGTTTGGCTCGCAGCCGGGGGCGTGGCAGCAGATCGTGATCTTCGCGTCGCTGCTGTCGATCGTGATCGGCGCGCTGGGCGCGATCGGGCAGGCGAACATCAAGCGCCTGATGGCCTATTCCTCGATCAACAACGTCGGCTTCATGCTGATCGGCCTTGCGGCGGCGACGCCCAGGGGCGCGTCCGCCATGCTGGTCTATCTCGCGATCTATGTCGCGATGTCGATCGCGGGCTTCGTGGCCATCCTTTTGCTGCGCGACGAGAACGGCGATGCGGTGGAAGCCATTTCCGACCTCGCCGGCCTGTCGAAGACCCGGCCGATGCTGGCGCTGGCGCTGGCGGCGGTGATGTTCAGCCTTGCCGGCATTCCGCCGCTGTTCGGCTTCTGGGGCAAGTTCGTGGTGTTCCAGGCCGCCGTGCAGGCCAATCTCGTGGCCCTCGCGGCCATCGGCATCGCAGCCAGCGTGATCGGCGCGTTCTATTACCTCAAGGTCGTCAAGGTCATGTACTTCGACGAGGCAGCGGGCCGGGTGAAGGGCGAGATCGATCTGGCGCATGGCGTGTTGCTGGCAGCGTCGGCGCTGTTCATCTCGCCGCTGGGCTATCTGCTGACCAAGTGGATCGGGACGCTGGCCGACAACGCCGCCACGGCGCTGTTCCACGTCGCCTGACCGCGCGAAGGCTGTCCAGCCTTGATCGAAACCGTCGCTGAAATCCCCTCCACCAACGCCGCTCTGCTGGCGCGGGTGAGGGAGGGGGAAGCCGTGCCGGAAGGGCACTGGCTGGTGGCCGACCGGCAAAGCGCCGGGCGCGGGCGCGCCGGGCGCGTGTGGTCCGATGGCGCCGGCAATTTCATGGGATCGACCGCGGTGCAGCTGCGCGCGGGCGATCCACCCGCGCAGACGCTGGCGCTGGTGGCCGGGGTCGCCGTGTTCGATGCGGTGAAGGCTTGTGCCCCCGCGATCGCCGATCTGCGGCTCAAGTGGCCCAACGATGTGCTTGTGGGCCATGCCAAGCTGGTGGGCATCCTGCTCGAACGGCAGCGCGAAGCGGTGGTGGTTGGCATCGGCGTCAATCTGGCGCAGGCGCCAGAGGTGCCCGGCCGCGCTACTGCCAGTCTTGCCGCGCTGGGCTTTCCCGTGGCGCGCGATGCGTTCGCGGAGCGGCTGGCGGTGGCCTGGGCCGATGCATTGTTGCGCTGGCACCGGGGGGAATGGCCGCTGCTGCGGGGCGAATGGCTGGTGCGCGCGCATCCCGTCGGAACGCTGGTGACGGTCAAGGACCGCGATCAGGGCGAGATCATGGGCGCGTTCGGCGGCATCGACGAGGAGGGTGTGGCGCTTCTGCGCTTGGCGGACGGCTCCACCCGTGCCATCCACGCGGGCGATATTGAAATGGTGGGAACGGATGCTGCTCGCGATTGATGTAGGCAACACCAACGTTGTCTTTGCCCTCTATGCCGGACGGACGATCAAATCGCGCTGGCGCGTGGCGACCGACCCGCGCCGGACGGCGGACGAATACGCGGTTTGGCTGCTCCAACTGATGCAGTTGCAGGGCTTCGCGGCCGATGATGTCGATCAGATCATCGTTTCCACGGTCGTTCCGCGCGCGCTGCACAACCTGCAGGTGCTGGCGCAGAAGTACTTCCATCGCGATGCGCTGATCGCCGGACAGCCGCCGATCGAATGGGGCATCGATATCGACGTGGACGAGCCGCGCTCGCTGGGGGCCGATCGCGCCGTGAACGCCATCGCCGCGCACGCCAAGTATCCCGGCGATCTGATCGTGGTCGATTTCGGCACGGCAACGACGTTCGACGTGGTGGATTTCAACGGTGCCTACAAGGGCGGGATCATCGCGCCGGGCATCAACCTTTCGCTGGAAGCGCTGGTCAATGCCGCCGCCAAGCTGCCGCGCATCGCCATCGCGCCGCCCAGCCGCACCAACAGCGTGATCGGGCGCAATACCGAGGATCAGATGCAGATCGGCGTGTTCTGGGGCTACGTTTCGCTGATGGAAGGGCTGATAGCACGGATGCGGGCGGAAGTGGGCCGGCCGGCCAAGGTGATCGCGACCGGCGGCCTTGCCGTGCTGTTCGGGGATCACACCACGATCTTCGATCATGTGGATACCGATCTGACGCTGGACGGTCTCGCGATCCTTGCGGAGCGTGCTCCCTCGTGAAGCCAGGAAAGGAACTGCTTTTCCTCGCCCTGGGTGGTTCGGGCGAGATCGGGATGAACGTCAACCTCTACGGGTGCGACGGCAAGTGGCTGATGGTCGATCTGGGGATGACCTTCGCCGACCCCTATTATCCCGGTGTGGATCTGGTTTTCGCCGATCTCGAGTTCATCGAGGAGCAGCGCGAAAACCTGCTGGGCGTGGTGCTGACCCACGCGCACGAGGATCACATCGGCGCGGTGCCCTATTTCGCGCAGGAACTGGGCGTGCCGCTCTTTGCCACGCCGTTCACCGCGCGGCTCGTCAACGAAAAGCTGGTCGAGGCGGGCATCGACGCGGACATCGAACTGAATGTCATTCCCAACGAGGGAGCGTTCTCGCTGGGGCCGTTCGATATCCGGTATGTGCCGCTGGCGCACTCGATCGCCGAAGGCAACGCGCTGCTGATCGACACGCCTTACGGCCGCGTGTTCCACACCGGTGACTGGAAGCTGGACGACGAACCGCGCATCGGTACGCCGGCGACCGAAGAGGAACTGACCGCGATCGGCGACGAGGGCGTTCTGGCACTGGTGTGCGATTCGACCAACGTGTTCAACCCGGCCGCATCCGGTTCCGAAGGCGCGGTGCGCGCCGGCCTGCTGGAGACGGTCAGCCGCCAGCGCGGGCGGCGCGTGGTGGTGACGACGTTCGCCTCGAACGTGGCGCGGCTGCAGACGCTGGCCGAAGTGGCGCAGGCGACCGGGCGGCAGCTTTGCGTGGCCGGGCGATCGCTGGACCGGATCATTTCGGTGGCGCAGGCATCGGGCTATCTCGAGGACTTCCCCGAAACGGTCAGCATGGACCGGGCCATGGACCTGCCGCGCGGCGAGATCATGGTGTTGGCCACAGGCGGGCAGGGCGAACCCCGCGCCGCGCTGGCGCGCATCGCCGCCGAACAGCACCCGATCCGCCTGGAGGAAGGCGATGTCGTGCTGTTTTCCAGCCGGCAGATACCGGGCAACGAACTGGCCATCGGCCGCGTGCAGAACGCGCTGGTGGCACGCGGCGTGCGCATCGTGACCGACCGCCAGAGCATGATCCACGTTTCCGGCCATCCGGGGCGGCCCGAACTCGTCGCGCTCTATGACTGGCTGCGGCCGGAGATCCTCGTGCCCGTGCATGGCGAGATACGCCACATGGCGGAGCAGGCCCGGCTGGGGCTGGACGAGGGCATCCCGAAGGCGATCTTGCAGAAGAACGGCGATCTGCTGCGGCTGGCGCCCGACGGGCCGGTGAAGCTGACCGAGGTGCGCGCCGGGCGGCTCGTGCTGGATGGCGACATCATCGCGCCGGCGGATGGCGAGGCCATGGCAGCGCGGCGCAAGCTGGGGCTGAACGGGCTGGTTTCGGTGGCGCTGGCGGTGACGCCCGAGGGCCGGCTGGCCTCTTCGGTCGATATCGGCAGCATCGGCCTGCCGCTAGACGAGGACATGGACCAGTTCGTGCAGGAAGCGCAGGCGGACGCCGCGCAGGCGGTCAAGGATCTGAAGGGCGATCGCAAGCGCGACAGGCTGGCGGTTGCCGAAACGGTGCGGCTGGCGGTAAGGCGGGCGGCGCAGCGCTGGTCCGGCAAGAAGCCGGTCGTCCAGGTCCTGCTGCGGGAAGGATAGGCCTGCCGTGCGCTGGACGTCGATCGTTGCGATCTATTCGCTGTTCTGGGTGTTCGCCGCCTTCCTGGTGATGCCGTTCGGCATTCGCACGCACGACGAACTGGGGATGGGCAAGGTGGACGGGCAGGCGCACAGCGCGCCCGGCAATTTCCGGCCCAAGCGGGTCGCGATCCGCGCCACCATCCTGGCGGCGATCCTGTTCGGGCTGTACTACGCGAACTACGTCAATCAGTGGGTCACCATCGACGATCTCGACTACGCCCGCAAACTGGGTGTCTGACCGGGTTTAGGCGCCTTCCAGCGCGTAACCCGCGGAACGCACCGTGCGTACCGGGTCGGCCGCTCCGGGGAGCGCGATCGCCTGGCGCAGGCGGCGGATGTGAACGTCCACCGTGCGTAGTTCGATGTCGCTGCCGCTGCCCCACACCGCATCGAGCAGTTGCCCGCGCGAAAAGACGCGGCCGGGGTGTTCCATGAAGTGGCGCAGCAGGCGGAATTCGGTGGGGCCGATCTTTATCGCCTGCCCGCGCCGCATGACGCGATGGGCGGTGGGATCGAGCGAAAGATCGCCCACGGTGATGGTCTCGCCGGCCAGTGCCGGGCGCACGCGGCGCAGCACGGCGCCCACGCGGGCAATCAGTTCGCGCGGCGAGAACGGCTTGGTGACATAATCGTCCGCGCCGGTTTCCAGCCCGCGCACGCGGTCGTCCTCATCGCTGCGGGCGGTGAGCATGATGATCGGCACATGCGCCGTGCTCTTGTTGCGGCGCAGGCGGCGGCAGACCTCGATCCCGCTGGTGCCGCCGATCATCCAGTCCAGCAGGACCAGATCCGGCGTATCCTCGGCGGCGAGAAGCAGGGCCTCGTCGCCGTCGTCGGTGGTGCGCACGTCGTATCCCTCGCCACGAAACCGGTATTCGACCAGTTCGGCAAGCGCGGTATCGTCTTCAACCAGAAGCAGTTTCGGGGCAGACACGGCGAACCTCCATGACAGGCAGGTTGCGAAAGCACGACTAATGTTACGGTGTCATTACGTCAGGCCGGATTCCCTCGGGCGGCATTACGTCAGGCAGGCGGAATCACATCCTCGCGTTCGGGCAGGTAGGCGCCGGTGGCGGCGTAGTGGACCATTTCGGCGATATTGGTGGCGTGATCGCCGATCCGTTCGATGTTGCGCGCCACGAACAGCAGTTGCGCCACGCTGGTGATGGTGGCGGGATTTTCGACCATGAACGACACGAAGTTGCGGAATACGCTGTCATAGAAGGCATCGACCGTGGCATCGCGCGCGACGATCTCCGCCGCGGCCACCGGATCGCGCGCGGCGAAGGCGGTCAGCACATCGTGCACCATTTCCGCCGCCAGTTCGTTCATCGCGGGCAGCAGCGTCAGCGGTTCGAAGCGCTTGCGGCCCTCGATGTGGCCGACGCGCTTGGCGATGTTCTTGGCATAATCGCCGATGCGCTCGATCACCCCGGCGATCTTCAGCGCGGCGACCACTTCGCGCAGATCGTCGGCCATCGGCGCGCGCAGGGCGAGAACGCGGATCGAAAGGCGGTCGACTTCCGCCTCGAGCTGGTCGATCCGCTTGTCGCGGGCGATCACGGTATTGGCGAGTTCCTGATCGCCCCGGACCAGCGCGTCCATCGCTTCGCCCACCGAAAGTTCCGCCAGGCCGCCCATTTCCGCAACCAGGCCGCGCAGGCGGGTGATGTCCTCGTCGAATGCCTTGACGGTATGTTCTGCCACCATCGTCCTATCCGTAGCGCCCGGTTATGTAGTCCTTCGTCCGTTCCTCACGCGGGTTCGTGAAGATGTCGGAGGTTTTCCCGTACTCCACGATCCTGCCAAGGTGGAAGAACGCGGTGCGCTGGGATACGCGGGCGGCCTGTTGCATCGAGTGTGTCACAATCACGATCGCATAGCGACCGCGCAGTTCGTCGATCAGTTCCTCGATGCGGGCGGTGGCGATGGGGTCGAGCGCGGAGCACGGCTCGTCCATCAGGATCACTTCGGGATCGACGGCGATGGCGCGGGCGATGCACAGGCGCTGTTGCTGGCCGCCCGATAGCGCGGTGCCGCTGTCGGAGAGGCGGTCCTTAACCTCGTCCCACAGGCCGGCGCGCTGGAGAGATTGTTCGACGATCGCGTCCAGTTCGGCGCGGCTGCCGGTCAATCCGTGGATGCGCGGGCCATAGGCGATGTTCTCGTAAATCGACTTGGGGAAGGGGTTGGGCTTCTGGAACACCATGCCCACGCGGGCGCGCAACTGCACCACGTCCATCCTGCTGCGGTAGATGTCCTCGCCGTCGAGCAGGATCTCTCCTTCCACGCGGGCGCCGGCGATCGTGTCGTTCATCCGGTTGAGCGCGCGCAGGAACGTGGACTTGCCGCAGCCCGAAGGGCCGATGAACGCGGTGACATAGCGCTGGGGGATGTCGATCGAGACCTGATCGATCGCGCACTTGTCGCCATAGAACACGGAGACGTCGCGCGCGCGCATCTTGGGCACCGCCTCGTCCCCGCCATCGGCTTTGGCGGCGCGCGGATCGGCGCTGATGGGCTGGGTATTCATGTTACCACCGTTTCTCGAAGCGGTTGCGCAGATAGATGGCAAGGCCGTTCATCAGCAGGAGGAAAGCGAGCAGGACCACGATGGCGGCGCTGGTGCGCTCCACGAAGCCGCGATCGATCTCGTCCGACCACAGGAAGATCTGCACCGGCAGCACGCTGGACGGCGATGTGAGGTCGCCCGGCGGCGTGGCGACGAAGGCGCGCATGCCGATCATCAGCAGCGGCGCGGTTTCGCCCAGCGCGCGCGCCATGCCGATGATCGTGCCGGTGAGGATGCCGGGCAGGGCCAGCGGCAATACGTGGTGGAACACCACCTGCACCGGGCTGGCGCCCACCGCCAGCGCGGCATCGCGGACCGATGGCGGCACGCCCTTGATCGCGTTGCGGCCCGAAATGACGATCACCGGCATCGTCATCAGCGCCAGCGTCATGCCGCCGATCAGCGGGGCCGAACGGTAATTGGGGAACAGGCCGAGGAAGACGGCCAGCCCCAGCAGGCCGAAGATGATCGAAGGCACAGCGGCGAGGTTGTTGATCGAGATCTCGATCAGGTCGGTCCAGCGGTTGCGGGGCGCGTATTCCTCCAGATAGAGAGCGGCCAGCACGCCGACCGGGAAGGCCAGGACCAGCGTGACCAGCATGGTCAGGATCGATCCCTTCAGCGCCCCCCAGATACCCACGCTTTGCGGGCTGGTCGCGTCCGAGCGGGTCAGGAAGCCGAAATCGAACGCGCGGACGAGTTTCCCCTCGCGCGCAAGCCGCGTCGCGATCACCCGCAGGTCCGGATCGCCATCGCCGCGCTGGGCGGTCGCCAGCTTGTCGCTGGCGGGCAGCGAAACGTTCAGCACGGCGTTGTTGAGCAGCGAGGGGTCGGCGATAAGCATGTCGGCGACCTCGCGCCAGGCATCGTCCGCCAGCAGGCGTGCGCCGCCTTTGCCGAAAGCGGCGTTGGCGGCAGTGTCGATCACGTGGGGCAACCCGGCCAGTTCCAGCCCGCCGGCGGGATCGGGCTGACCCAGCCGTTGCGCGTCGATCTGCATCGAACCACGGATTGGCACGGCCATCCGCAATTCGCTGCGCTTGAAGCCGCTGACGCCGTTGGCGGTCATCGACACCAGCAGGAAGGCCAGCACCAGCGCGGAGAATACCACGGCGGAAAGGCCCGCCAGCCGGAACAGCCGGTCGACCGCGTAGCGACGGGCAAGGCCGGTTTCCATGCGCGCGCGACGAAGAGCGCGGATGTGTTCCTGCTCGGTCGCGCGGCTATCGGCCGCTGTCCTCGCTTCATCCATCGGCGGCATCATTCATAGGCCTCGCGATAGCGCTTCACCACGCGCAGCGCGATGAAGTTGAGCGCCAGGGTGACCAGGAACAGCACCATGCCCAGCGCGAAGGCGCTGAGCGTGGCCGGATGGTCGAAGCTGCCTTCGCCGGTCAGCATGGCAACGATCTGGAAGGTGACCGTGGTCATGCTCTGGAACGGGTTGAGCGTGAGGTTGGCCGTTGCGCCGGCGGCCATGACCACGATCATCGTTTCGCCGATGGCGCGGCTGATCGCCAGCATCACCCCCGCGACGATGCCGGGCAGGGCGGCGGGAATCAGCACGAGCCGGATGGTCTCGGCGCGGGTCGCGCCCATGGCCAGGCTGCCATCGCCCATGGCCTGCGGCACGGCGGCAATCGAATCATCGGCCATGGAAGAGACGAAGGGCACGATCATGATGCCCATGACCAGCCCCGCCGCGATCGCGCTTTCGGTGGAAGCGTTGGCGATGCCGATGGCCTGCGCGGCATCGCGCACCGCAGGCGCCACGGTCAGCGCCGCGAAATAACCGTAAACCACGGTGGGAATGCCGGCGAGGATTTCCAGCAGGGGCTTCATCAGCTGGCGCACACGCGGGCTTGCGTATTGGGTCAGGTAGATAGCGCTCAGCAATCCCAGCGGGATCGCCACGATCATGGCGATCACCGCGCCGATGTAGATCGTGCCCCAGAACAATGGCAGCGCGCCGTACTTGCTGCCATCGGGCGCGCTCGTGCTCATCGGGTCGGGCGACCAATGCGTCCCGAACAGAAAATCCGTGGGCGAGATCATCCCGAAAAAGCGTATTGTTTCAAAGATCAGGCTGATGATGATGCCAATCGTGGTGAGGATCGCCACCAGCGAGGCGAGCAAAAGCACCGCCATGACCGCCCGTTCCACGCGTGTTCGCGCGGTGAAATCGGGGCGCAGGCGCAGGAACGCGAAGGCCCCGCCGGCAAAGGCGATCAGCACTGTGATGGCCAGCCCGATCGACTGGAACTTCAGCAGCGCAGCGCGGAACGGTTCGACCAGTGCCTGCGCTTCGGCATTGAAGACCCCGTAAGCGCGCCCATCGGCGACGGCATAGGCTTCCGCCAGCATGGTATCACGCTCGAACCCTGTCGGCGGCAGGATCGTCGCGGCGGGATCGGACAGAACCTGGTGCGTGATCAGTGCCGGGCTGATCGTATTCCATGCGAGCGCGAACAGCAGGGCCGGCACGGCGATCCACAGGGCCACGTACCAGGCGTGAAAGCCGGGCAGCGAATCGATGCGGCCGCGCGGCGCGGTCCGGCGGAACGCCCAGGCGCGTCCGCGCGCGGCCAGCCATCCGACCAGGCCCAGCCCGAAGGCAAGCAGAAGAAGCACGGCGGAGGGCATGAGGCCGAACGGTACTCCCTACTTCAGCGGCGCGCCATCCAGCGCCGGCATCTCTTCCACGATCCTGCGGCTCTGCGCGAGCACCGCGTCCGGCGCCACCACCATGCCGAGCCGGGCAAGGGAACCGTCCTTGCCCCACAGCCTTGACCATTCCGTGACATAGGCCTTGAGGCCGGGAATGGCGCGCAGGTGCGCCTTCTTCACGTAGATGTACAAGGGCCGGGCGCCGGGATAGCTGAAGTCCGAAATGGTCTGGTAGCTGGGCTGCACGCCGTTCATGGTCAGCCCGCGCAGCCGGTCGGCGTTCTCCTCCAGATAGGAAAAGCCGAAGATGCCGATCGCCTTGGGATTGGCCTCGATCTTCTGGACGATCAGGTTGTCGTTTTCCCCGGCATCGACGTAGCCGCCGTCCTCGCGCACTTCGCCGCAGATCGCGTCGTGGCGGGCGGCGTCGCTACCTTTCAGCGCGGCCATCGCCGGATCGGCATCGCAGCCTTTCACCAGAATCAGTTCGCGCAGCGCATCGCGCGTGCCCGATGTGGAGGGCGGGCCATAGACCAGGATCGGCATGGCGGGGAGGGCGGGGTTCACGTCCTTCCAGGTGCGCGCCGTGTTCGGACGGCCATAGGGATTGCGGGCCAGCGCGCGATAGACGTCCTGTGGCGTCAGCGCGATGCCGGGGCCGTCACGCCCTTCGGCGAAGGCCACGCCGTCCAGCCCCACCTGGATCTCGACGATATCCTTCACGCCGTTGCGCCGGCAATCCTCGAATTCGGACTTCTTGATCCGGCGCGACGCGTTCTCGAGATCCGGGAACTGCGGACCAACGCCACCGCAGAACAGCTTCATGCCCGCGCCGGTGCCGGTCGATTCGATGATCGGGGATTTGATACCCGTTTGCGCGCGCGCCAGCGATTCCGCGACAGCCTTGGCAAAGGGGTAGACCGTCGACGATCCCACGGCGCGAACCTGATCGCGCGTGGCCATCTGCTGGCCGCAGGAGGACAGCAGAAGGACCAGCAAAGGCAAAGCAATCCGCCTCGTCATCATCGAACCGCTTTCCTTCGAGGCTGCCGCCACGGACTCCTGAGGCGAACACCCGGCTTTCCGGCCACCTACCCCCTTGCGGTGGTTTTGTGACAGTTATGTGACGGTTGTCCGTTGTGGCTGCGTTAGGCCACCGCCTCCGCCGCTTCAAGGTCGGGCGCGATCGAGAAACGCACGGTTACAGTCGTGCCTTCGCCCAGCTTGCTGGTGATATCCAGCCGTCCGCGGTGGCGTTCGACGATGTGCTTCACGATGGCGAGGCCAAGGCCGGTCCCGCCGGCGGCGCGGCTGCGGCTGGGATCGGTGCGGTAGAAGCGCCGCGTCAGATAGGGAATGTGATCGGGGTGGATGCCTTCGCCCTTGTCGGTAACCGTCAGCACCGCTTCGTGCCCCTGGGTGTGGACCCCCACGCGCACCGGCGCCTTGGGATCGCCGTATTTCAGGGCGTTGTCGATCAGGTTGCGGATCAACTGGTCCAACTGCTGGCGATCGCCGATCACGACCGCCTCGGTGCTGTCGACTGCGATCCGGCTTTCGCCCACGGTAAAGCCCACTTCGCCCCCGATGCTGGCGGCCAGCTGGCCCAGATCGATGCGTTCCTTGGGCGGTTCGTGCTTCTCCGCTTCGATCCGGGAAAGCGACATCAGGTCTTCGACCAGCGTCTGCAGCCGCTTCGCCTCGCGCAGCACGGTGTTGTGGAAGCGCGCGGCGGTGGCTTCGTCCACCTTGGCGTCTGGATCGGCCAGCGTCTCGATATAGCCGATGATCGAGGCCAGCGGCGTGCGCAGTTCGTGGCTGGCGTTGGCCACGAAATCGGTGTGCGCGCGGCTGATGTCTGCTTCGGCGGTGCGGTTGACCAGCTCGATCAGCGAATAGCGTTCGTCGATCGCCACGCGCGAAACCTGCCAGATGCTGCGCGATCCGGTCAGCCCGCGCACCAGCGCGCGGCCTTCCGGCTGATCGAGCAGGGTGATCGCTTCGGGGTGGCGCAGCGCCACGCGCGCGTCCTGGCCCACGACATGCGGCCCCAGCGCTTCGCGCGCGGCGGCGGTGGG
>APMI01063552.1_pt1 | contig 28215 bp, 21 predicted proteins | sample 667938 | NCBI WGS metagenome assembly APMI01 (sample SAMN01084076, study PRJNA167559) | wastewater metagenome | biome: Wastewater | place: Denmark: Ejby Moelle, Odense | collected 2011-11-28
TCCTCGAGGGATTTCGCATTTGGTGGTGACACACAACGGCTAACTCGCGCAGGGCACATTTTTCTGCTTCTCCTATTTCATTATACCAATGCCTCATACTCAATCCCTTAACCCCGAAAATAGGAGTATGATACCCTCCGCAAGGGAGTATGATACCCTTTCAGAAGGGTATCATAAAACTTCAATTTGCACATCTCAAAACAGCTTCGGAACTTTACAGGTTGCCTGGTTTTTGCCCCTCAAAAACTGGGCGCACAGGTATATATTATTAAACAATAAACCGCTACTATGAACCGGCAAAAACTTCCATTATGCAACTAATCAAATGCCCGATGTCGGGCATCGTTCGGGCACCGAATGTCCGATTCGGGCCTGCCCGGCCGAATGGTCGGGCATAAATCGGGCACGCTGCTTTTATCATCATATGATATGACTGGCAGGCAATCCGCTACCTAACGCCCTTAGGAAATGCCCGATTTCCATTTTATGCCCGATTCGGGCATTGGGCATAGCTCGTCTGTCATCCTGAGCGATAGCGAAGGAACTGCCGGACTACGTTCCTTAGTCGATGATTTATTCCCCAACAGGAAACAATTAGGAAACAACAGGAAATAACGAGAAATAATTAATTACACGCATATGGCAACACAGGCGAGCATTTCCGCCGATTGTCAGAAAGAAAAGGGAAATAACTATTTTCTACCTGGAATAGGAAATTGCTCATGAAGCACCTATAAAATTCATTTTAAAGCCATTAAATAACCGGAATCTCGCATTGCAATAATCTCAATTTAAAATTCTCAAAACCCCTTCAACATAATTTCTTAACTTAGCGCCGCTAATAGCATTACCCATTTATATTATGTATTTAGAAATGTAAGGGTAAGGATTATATGAATATTTATTTGACAAAACTCACACAAACTCATGGACAATACGATCATTGTCGCCATCGTCGCGGTGGTGGCTATACTTATAGGTATCTTCATCGGCAAAGCGATCTTTGCTAAAAATACCCGGAAGCAAGTTGAAGAAGCTGAACAACAAGCCAAAAAATTAGTAGAAGACGCACAGGTACACGCAGAAACACTCAAGGAAAAGAAAATTTTAGAAGCCAAAGAGAAATTTTTACAACTAAAAAGCGAACACGAAAAAGAAGTTACCCAACGCACCCAGAAGCTATCAGAAGCCGAGAACCGCGTAAAGCAGCAGCAGCAAGGCCTTAACGATAAGACAGGCGCACTGCAGAAGCAAATAGCGGAAAACGAAACCCTGAAACAAAACCTGGACCGCCAGCTCGAAGTTGTAAACATTAAGCGCACCGAACTGGAGCGCCACCAGGAAGAGCATATCAAGCGTCTTGAAAAAGTTGCCAGCCTTTCGGCTGAGCAGGCTAAGTCCGAATTGATGGAAGCCATCAAGGAAGAAGCACGCACCAAGGCCATGTCTCATGTTAAGGAGATCATGGAGGAGGCCAAGCTCAATGCCTCGAAAGAAGCCAAGAAGATCATCATCCAGACTATACAGCGCACAGGTGCTGAGCAGACCATTGAGAATGCCATCACGGTATTTAACTTGGAAAGCGATGAAATAAAGGGCCAGATCATCGGTCGTGAAGGCCGTAACATACGTGCTCTTGAAGCGGCCACCGGTGTTGACCTGATAATAGACGATACCCCGGAAGCGATAGTATTAAGCTGCTTTGACCCGCTCCGCCGCGAGATAGCGCGCCTGTCATTACAGCGCCTGGTGCAGGATGGCCGTATCCACCCCGCCCGTATTGAGGAGGTTGTGGAAAAGACCAAGAAGCAGTTGGAAGAACAGATAATGGAAATAGGAGAGCGCACTATTATTGAGCTTGGTGTTCACGGTCTGCACAAAGACCTGGTGCGCCTGGTAGGTAAGATGCGCTTCCGTTCATCATACGGCCAGAACCTGCTGATGCACTCGAAAGAAACCGCCAACCTTTGCGGTATCATGGCTGCGGAATTAGGACTGGGACAAAAAGTAATAAAACTCGCAAAACGTGCCGGTCTCCTGCACGATATAGGTAAAGTGCCTGATGAAGAAACAGAGTTGAGCCACGCATTGCTGGGTGCTAAAGTAGCCGAGCGTTGCGGTGAACATGCCGCTATCGTGAACGCGATAGGCGCCCACCACGATGAAATGGAAATGACCTACATCATTTCGCCTATCGTGCAAGCTTGTGATGCCATAAGCGGTGCACGCCCCGGCGCCCGTCGCGAGATGATGCAAAGCTACCTGCAGCGTATCAAAGACCTCGAAAGCCTTGCAATGGCTTACACGGGTGTTGAAAAAGCATACGCCATACAGGCCGGCCGCGAGCTGCGCGTGATAGTGGAAGCAGACAAAGTAAGCGATGCCGACAGCGATAAACTGTCATTCGAGATAGCCGACAAGATCCAGAAAGAAATGCAGTATCCCGGCCAGATAAAGGTTACGGTCATCAGGGAACTTCGCGCCGTAAACATAGCGAGATAATACACAGCCATACAGGCGTTTAAATATTGAAACTGCAACAGCCACGCTGTTGCAGTTTTGCTTTATAAAAAAGATACCAAGCCACCAATTACCCGGGCCTTCAGGCCGGGGAGAAGTTGCGTCCCTCACAACGGGTCTTTAGCCCAATATGTAATGCAACTTTTTGGCTTTTGAATTTTGACTTTTGAATTATTTGATACTGGCATAATTATTATCACTAGTGTAAGCACATAAAAGCAATGTAGCTTTGTGGTCTAAATCAGTATTATGACTTGTAAAAAGATGGTGATACTGGGCGCAGGTTTCGCGGGCCTGCAAGTGGCAAGAAGAATAAAAGGCACCGACTGCGAGATAACATTAATAGACCAATACAACTTCCACCAGTTCCAGCCGCTGTTCTACCAGGTTGCTACAGCCAGGCTTGAACCAAGCGCCATTTCATTTCCCCTGCGCAAGGTATTCCAGCGAAAGAAGAATGTGCACGTACGCATAGCCAAAGTGACTCAGGTAGACACTGCAAAACAACAGGTTATCACGGATGAAGGTATATTCGACTATGACTACCTGGTAATAGCCACGGGTTGCACTTCCAACTACTTTGGTAACAAGAACATTGAGCAGTATGCCTACCCGATGAAGTCGACAACGGATGCCATCACCATACGTAATCGCATACTATTGAACTTTGAGGACGCACTCAGGGCTACACCGGAGCAACTTGAGAGCATAATGAACATAGTGGTAGTAGGTGGTGGCCCCACTGGTGTGGAAATGGCAGGGGCTATAGCTGAGATGAAGAAATATGTGCTGCCCCGCGACTACCCCGATATGGACTTCTCCAGCCTCAATATTTATCTGCTTGAAGGTGGCGATAGCACGCTGGCTGCAATGAGCAAGGCCTCTCAACAGAAGTCGCAGGAATATTTGGAACAAATGGGTGTAAAGGTTTGGACAAACGCACTGGCTGCAGACTACGACGGCAAGCAGATCACCTTAAAGGACGGCAGGATAGTACCCACACGCACCATGATATGGGCTGCCGGGGTGATGGGCAATGTGCCCGCAGGCATACCGAAAGAGCTCATAGTGCGCGGCAACAGGATAAAGGTAGACCACTATAGCAGGATAGAAAGCATCCCCAACGTGTTTGTCATCGGTGATGTGAGCTATATGGAGAATGACGACTTCCCCAAAGGGCATGCACAATTGGCCAATGTAGCCATTAACCAGGCAAAGAACCTTGCCGATAACATTAAGCGCCTGATGAAGGACCAGCCTATGAAGGAGTTCAAATACAGGAACCCCGGCACCATGGCTACCGTGGGCAAACGAAAAGCAGTTGTTGACCTGCCATTCATGAGCTTCCAGGGCTTTTTTGCATGGCTCACATGGATGTTCCTGCACCTGATGCTGATATTGAGCGTAAGGAACAAGCTCACGATATTCATCAATTGGGCCATCAGCTACTTCACCAACGATACCACGCTAAGGCTGATACTATTACCCACCCGCAAGCAAGTGGAACTTGGGCAGGAACACCACAGCCTGCAGGATAAGCCGCTTACCTGAGGTGATTTTCAGGGTGAATAAATAAAAGTCTGTAACAAAAACAGTATCTTTTGCGATACACTGTTTTCAACCTTTCTTATGTTACAGATAAAGAACTTATCCAAAACTTATCCCAATGGGGTGCAGGCCCTGAGAGACGTATCACTCGATATTTCCAATGGCATGTTCGGGCTGCTGGGGCCAAACGGCGCCGGCAAGTCTACCTTAATGCGCACTATAGCCACCCTGCAGGATGCAGACAGCGGCAGCATTATGTTCGGCGGTATAGATGTGATGAAGCAAAAGCATGAGTTGCGGAAAGTGCTGGGCTACCTGCCGCAGGAGTTTGGTGTATACCCGAAGGTCTCGGCCGAGGAAATGTTACACTATATAGCCCGACTGAAGGGAATAGACAATGCAAAAGAAAGAAAGGAACTTGTTACGGCATTGCTGCAACAGGTGAATCTCTACAACCATAAAAGTAAGTTCCTTGGTGGCTATTCGGGCGGTATGAAACAGCGCTTTGGTATAGCACAGGCCCTGATAGGAAATCCCAAACTCATAATAGTTGATGAGCCTACGGCCGGCCTTGACCCTGCTGAGCGCCTGCGTTTCAACAACCTGCTGAGCGAGATAGGGGAGAACATCATAGTGATCCTCTCAACCCATATTGTGGACGATGTAAGCGAGCTCTGTAACGACATGGCTATAATAGCCAACGGGCAGGTAGTACAGCGCGGCAATCCTGAATCGCTCATAGCAGCTGTGCAAAATAAAATATGGAGCAGGCGTATAAAGAAGGCCGATGTGACAGCATACCAGGAAAAATACAAGGTCATCCTCTCCAAGCTATCCGGGGGCGATGTGATGATACACATCTTTAGCGAGGAAAACCCCGGTGATGGCTTTGCCATGGAGCGCGCAGGACTGGAAGACATTTATTTCGCAAATATTGCCTAAGCCATAAAATAATTAACAAATGTTTGGACACATTTTCACGTTCGAGGTAAGGCGTTGGCTCAGGTCAATATCTACGTATATATACATGCTTATCCTGTTCCTTATCACTTTCTTCACAGGACTGCTGATAGGGGGCACATGGCCGGGTGTGACGGCAAACTTTGGCGGAGAAAAGATATTTGCCAATTCCCCTGTTATCATAGATGCAATGCTCACCAACATCAATACCTATGTTGGGCTCATAATAGTTGTGGCGGTGATCGGCAATTCAGTATTGAAAGACTTTACGAACAACACAGCGGCGCTTATTTTCACTACGCCTGTCTCTAAGTTCAATTATCTCTTTGGCCGTTTTTGTGCCTCACTGTTTATAGTACTCATTATTCTTACAGCCACGGGCCTTGGTTTGATGGCTGCCTTTTCCTCGCCATGGGTGAACGCAGACAGAATGGAGGCTTTTCACTTGTCGTACTATGTTGCTACTTATTGGCAGTCGGTCATCCCGAATGCCCTGCTGGATGGTGCCATATTCTTTGCAGTAAGTCTTATAGCACGCGATATATTTGTGATCTGGTTATCCCTGATCGTATTTTTTGTGGCTATCGGTATCTCCAATTCATATTTCTCTTCGCTCGAGCATCAAACACTTTCGGCTTTGGTAGATCCCCTGGGCACACATGCCAAACGTGCTATAAGCAAGTACTGGAGCACCTACCAGAAGAATCACTACCACTATACAATGACCGGCCTCTTCCTGTATAACAGGTTGCTATGGATAGGGGTATCATTTGTGTTACTGGCTGTTGGCTATTCTTTCTTTTCGTTTACCGGTACCGCACGTAAGTTGTTCTTCAATAAGATAAAACTGAAGGACAATGCCATACCGGTATTTAAAAAGTCGGACCTGAACAGGGATGCTTTGCCGAAAGTTACTCTGTCCTTTGGTCGCGTTACTTATCTTAAAAGCCTTTGGGGGCTCTCAGTAAACGAATGCAAGACCTTACTGCGCAATACCTACTTCAGGATAATATTGCTTTTCGGCATGCTGCTTTTACTGTTGGTTTCCTTCCAGCTGGGCAAGATATACGACACTTCTACTTACCCTGTTACCTATATCGTAGCAGAGTTCCTTGAAGGTACTTTCCATATTGTGATCGTTGTGATAACCTTTATGTTCGCCGGCGAGCTTGTATGGAAGGCTCGCGACTACAGGATGAGCAATATACTTGATGCATTGCCTGTGCCCAACTGGGTATTCTACTTTAGCAAGATGGTAGGCCTAATGTTCATGCAGGTGATATTGCTTTGCCTGGTAATGGTATGCGGCATACTCGTACAAACCTTTATGGGATATATGCATTACGAGCTGCCTGTATACCTTGAGTACCTCTTTGGCTTCAGGCTGATAGACTTCTGGCTGCTGGCTATATTGGCTGTTCTGGTACAAACATTGGTTGGTAATAAGTATGTGGGCTATTTTATTCTTGCCATATTCTATCTCTGGAACAGCACATTTGCGCAATTGGTATTGAAGCACAACCTCTTTGTCTTTATGTCCGACCCGGGTGTGGAGTACTCTGATATGAATGGCTTCGGGCATGCCATATTCCCATATATCGTGTTTAAAGTGTACTGGGGATCACTGGCTTTGTGTTTTGCAGCACTATCAAGTTTACTATGGGCGCGCGGCAGCGAAACAGGTTTGAGACTCAGGTGGCGCCATGCAAAGCTGAAAGAGGCAAGGGCAGGCTGGGTGGTTATCCTCATTGGCTTGATCGTCTTCATCAGCTGTGGGGGATTTATTTACTACAACACCAATGTTCAAAATGAGTTCCGTACCTCCTTCCAGCAGGAAGAACAGCAGGCTAACTATGAACGGCTGTACAAGAAGTACAATAATATACCACAGCCTAAGATCACAGCGGTAAAGCTGGATGTGGATATATACCCAAAAGAGCGCAACCTGCACGCGGGAGGTGTTTTTACTCTGAAAAACAAGTCAGTACATCCCATAGACTCGGTGCATATACTTATAGCGAGCGATGCTAAGCTAGGTAAGGTAAATTTTAGTACCGGTGCCCGACTTGCCTTTTACGATTCCGTAATAGGCTACAGGATATATAAATTGACACAGCCGATGCAGCCCGGGGATTCAATACTGTTGACCTTTAATACCGATATCATTACGCACGGGTTCCAGCATAATTTTTCTGGCCTTGGCGCACCCTTATATAATGGTACCTTCCTGAACAATACTTCATTCCTGCCTTCAATTGGTTATAATGAAGGCTATGAGCTGGCCGACAATACAACAAGGAAAAAGCACAAACTGGGCTACAGGCCAACCTCGCATCCTATTACGGACACGCTGGCTTACCAGCACAACGAGCTATCACAGGATGCTGACTTCATAGATTTCGATGCCACGCTAAGTACAGTGCCTGATCAAATAGCTATAGCCCCCGGCTACCTGCAAAAGGAATGGACCACAAATGGCAGGCGTTATTTCCACTATAAGATGGACAGCCCTATTCTCAATTTCTATTCCTTCTTGTCGGCAAGATACGAGGTGAAGAAAGAAATGTGGAACGGCATTAGCCTGGAGATATATTACACGAAGGGGCATGAGTATAATCTTGACAGGATGTTCAACGGTATGAAGAAATCATTGGCTTATTATTCGGCGGAATTCTCGCCTTACCAGCACAGGCAGGTGCGCATATTGGAGTTTCCCCGTTATAGCACCTTTGCGCAGTCATTCCCTAATACCATACCATTCTCCGAGGGTATTGGTTTTATAGCTGATGTGAATGACAGCAGTAAAGATGATGTCGATTATCCTTTCTACATCACTGCCCATGAAGTGGCGCATCAGTGGTTTGCCCACCAGGTGATAGGTGCCGATGTGGAAGGGTCTGTGGTACTGGTTGAGACACTGGCCCAGTACGGCGCGATAATGGTGATGCAAAATGAATACACGGCCGAAAAGCTCCGTAAGTTCCTGCACATAGAAATGGACAACTATTTGTCCAGCAGGTCAAATGAGGGTGAGAAGGAGAAGCCGCTGGCTTATATCGATGAAGGCCAAGGCTACATCCGGTACCAGAAGGGCGGCATCGTAATGCATGCGCTTAATAATTACCTGGGCGGCGATAGCCTGAATCACGCCCTGAGCAGGTTCGTACACCGCTATGCATTCCAGGGCCCCCCTTATCCCACTACGCTCGACCTGATGAGATATATCCGCGAGGTAACGCCTGATTCACTGCAATATTTTGTGACCGATATATTTGAGAAGATAACCCTGTATAAGAACAAGGTAGCAGAGGCGAAATTGACAAAAATGCCTGATGGAAAATACCAGGTCAACTTCAGTATAGAATCACAGAAGCTATACTCGGACAGTACAGGCCTTGAAAAACCTGTGGCCTCGAACGATTATATTGAGGTAGGGGTCTACAACGGCAAACGTAAAATGTTGAAACTGGAACGTTACAAGATACCCGGAGGTACTACAAAGCTCAGCATGATCGTGGATGAGAAACCTGAAAAGGTGATCGTTGATCCGAGAGTGCTGCTCATAGACAAAGACTTTAACGATAACGAACTGAAGCTTACTGAAGGAGCGGCAGTGGCAAAAAAATAAAGGGTGCAAAGCGCATCCTTTATTTTCCATGTTCTATATACTTAACCAGCATTCGTTTGGCTATAGGCAGCAGCGTTTCATTGAGCGGTACCTGTAAGGGAGATTCAACGCTGTATACCGCAGGATTCGGTAGCGTGCGTATAGTCCGTATGATGTCGCGTTTTATTTGTTCATAAGTATTGGCAATATTCTTTCCCCAGCTATCGATGTAAGTTATTTTTATGCCCCGGTACTTTGCCGCCATGTGCTCAAAAATGCTGATAGTGTATGCATAAGCCCGCACTTCCGATACATTGCCGTAGCGCAATAACAAGTAGCCTTCATTTTTGTACAGAGGTATAATGCCAATAGGTTCGATGCGCATTTGCTTTTCCACGAGGTCATAGATCTCGGTGCCATTTTCAATGGTGCCTTTCATCTCGTCCAGTGCGTATTGGGTTATACGCTCCAGTTCCTGCATCAGGGCATTATCAGCCAGCATTTGCTCATAGGTGAGCTCCAGCTTTTGAATGTCTATACTTTCCAGCCGCTTAGGAAAGCGCTCCTGCAGGAATTTTTTATTATCGCGAAAAGCTACCAGGTTATTGTAGTGAAAAACCACATCTGCGAGTGGGGGGTATAACCGGGCCTCCTTAAAATGTGTGTTCACTTCCTGCAGGTAGGCCAGCAGCCTGTATTTCTGCAGCTCAAAATCAATATACCCATCTATGAACCAGGTTTCGCTTAACATCATAATAGTCAGCCTTTTGTACCTAAAAGTTACAAAATATTATGCCATCATGAGTGTTAAAATTGGAGAAAGTATAATTGTCCGGGGATAACCTGTTATTCGTTAAGCGAACCCATCATTTCAATTTGTACACTCTTACCACGCTGCTATTAAGCACCTTGACATTATATACAATTTCGGGAAAGCTAAAATCCTCGGGGTGATCGCGGAAATTGGTGATATGATAGTCGTAGTCATCGCTGTTTTCTACCAACCTTATTCTTTTCTTCTGTTCTTCGGTGAGCATAAGGTAATTATTGAACAAGGGCTCGTGTGAATATGCCACGGTAATAACAGGCCTGTTGTCGTGGGCCAGGATGTAGTCGTAGCCCTGCTTTACCGAGCTGCCCCAGTAATCGAACTCAAAGTTTTTTCTCAAATATTCATCTTTGTGCGAAATAAGCTCATTGAAATAAACCTGCTGGAAGGGATGGTTGCGTATCATAAAGAACAATACGGATGCAGACTGAGCGACGAATAGCATGCGTGCCAGCTGCTGCGGCCGGCCTTTGGGTATTTTAGACAGGGCAAAAATAGCCAGCATAGCCAGCGGCGGGTATATAAAGAACATGTGCCTCCAGTCATCGTAGATGTTGAAGCGGAACCAGATGAGCGAAAAGAAGGGCACAGCAAAGGCACCGAAAAAAAGGATGAAATTGCGCTCTCTTGTATTGGTAAGATAAAGGAGAGGCTTTTTAAAGAATAGCACCACCACAAGTATGCAGCCCGCGGCCCCTGCAAACAGCCAAATGGCGGGGATGGTAGTAGCCATCCAAAAAGGAAGGTACTCTCTTGGCATTTGGCCCGGTATAAATTTTGCACCCTTGAAATATGCGCCTATTATCTCATTTTTTGAAAACCTGTCGTAGGCGTACATGAGCTTATTCAGCGGATCGTGCCACAAAAAAGGCCATGCGGTATACAAGGTTAGGGCAAAGCCCGCAATAAATACTCCCAGGTTCTTCAACACAGCCAGGCTTTTTCCCTTCCTGACGAGTGCCGTAACAAGGTCTATGAGCAGAAACGCACAAAAGATATAGGCAAACAGTAGCTCCATCACCCGTATACTGGTTCCGTAACCGCAAATCACACCCAGCAGCAAGTAGTACTTCGCCTTATTTTTTTCAAATGCTAACTGCCCGATCGCCATAGTGATTACCACTACGCACAACAAGGGTATGTCTTTGGTATTGAAATAGGAGTGTGCATATATCCTTGGCATCAGTACCAGTAGTATAAATGCCAGGCAGGCCAGGAACTGGCTTTTGTACAGCCTGTAGACCAGCAAATAACCAAAAAACATACTGATGAGGAAGAAAATATGCGTCACCAGGTGCCGCATCAGGTATTGCTCCCTGCTGTTAACCAGGTGTAATTTCTTTTCCAGTGCTATAAGCGGCAGCTCAAAACCAACGCCATAGCTCCTGTTGTAATATCGCTGCAGGCTATCATCGCCATGAAAGACATAGTCATAGCTTACGGTGCCTATCCTTCTTTGTTCAGGTTCGTCGAAGGATATACCATAGTCTTTATAGCATACAAGGCCCGTAATAAAAAAGATAATGAAGAGAATAATGCCGGGCCGGTATTGTCGCATTGCTTACTGGGGGTTGCTATTATGCTGATTTTTTGAATTGCTGGCATTATTGCACTTATATGGCTATTGCTGCCTTACACACTCCAACTGGTAAGAAGTATAATAAGCGGTCTCCTCACCTGGAGTTTCTTTCTCCAGCGTCACAATATCTTTGTAAGTTTTATCACATTCTTCCGTGGTCTTTATTTCGCTGTATGCAGGTATGCTGTCCTTTACGTGGTAGCTGTATTTCTGTGTACAGGTATAGCAAAACTTAGCGTCTCCCTTCGAACAGGAAGCCAGCAAGCCGGAGGCGATGAATATCAAAGCGATCTTTCTCATAAAGTGGTATGAAAATAAGAAATAATGCAGGTTTGTCAAAATTAATGAGCGATAGGCGGGGATTATCCATCGTGCTATTCAAATATTAGAATTGAAGAAGGACTAAAACATTGCTGTAATCCACGGGAAAACAAAAGGGACAAAAGATGATTCATCTCTTGTCCCTTTTTCTGCGGAGAGACAGGGATTCGAACCCTGGATACCCTTTGACAGGTATACACACTTTCCAGGCGTGCCTCTTCAACCACTCGAGCATCTCTCCGTTGAAGGGCAGCAAATGTAAGCAATATTTTTTAGCGGAAAACTTTTTCGGCATTCAGGCTGGTAATGTCGCCTACATCAGCAGCGCTCATACCCATTATATCACCTATTTTCTCAGCTATCAGCGGGATATAGCTGCTTTCATTTCTCTTTCCCCGGTAGGGAACAGGGGCAAGGTAAGGCGCATCCGTTTCCAGCACTACATGTTTTATGCCTATTTCTTTCAATATTTCGGGTAGGTTGCTTTTCTTGAAGGTCACCACACCACCTATGCCCATATAAAGGCCAAGCTCACTTATCTGCACTGCCTCCTCCATACTCCCGCCGAAGCAATGGAATATCCCTCTTAACTTACCGTTCTGCTTCCTGCTCACTATATCTATACAGTCCTGTGTCGATTCCCGGCTATGTATTACTATAGGCAGGTCATATTTCAAGGCCCAGTCTATCTGTGTTTCAAAAGCCTCTATTTGTTGTGTTTTAAAAGTCAGGTCCCAATAGTAGTCAAGGCCTATCTCGCCAAGGGCATAAAACTTTCGTTCAGCAAGCCATTTTTCTACACCCGCAAGTTCCTCTTTGTAATTTTCTTTCACATAGGTGGGATGCAGTCCCATCATAGGGTAGCAGTGCTCAGGCCATTTGTCGGCCAGGTGCAGCATATCTTTCACGGTACTGCTGTCACAGTTGGGCATGTACATTTTAGTAACGCCGGCATCAAGGGCGCGCTGTATCATAGCGTCCTCTTCGCTCATCAACTGCTCGTCGTACAGGTGGGTATGTGTATCTATGAACATGTTTAGTTCTTTGGCAGGGCCTCGAGGTTCCAGTTATTTTTCTTGCAGTGTTCCAGCACGCGGGGCAGGGCATAGCTCATGCGCTCCCATGCTTTCTCGCTATCGTGAAATACCACGATCGATCCCGGCTCTATATTGTCGATCACATTTTGCGCACATTGCTCCGGAGTAAGCTCAGTATCAAAATCGCCGCTCAATACGTCCCACATATAGATCTTCCAGTCCGGTTTCTTTTTATGCAGTATGCGCACCTGCGATATTTTTATCCTGCCATATGGCGGCCTGAAACAGGCGCTGCTGATATGCTTTGATGCCAGCAATATGTTCCCCAGGTATTTCTTATTGTCGGTGGTCCATCCGTTCAGATGGTTCTGTGTATGGTTCCCGGTAGTGTGCCCGTCGTTCAGCATATGCTCATAAATATCCGGGTGCTCATCCACATTCTTGCCTATGCAGAAGAAAGTAGCTTTAGCTTTATGCTTTTGCAGTTCCGCGAGTACGAAGGGTGTCGCAACAGGGTGGGGGCCATCATCGAAAGTGATATATACCGTGGGCTTTCCATTTTGGGGCATATTCCATACCAGCTCTTTTGAAAAGAACCTTTTTACCCACCATGGTGTTTTTACCCAGTACGAAGACATAATACGGCTACAAAATTGAAATGAACCTAAATCTTCACAAGAAGCCCCTGCTGTATCCAGCCTTTACGGCCATCAGGCAGTGTTACCTCCCAATACCCGTCTTGCTCGTCCTCTATTTTCACGGTGGTACCTTCAGGTACCAGTATCTGCGGCTTATTATTCTTAGGGCTGTTAGTTAGGGGGGCGTCCTGCTGCATTACTACTGCAGCATGGCTTTCGTGTCTCAGCGCCGATGAATAAGAAAGAATAAGACCAAGTAAAAGTAATATTCCCAGCACAATATTCACCTGTCTGTGATAAGAAAGCTCCAATTTCCCCATCCGCCTGCCGATAAGCAAGCCTAAAAGTACCAGGAATAGCAACAGGCTGATAACCGACCACATCGTTGCATTATTCACCTGTGTCACAGATTTCCACCAGCGCACAAAAAATATATCCTCGCCACCTTGTATCCTGCTGGCTATGCGGCTTTGGGTAAGTATCAGGTTATCCTCGGCTTCTTTATAGCCCGGGTCCTGGTGTAGGGCCCGTTCATAATTGAGCACTGCCGGGCCTATTTCATTTAGTTTGTAATAAGTATTGCCGAGGTTGTAATACAGTACAGCATCATTTGGCTTTTTTGCAGCAAGGAGTTCATAGTAATATGCCGCGCTGTCATATTGTTTCTGGCTGTAAAATTTATTGCCTTTCTGCCACCAGTCGTTCACCGGGGCAGCAAATAGTGAGAGCGTATATAAAAGGATTATTGGGCTTATCCAAAAACTTTTTTTCATTAGGCAATTATCGTTTCTTCCAGTTCGCTGATTACTTTAATAGCATTTTCGTAGGTGTTCTGCATTTGTTGCGATCCGCCTGCGGGAGCATACAGCGCGGTTTCGCATTCGCTTACCACTTGCTCCATTTTCTGCTGCAAATTAACAGGAACTTTGCGTTCTTCCAATGCTGCCTTAGCAGTTTCATGCGATAAAGAAGAAAGCGGGATGTTCAGCTTGTCGCTGAGGTATAACCATATGGCTTTGGATATTTCTTCATAAAATGGGCCGCGGTCGTTCTGCTTCAGCAGCTTTTGGGCGGTTACCAGGCGCTTCAGGGCTATTTTGTTGGCCCTCCTGTTCTTCAGCTTCACTATGTCTTTCGACAGTTCTTCATCACGTTTTTTCCAGAATATTATGCCTACAAAGGCAAGCAGGGGTAGGGCATACATAGACCAGTATACCGGGGTGAACAACAATGGTTTGCCGTTATAAGAAAGGTTGTCCAGCGGTTTAGTAGCTATGTTATGTATGTCGGTAAGCGGTTTATTATTCTTCGCCACAGCGGGGTTATAGTTCTTCCCCGGTTTTACATGCAGCGATATCGCTTGCGTATGCAATGTTACATACTCACCACTCTGCGGGTCGTAGTAAGAAAAATCAGTTGCAGGTATGTTATAATCGCCTGGTGTATGAGGGGCTATAGGGTAGGTGATGATCTTCGATCCGCTTATGGTCGTGCTGCGGCCCGTCACAGTATCCACCACCTGCGGATCGTAGCCATCAAGGCCGTTGGGCAGGTTCAGCCTGGGTGCTTCTATCAGTTTCAGGTTACCGCTTCCGGTTATTGTCAGGCTGAGGTTTGCACTTTCGTCGGTAGTCAGTTCCTTTTTATCTATTTTGCTGCTCACAGTGAACTTGCCCACTGCGCCACCGTAGTTAGCAGGTTTTCCCTTATCGGGCAGCGCAGTTACCGCTATTTTTACCGGGGTGCTTTTCAGGTGCACCTGTACATCACGGTAGGCCACCGTATTAAACATGTCATTGTTGAAGAAAGGGTCGTTCATCATCAGGCTCCCTGCCGCCTGGAAGAATGGATCGTCCGCGAACGGATTGCGCTGCCTTACCTGTTGTACGATGCGCGCTACACCTTGTGCTTCAGCAGGGTCCAGCTCCAGCGTTCCCGTTTGCTGGGGGAATAAAGCCGATTTCTTCAGCAGGAACACCTGGTACCTCTTTCCGTCAATTACTTCTTCTACCGGCTTCGGCTCTTTGGGTATGTCAAAATCCTGTGTCCAGAAGCCGTTGAGGGAGGGCAGTTTTGATATGCCCACTTGCATCGGTATGCGCGAGTACAGTTTATAGCTTGCCGTTACCTGTTCGCCCACATGCACCTTGCTTTTATCTACAGCTACGCGTATAAAAAGGTCTTTGTAAATATCCTGTGGAGCGGTAGCCTTTGGTTGCTGTGCTTGTTGCTGTGGCTGTCCTTGCTGCATGCGCTGCTGTTGCGCGCGCAGCTGTTGTAGCTGCTGCTGGCGGCGCTGCAGTAGTGCGGCGAAGGGATCGGCAAATGGATCATCACCAAAAGGGTCGGCACTTGCTTGTTGCTGCCTGCGCTGCTGTGCCGATGCCAATGAACCCGGAACTACTTGTATCGGCAGCGAGTTCGACTGGTATGTGTGCCCGGCAGCATCTTTGGCCGATGATGATGGTACGGTAAGCGTACCTGTATGCTTTGGCTGCAGTATATAAGTAAGCGATACGCTCACCGACTGTACTGTGCGGTTGCCTACTATCGAAACATTGGTGCTTTGTGAAGTGTATGGTCCGCCTGCGATATCAAAGTCAGGGCTGTTGATCTTTTCGATCGATTGCAGGTTGGGAACGTTTTGTATAGTGTAGGTTACTTGTACGCGGTCCTGCAGGCCTATTTTCTCTGCACTCGCATTGGCGGTAAAGGCCACATTTTGGCCATTTACATAACCATTGCATGCCACGAGCAACGTGCATACAATGCCGTAAAACCGTATGTTCTTTACTGGTAACATTTTTTAACGTCCACAAATTTAGCATTGCAGGCCTTCTATACTAATTTTTCGTAGTTAAAACCGAGTTAAAACGACCAAATTATAAGTCCCCTTTAACAGGTCTCAGCAGGATGGTCTCTACATTGGCCCCCATGCTTAGCGACCATGCTGCCCAGAGCATGGTCGCTACATCTGCCGGCTCCATAATGCGCCCGGGTTCTACCTCGCTGCCTTCCCACGACCGTGTTTCGGTTGCACCGGCACATATTGCGGTAACTTTAATGTTGAATTCTTTTAGTTCCTCCCTTAGGTTTTCCGAAAAGCCCAGCAGGGCATACTTGCTCACGCTATAGGCCCCGCCGTTAGGGTAGGCCTTCAGGCTGGCTACGGAGCACATATTGAACACATGGCCGCTTTTCTCCTTTTTCATCATCGGCAATACCCGGCGCGTAAGATGGTAAGCGCTGTACATATTTATGCCCATCAGTTCTTCCAATTGTCCATCCGCCTCTTCCGACAGCTTGCCGGGAAAATAGGTGCCTACATTATTCACCAGCATATCTATCTGGGGGAAGTTGGATAACACAGTGTCCCCAAAGCTCTGTGCATCTTCCTTCAGGCTCAGATCGGCTTGCTGTGCTATGATGTTTGCCTCGGGGTAGCGCTCGTTCCAATCCGCCTGCAGCAGTTCCAGTTCTTTTTTATTCCTCGAGCATATGGCTACCGAAAATCCTTCACTCAGCAGCTTTTCAGCTATTGCCTTGCCTATTCCGTGTGTGGCACCGCTTACTATTCCATATGGCATCTTCGATATATTTTTTTAGAAGAGCAACAATTTACATTCATTTGCAGAGAAAATGAACAATAATTTCATTCCCATGGTGCTCAACTGGAGCTCAGGCAAAGATGCTGCACTGGCTTACAAGCTATTGCAGGAGCAGGGCAAGTATAAAATTAGCCACCTGCTTACAACGGTTAACGACGAGCACGACAGGGTAGTGATGCACGGCGTTCGCGAAGGGCTCCTTGACCTGCAGGCCCAAAGAATGAATATCCCGCTCATAAAAATAAAGCTTCCTGCGGCCCCTTCTGACGATGTCTATAAGGCGGCAATGCAAAACACTTTGATGGTGCTAAAAGCCGAAGGCATCCGCACCGCAGCCTTCGGCGACATTTTCCTCGAAGACCTGAAAATGTACCGCGAACAGCAACTCGCACAAGTAGGTTTTGACGCGGTCTTCCCCTTATGGAAAAAAGATACTCGCGAGCTGGTAGAACTGGTTGAAGACTCCGGCATCGAAGCGATGATAGTCTGTCTCAATGAAAAATTCCTCGGCAAGGAATTCCTTGGCCGCAAGATAGACCGCAGTTTTCTAAATGACCTTCCACCAAACGTGGATCCCTGCGGCGAGAATGGAGAGTTCCACACTTTTGTTTACAATGCACCTTATTTTTCAGCAGCTATTGATGTCGTCAAAGGTGAGATAGTTCACAAGGCATATAAGCCCGCGACGAATGATCAGGACAAGTGGGGGACTGGTTTTTATTTTTTGGATATCTATTCTCTCTAATTCTGTCCCGGTTCTATCACCATCCCCACATTGACCTCCTGTAAAAAATGTACATCATGCGATACTACTATCAGTGTCCCTTCATATTCATTAATTGCTGTGGTCAATAGTTCCACATTTTGAATGTCCAGGTTGTTAGTCGGCTCGTCAAGTACTATCATGTCGGGGGCAGTGTTCCTTATGCTCAGGCAGCAAAGTGCCAGTCGCATCTTCTCCCCACCGCTCAGGTCTGCGCAGGCCTTGTCCCAGTCATTCTTCGCGAACAGGAAACGGCTTAGCTGGATCTTCACTTCATGTTCTGCCAGCTTTCGGCTGTTAAATAATTGCGCTTGCTCATAAACGTTTAGCTTATTGTCTATCAGCGAATAATCCTGGTCAATATAGACTGTCTTTGCTTCTGCCAACCGTATACTGCCTTTTTATGAGGGTGGTTTCCCCCGAGCCATTAGCGCCTGCTATAGCCACGCGCGCTCCACTTGCTATTTCAAAGCTCAATGGGTTTTTCCAAAGCCACTCATATCCGTATCGAATATTTATATCGCTTGCACTCACTAGTACTTTCCCTTTATGGAGGGCCGAATTGTCGAAACCTATTCTCATCTTGTCAGCCCCAGGTAGTTCATTGCGTAGCCTGTTTAGCTCTTCAGCTATACCTCCCACCTTACTTGCATGCACATCTTTCATGTGCGATGTGCTTTTCTCCGCATTATTCCTCAATGTATTCAAGGCTATGGTAGGTACGCCGGCCTTGTCTTGTTTTTTCCTGCCGCGCGCATCCAGTTTTTGCTGTCGTTCTATCGCTTCTCTTTTTGTCTCCTTCGCCTTGCGCAGTGCTTTTTCTTTGCTTTTTACATCCTCATCAAGTGCATTGCTTTCTACTTGTTTTTGTGTTGCATAAAGATCATAATTGCCACCGTACACCTTTATGCCCCCCTTACTTAGCTCATACATTGTGTTCAAAAGGTTCAGCAATCTCCGGTCATGACTTACCACAACTAGTGTATGTGAGGTCGACTTTATGTGATCATAAAGGATAGCACGGCTTTCCATATCCAGGTGGTTGCTCGGCTCATCCAGTAACACTATCTCCGGCTCATGTATCATTATGCCGGCAAGAAATACTTTGGTCTTTTGCCCGCCGCTCAGGCTTGCCATCATCCGGTTCAAGTCCATGTTCTCAAGGCGCCAGTGCCTTAGGGCTTCAGCGCAGCGTTCTTCTATGTTCCAGTCGTCATTCAATGTGGTCAGATTTGCTTCCGTTACATTGCCGCTCAGTATGCCGTTCATGGCCTTTAGTTTGCCTTCTATGCCGAGGGCCTCTGCTACCGTTAGCTCATTGAATTGCCCGAAAATTTGAGGTACGTAATAGGGCTTCGATGCGGCCTTCACATAACCGGCCGAAGGCTGCAAAACACCGGCCATCATTTTTAATAGTGTCGACTTACCTGCGCCATTGTTACCCAATAAGGCTATTTTGTCTTTTTTATTAATTGTCAGATCTATGTGATCAAATAATAGATCCTTATTAGGATGCAGGTAGGCTACATCTTGTAGAATAAGCATATTTCATTCTTTAGAAATGGAACAATCGCAGGACACTTTGATTTGTTCCTGCTATCTGTCTTTTATGAACGAAATAATTCTACATTGGTATTTGAAGAGATTTAGGTAGCAAAGATATGAATTTTCCCAACACTGGTATTGGTTTGGCCCGAAACGCGTAACTTCAAAAAATGAAGAGAATAACTCTATCAGCAGTTTTTGCGACCTCAGCTATTGTAGCAAGTGCGCAAAATAAAGTTGAGACCATCAATATTAGCAGCTAACCGCAGTATATAATGCTCAAAAAACCGATGCCGATCTTATACAGCAAGCCCTTGCCATGGTTAGCTTTGTGCAGACGATGTAAAAGCCGAATTAGTGGCTTATTGCTAAGCTTGATTATTGCTTTAAAAAACCTGAATAGCGAATCAAATATTGCTAACGATGAAAATACCTCCCTCAACAAAATTCACTTCTGTCGAAGAATATTTTTCCTGCTTCCCTGCTGATGTGCAGGCTATTTTGGAGGAAATGAGAAAGACCATAAAGCAGGCAGCGCCAAAAGCGACGGAAGTCATCAGCTATAATATGCCTGCATTCAAGCAGAATGGAGTATTGGTGTACTATGCGGCTAATAAGGAACATATTGGTTTCTATCCCACAGCTGCTCCAATAAAAGTTTTCGAAAATGAATTGGAGGCCTACAAAACATCAAAGGGTGCTATCCAGTTCCCTATTAATAAACCTATTCCCAAAACGTTGGTAAAATCCATAGTTAAATATCGTGTGGCCGAAGACGCACAAAAAGCAGAGGCGAAAACTAAAAAGTCAAAGTGAGATAGTACTTGACTTGTTATTGCGCATAATGACTCAATGTGGATATCCTTTTTTGGAACCGCCCCTGCCCACATCGTATCTTGCAAAGTCGCAAGCCCGCTTTCCCGTCCTTGCGAGCTTGCATTGCTTGTGGGCGGCTGCGACAGCCTGTTCCCATGCATATCGGGAAAGCGATCTTCAGTTGAGAGTTTTTGTTCAGCTAAATTGAAGTTCTTTGAAAGCCGGGACAGTTCACAAGGAGTTGTCGAAACTTCCGATAATCGGAAATTTCGGGTCAAAACCGGAACTAAATCGGAAGCACTATTCACATTAGATAAGTGATATAAAAAATTGACAATCAATAATTAAGACAAAAAAATGTGGATAAACGACTTCCGATTCTAAAAATATCACGAAACCGGATTGCCACGAACTAAACAACCAATTAACCTTTTAACTAATCAACCAATCAACTAACTTTGCCGCGTCAAAAAATCATTCAATTTAAAATCTTCAATAATCAATAGCAATGGACTTTCGTATTGAAAAAGACACAATGGGTGAAGTACAGGTACCCAAAAATGCATATTATGGTGCCCAGACACAGCGCTCTATAGATAACTTCAAAATAGCCCAGGATATCAACAGGATGCCTAAGGAGATCATTCGTGCCTTTGCATACCTCAAGAAAGCAGCAGCCCTTACCAATACGGAACTGGGCGTGCTCCCCAAAGAAAAGAGCGATGCCATTGGCAAAGTTTGCGATGAAATACTGGAAGGTAAGCTCGATAATGAGTTTCCACTGGTAGTTTGGCAAACAGGATCGGGTACACAGTCTAATATGAATGTGAACGAAGTGATCGCCTATCGTGCACACGTGCTTAATGGTGGGCAGCTTACAGACAAAGACAAATTCATTCACCCGAACGATGATGTGAACAAATCACAGTCATCCAACGATACCTTCCCCACAGCTATGCACATAGCAGCATACAAGATGCTGGTAGATGTAACCATCCCCGGCATTAAAAAGCTGCGCGATACGCTCGCACAGAAGTCGAAAGACTATATGCATATAGTGAAGATAGGCCGTACCCATTTCATGGATGCTACGCCGCTCACACTGGGCCAGGAGATCAGCGGCTACGTATCTCAGCTCGATCATGGTCTTCGCGCTATCAATAATACGTTGGCACATCTTAGCGAGTTAGCATTGGGCGGTACTGCAGTCGGCACAGGTATTAACACACCTCCCGGCTATTCCGAAAATGTAGCCGGGCAGATAGCTAAGCTCACAGGCTTGCCCTTCATCACTGCCGAAAATAAATTCGAGAGCCTCGCAGCGCACGATGCAATTGTCGAAGCACATGGCGCACTTAAGACAGTAGCCGTTAGCCTCATGAAGATCGCTAATGATATCCGTATGCTCAGCTCAGGCCCACGCTCCGGTATTGGCGAACTCCACATACCCGATAACGAACCCGGTTCATCTATTATGCCGGGCAAAGTAAACCCCACACAGTGCGAAGCGCTTACCATGATAGCTGCACAGGTAATGGGCAACGATGTAACCATAGGCATAGGCGGCGCCACCGGCCATTTTGAGCTCAACGTGTTCAAGCCTGTAATGATATTCAACTTCCTGCACAGCGCCCGCCTGATAGGTGACGGCTGTGTATCATTCAATGATAAATGTGCTGTAGGTTTAGAGCCGATAGAAGCTAACATCAGGAACCATGTGAACAACTCGCTGATGCTGGTGACGGCGCTCAATACTAAGATAGGCTATTACAAAGCTGCAGAAATAGCACAGACCGCACACAAAACAGGAAAGACCTTAAAGCAAACTGCCATCGACCTCGGCTACCTCACCGCCGAGCAATTCGACGAATGGGTGGACCCGAAAGATATGGTGGGCGAGATAAAATAATTATCGCTGTATCCACTTTAAGGTCTGCTTGTAACTGCCTTCGGCATTTTGCAGGCAAACGATGTATGTGCCGGGGGCAAGATTCGGTAGTTTGGCAATATGTTGGCCTGCAGCAAAACTCAGTTCTTCGTTTGAAACTGTCTTGCCCTCCAGGTCAGTTATTATCATTTGCAGCTTCCCCCCTTTGGTAAAGGCGAATACCAGGCTGGCGCCATTATTCGACGGGTTGGGCGTAATAACAGGTGCACGGTCATTATCAGGAGCATTGGCTACGGCTGCTGAGTTTATATAAGCTGTATCGTCGGCTACATTGTAGTCGCTCAGCACATGACCATCCTTATCAATGATCTTTGTGTTGCTCAGGTGAAATATGATAGGCTCATCATTGCCCACGTTCTTTGGTATCACAAACCTCATCGTAGCGATAGTGCCTCCGCCTGATATATTTTGGTGGTCGGTGCGGGCCAGTACACAGTCTATATCGCTCGCGCTGCGGGCCTTCGTAAAAGTAAGTATGTTCCCGCTGCTGCCTGGCCAACTGTTGTCGTAGTTGAGCGTCGGGGTATTGTCTGGCCCGGCTCCTAGTACTTGTATATTCGTCGCTATGCCATACAGGTTGTTCATGCTCGTACCCTTATCGCCCAGCTTTAGCGGAAGGGTTACAGTGTCGCCCTGGGCAAATACGATACCGGCCAGGTCGAATTGCAGTGTAGCCAGCCCCGGCGTATTAGACTGCCAGGCCGAGCCTCCCTGGTGCGGGGCTGTATAGTTCGCATCTACGGCATAAAGGTCATAGTTGTCTATTATCCCGTTGCCATTGCAATCTGCATGGTCGTAGTTTACATTGTCGGTAAAACTATTGCTCCAATCAGCGCAAAATTGCCGCTGCCAAACAGTACTCGGGAACATTCGTTTGGGTCCCGTTTTGCCGTATGCTACAGCGATAGCAAGCGGATCATATAGGTCAACGCTGTGATCATTGTTTGCATCGCCCGGCCATATTGCATCGCTATCAACGCTGTTCTTCAGGATAGTCAGCTTCTTACCGCTGTACGACTGTCCCCCATACCTCATAGTGAAGGTATACACCCCCTCCGGGAGATCCAGGGCGTCTATAATCAATGAATCGCTGTACCCGGGCCCATAGTCAACTTTAAGATGTTCTTTTGTTGCGATCGTTATTTGGTCAAGTTGCATAACAACGTTATCAGTGATAGCATTGCCATCGTCCAATTGTATGAAATAGTAAACTACGAGCTTTGCCCCCTGTTGCATGCTGTCAGCAGGTTTGCAAGTAGCAGACAGCGTATAGAAGTTCCCTTTTCTTCCCACTGGCTGTTGCGAAAAGGACGATGCACTAATGAGCAGCATTGAGATCAGGGCAAATGGTAGCTTCTTCATATGCAATGCGTTTTAGGTAATGTTAAAATAACGCAAATGCTAAAGAATTATTATGTAATAAATAAAAAATTTAAGGGAGACCGTATACGGAACTTATTACTTAATTGGCTTGCACTTCTTTCTCAGTTGCTTTTTGTCTATAAGTGCATTTATCTCTTTCGCAGGGTTCTTATAGTCTCGTAAAAGGCCACAGTCGCACAGTTCCGTAAAGGGAGCTTTGTCCACTATCATAGCATTCAGCTCTGCCTGTGAGGGTAGCTTTTTTAGCCTGGCATATCGGCCGTAGCTTATGCTCAGGAAGGCGGTATTGGTACCAATGCCCCTATTATCAAGCAAGTAACCTTTATGGAGTTTAGTAGGGTAAAGGTATCTTCCATTTGTCTTGACATCAGCCGGGTCGGGATAAGACACTATCGTCTTCCCATCCTCCGATAGCAGTACAGATACAAGCTTGCTGTAGTCCTTCCTGGTTTTGTATACCAGCGCACGCGGTCCGGGTATGGCTACCGGCATCTGTGCTTGTGTATCGTATTGTAGCAGGACTACCAACGTTAAGAGCAATATACTTTTGTTCATTATCCGGCTGTTTGTTTGGCCTTAAAATAACAAAGCCTGCAATATTATCGCAGGCTTTGAATATCAGAATGGGCTTTATTATTTTTTGATCACAACCTTATCAGTCTGCGAGCCTGATGTAGTTTGAGTTTGCACAAAATACATGCCGCCTGCCAGCGTGCTTACGGGTATGGCGATGCTTGAGTTATTTTTGGTATCGAGCGTGGTTACTGTTCTTCCCTGCAGGTCAGTTATCTTCACTTTTGTGATGCTGTTACCTGTACCTGTTGCATAGATATTGATCACATCGGTTGCCGGGTTAGGGAATATCCGGATGCCTGCATTATTAGCTAATTCGCTGACGGCGGTTGCTGCGGTCACATTCACGTTTATCAGGTTGGCATAGTTGCCATTACCATTTACCTCGAACCATGTCTTACCTGTCGGGCGATAGAATACACCCACTGTATAGTTGCCCGGTGTCATTGCAGACGAGCCGGAAGTGCTGAAGGTAAGTGTATTAGTCTGGTCGCCTGCGTTCAACGTGTTACCTGCCATCAACTGTATGCTGTCTATGATCTGGCCGTTCTCGTTAAACACACGTGCTATATAATCGCCACCAAAAGTATTAGTGCCGTTATTGATGATCTTGGTGCTTATCGAAAAGGGCTGGTTATAAGCAATGGTAGTAGGTAAGCTAAGCATATCGTTAAGCTCCATTTTTATACCCGGGTTAGCAGGCATTATACCTACTATAGCCTGCTGGTCGCTGTTAAAGCCGTTGCCCGGGCCCATAGCTGCAGGGTCCATTGCGTCAACGGAAAAATAACCGTTACAATATCCTCCCCACCCCCAGTTAAGGTGCAGGAAGCTATTGGCATCATAACCATCAGCCACCCAGCAATGCCCGCCTTGCGTGCCAAAGCCTGCATATATGATGGGGCGGCTTGCATTCAGTTCCATTTTCAGCATAGCCATCCATTGATCTGTGCTGTAGTTATTGCGCTCAAGGCCTTGCAAAGATGGTTTGTAGCCGAAATAGGATTTTAATGCATATTCGGCAGTGTATGTTGTTGGGCTGGCGGAGGAAATTACAAAAGCGCCGCTTTCGTCAACCCCATAGCCCATATTTACACTCACACCTGCATGAAACATCACCGTATCGATCGCACCTACGCTGGTGCCATTTATCACGTTACCCATGATGCTCCACCTGTACGTTGTAGCCCCGAAGTTGGCAGAGAGGTTGCCATATTGCTGGTGATGATAGCTATGTGAACCGGTGCCGGTAGAGGGATAGTTCCAGAATTTCATCACCTGCGCCATGGCAGTAGCCACACAGCCTGTTACCGCATAGGCGTTTTGTGCATTGTCAAATGGGCAAGTGTAATTATAATAAGGAGATTGGTTCCATTTGGTCGTGATGAGCGGGGCAACGCCGGGAACTGAAGTTGCTTTTGCCGCAACAGGTGATGTACTCTGTAATGCAGACCATTTACTTTTAATAGCACTCGTGGCAGCAATATTATGCTCTATGCCGTAAGATATATCGCTTTTAAAGCCGTTAGTTAGATAAGTAAAGTCGCGCGGCATGTTATTTACATCTACCACACCCTCATCGGAATAGCCCAACACAGGGTTAGCGATATCATCGCCCGAAACGATCACGAAACCATTCGCACCGGTATTGAAAAGATACATACATACGTCCGTTTGGTTAGCGCTCTTGACAGTATACGCAAGCTGCAGCCCGTTGGCATCAGCAGGGACGCCCGTATGTGTTTGAGTTTTCAGAAAGTTATAACCAACAGTTTTTGCAGTATGTTCATCAACCTGTTTTGCAAAGGAAATTGCGCAATTAGCAAGCGCTAAAAGCGAAAGCAGGATTTTCTTCATTCTATCTACTGATTTTTCATTTTTGGAATAATACAAATATACTAAAAAATCAATAACAATTGTAATGAAAAAGTCATAAATATCGGGGTGATTATCCCCATCTATTTATGACTTTTCAACAGTTAAAAACGTTTTATCAGAGGGCCTTACCAAACATACTGCTTCTTGTTCAATAGCATGGCCTCTCCGGCAATGGTCTGGTCACCGGTTGCTACATCATAAACAGCACATTCGTACAATATCCTGTTCTTCTCGGGGAATATCTCTTTCACTTTTACAACAGCTTCATATTGTGTGTCTACGAACATAGGCTTCAGCCATTTGATGTTCTGGCTCATGTACACATGACCATCGGCATACCACAGAGCCCCGAATATCTTGGTGAACACGCTGGCACCAAGAAAGCCATGAATGATGTTACGGCCGAACATGCTGTCTTTGCCTGCCTGTGGGTCTATATGCAGCGGGTTCACATCGCCGCTCACGCGTGCATAAGTGTCCACATCATCCTGTGTATAAGAAAACTTGTGACGGAACTCATCTCCGATTTGTAGCATAGAAAAAAATTTTGGCCGAAAATAATAGATTTACAGTTAAGGATACAAAAAAATGAACCGCCTCTTATTAGAGGCGGTTCATTTTTTGATTAATGGCTAATTATTTTGTGCCTTTTGTCAAACGGGCTTTTCCGTAATTAATCTGTTTTGAGGCAGGTTGGCCATAGACCTCGGGGTGCAGGTATTTTCCTTTATCTTCTGCAGCCTTATCTACTTCAGGAACTATCCTGCGGGCATTAGCATAAGGATCCTTTCTTATGCCGGTTACCTGCCAGCTAACTTCCACATTTGGAACATTGGTTTTTATTGCGAAAGAATTGCCATGTACTTTTTCACTAACGATAGCCTGTGCGAAAGTACCGATAACAGTAAGCTGGTAACGGAAATCCTTGTTCAGTGCTTCGAAATAACCCGGTAACTGAACTGTTGCGTCTCCGTTGGCATCAGTGGTGATATTGCCGTTGTAAACGTTCATCATATCAGGGCTTTCTACAAAGCTATGATACAGGTATTTATTAGCAGGGTCTGTGGGATGGTCTATTTTAAATGTACCGCCTGCCTTGTATACATACCCGGTCACGTCCATGTCGCCAAAGGTCATATCCAGGTCCATTGCCGTGTTAACGCCGTCTGTAAAGTACGTATAATTGGTGCCGGGATTGTATACTACTGCGAGACCGTCAGGTGCGCCGGAAGCTATTCCCTGCGAAGAGCCTATAATAAGGCCTTTGTTACTTGTCGATGAAGAATCGCTAACCGTTAAGAAGGTGTAAGGTGTGGCACCGGTGCCCTGCAAAGTAAACCATGCGCTCCCCAATGCATTGGGATTTAGGGGCATTTTAACGTTCCCCATTCCATTTATACCTGCGAGCTGTGTTGTTGCATTCACGATCAAACCTGTGCTGCCGTCTATGATGCTACTGTTACCACCGGTTGTTGCACCAGTAAATTTAACCACATAATTCGCAGTACCATTGATATTTGCATTGCCTGTAGGACCTGTTGGGCCGGCAACACCTGTTGGGCCGGTTGGACCTGTAGGGCCGCTTGGTCCGCTAGGACCTGAAGGACCTGATGGGCCCGTAAGACCTGTAGGGCCGGTCGGACCCGTAGGGCCAGCTAAACCTGTAGCGCCGGTAGGTCCTGCAGGGCCTGAAGGTCCGGTAGGACCGGTAGCGCCGGGGATACCCTGCGGACCTTGCGGACCGTTACCTGAAAATATTGCGTAAGGAACGCTCAATAACTGGGAGACACCTATTGGCTGGTAGTTGGTACCGCCGGTAGGGTCCATTTCTACCTGTATATATTTATCGCCGGTGCCCCATGCTACGCTGGCAAAGTTGCCGGCTACAACAGTTCCTGTACCTATGGCTACATTGTATAAACCGTAAGCATTGGTCGTAGTACTGCTTGTTTCCTGGTATACAGTGGGGCCACCTGCGTTGCCATCATGAATGGTAAGCCTTAAGCCTAAGGCCTGGCTGGCCAGTGGTGCGCCGCTACCATCGCGTGCTATACCCTGGTAATTAAATTTTTGTGGTACCTGCGCTGATGCTGTAAAGCATGTCATGATGATAAGCGCAAGTGTTAATAGTAAATTCTTGTTCATGTTCTTTTATTTAAGGGCGGTTTAATTGTTTGCAGATTTGATGATCTTAAAAGACATTGTTTGTGATACTCCTTGTTTTGGCAAGTAAGACACATTGAGCATGTACGTAGCATTAGCCAGCGCAGCCATATTTATTGACTCTTTGCCGGCACCGGGCTGCAGTGTAAGTGTTTTTTGCAAAATGGTCTTTCCGGCTATATCCTGTAATATATAGTCCATCTTTCCGGCGCTTTCCATGTTGTATTCCAGGAATACCATATTGGTAGCCGGGTTGGGGTAGGCCTTCAGTTGCTTGTCGAGCGTGATCGTATTAACCCCCGTGGGGATGTGGAAGGGTTGTAGCGTTCCCTGGGTTACTACCAGCGATCCGGAAGTGTAAGTAGTAATTACGGCCATATCTCCTACGGACCATTCATAGGTATTGCCTGCAAGCCCGGCAGTACCTCCTGCAGCATCTATGGTGCTTGGTCCTATGCTTTGGGCCCTTGCATTACCTGCTGCCAGTAATGCAAGAAAA
>APMI01013473.1_pt1 | contig 28198 bp, 19 predicted proteins | sample 667938 | NCBI WGS metagenome assembly APMI01 (sample SAMN01084076, study PRJNA167559) | wastewater metagenome | biome: Wastewater | place: Denmark: Ejby Moelle, Odense | collected 2011-11-28
AACATCCTCAGCATGCTGATATGGCTTGCTCTGGCAGCGTTTATTTTTTACCGGTTCAGGAAAAAAAAGATCGCCGTGTTCTTTGCTGTGCTTACCCTGCTCGTTTTTGGCCTGTTCTCTACGGCCTGGTTTCCCCGTTACCTCGCTATGCAACTGGAGTTAAAATACCCGGTACTGGATCCCCGCATTTTACAAAACGCCAGCGGCAAAACTTATATTCACCTGCTGGGCAGCGGCTACCAGGTAGATAAGCGCCTTCCGGCCACGGCAGAGTTGGGCATTGTTTCACAGGCCAGGATAGTAGAAGCCATGCGCCTGTACAATGCTATCGGCAACAGTGTATTGGTATGTTCGGCCGGCGGCCCTCCCGGAACAGAAACACAGGCTTCCGTGGCAAAAAAAGCAGCTGTTTTATTGGGGGCAGACAGCTCAAGAGTCATCACATTAGATACGCCCAATACTACTATCGAAGAGGCTCAAGCCCTGGCTGCGGCCATCGGCATCCAACAACGGGTGATCATAGTAACCGATGGCGTACACATGCCACGTGCCATGAAGGTTTTTAAAAGGCAGGGCTTTGATCCCATCGCTGCACCTACCAATTTCAGGGCCTTTAACGGGTCTGTGGGCGTTGCCGTTAAATGGTGGCCCCGGATCGAAAACCTCGAAGTGACCGACCGGGTACTTCATGAATATTTTTCTTCTCTCAAAGCAGGATTGTAACTCCCTTTACCACTGCTTTCTTATCCTCCACTTTCTTCCCTCTACCCATTCTCTACAACAAAAAATTTGTTTCACAGCTAAAGAACCATTTACTTTAAACCGGAATATTAACAGCGCAGAAAAAAATATATGAAAGAAAAGATTTGGCTTTCTTCCCCGCACATGGGAGGAAACGAACAGCTCTATGTTCAACAGGCATTTGATACCAACTGGATCGCACCTTTAGGTCCGCATGTAGATGGTTTTGAAAAAGATTTGTCCGCTTTTACCGGCGCCGGTCATGTAGCGGCACTCAGCAGCGGAACTTCTGCCATTCACCTGGCATTGATTATGCTCGGTGTGCAGGCAGGCGATGAAGTGATCTGCCAGAGTTTTACTTTTTCTGCCTCCGCCAATCCTATCGTGTACCAGGGGGCTACCCCCGTGTTTGTAGATTCGGAAAAGGAAACCTGGAATATGAGCCCGGAACATTTGCTTGCGGCCATTAAAGACAGGATAAGCAAGGGAAAAAAGCCGAAGGCCATTATACCCGTACACCTGTATGGTATGCCGGGCAGGATGGAAGAAATAATGGAGATCGCCAACCGGTTTGAAATACCTGTGATTGAAGATGCAGCAGAAGCGCTCGGTTCTACCATCAATGGAAAAGCATGCGGCACTTTTGGTGAAATTGGCATCCTTTCATTCAATGGCAATAAGATAATTACCACTTCGGGCGGCGGTGCCCTGATATCTGATAAAGAAACCTATGTAAGCAAGGCAAGATTCCTGGCCACGCAGGCAAGGGATGCAGCTCCGCATTACCAGCATTCCTCCATTGGGTACAATTACAGGATGAGCAATGTATGTGCTGCCATTGGCAGGGGCCAACTGGAAGTACTGCCGCAACGAATAGCGCAGCGCAGGGCCAATTACGATTACTATACTGAAGCATTAAAAAATATCAGTGGCATAGCCTTTACGGATGAGCCACAGGGTAGTTTCAGCAATCGCTGGTTAACTGCCATTACTGTTGATCCGGCTTTAACAGGGGGCAAAACAAGGGAAGACATCCGGCTCGCCCTCGAGGAAGAAAATATCGAAAGCCGCCCGCTCTGGAAGCCTATGCACCTGCAACCTATCTTTAAAGATTACCCTTTTTACGGAGACGGTACGGCAGCCCTGTTATTTGAAAACGGGCTTTGCCTGCCTTCAGGAAGTAATCTCATGCAGGCTGATTTGTTGCGGGTGGTAAATAAGATTCAGGAGGTATGCTAAAATGATAACAAATATTTAAATCGCAACCCGTTTTCCTGTAAAGTATTTATAATCAGATAGTTTACACAATATCTTCAAGACCGTCTATGCTTTCGTACGCCAGAATTAAGTACCCTGCTGCATTTGAGCAAAAAAAAACGAGCTTTCATTGAAAAAAACTATATTTTTGTTAACAGACTTTAACAAATTTTACATTCATTCTATAACCCCGCAGCAACCTTTGAATGTTATTCCGGAATTTGTGATGACTATTGAATAATTAACTCCAGGAACTTTTTGCCTGGCGGCAAATGAAACGTTAGAATATGCCCAAAAGATACCTCAAGAATTTTGCTCCCCGCTGGATCATTTTTTGCTGCGATATCACCCTCATCAGTGGTTCTTTTGCGTTTGCCTTTTTTATCATTCATCACCTCAATGTTAATTTACCCGATATTGAAAAGTTCATCCCGGGCCTGGTACTGAATGCAGCGATCGGCACCGTTTGCATCGCCTCATTATCCATTTACAAAGGCATTATCCGGTATTCTGAGATCAAAGACATTATCCGGATCATCAAATTCGCCTTCCTCCAGTTCGGTCTCTGGTCATTTGTGTACCTGCTGAATTTTTCGAGGATCATCGCCACTACCATTACTGTTCCCTTATTGCTGATCAATCTTTTTGTAGTGATCTTCCTGCTGGTATCTTTCAGGCTGCTGGTAAAGGAAATCTATTTTAGGGCGGCACAGAACAAATCCAGTTCCGACCACCGCACGCTGATCTTTGGAGCTGGTATGATGGGGCAGATCACCAAAAAAGTACTGGAGCAGGATATCAATATCAATACTACGCTGGTTGGTTTTATCGACGACAGTTACTACAAGATCGGAAAAAAAATAGAAGGTTTGCCCATTTACAATGCGGTGGATCCTCACCTTACCAAACTGATCAAGCAAAAAGGGATCACACAGATATACATCGCCATCAACCGCCTGTCGGTTGAAAGAAAGATAGCCCTTGCTGATGTATGTACGCCGTATAAGATCAAGATCAATGTTGTTCCCCATGCTAACCAGTGGTCGGGCGGTTTGTTCCAGAAGAACCAGGTAAGGGAAATGAATATTGAAGAATTGCTGCAGCGGGATGAGATCATTATCCCCAACGATCTTTCCAATGCCAATTACGAAGATGCCACGATATTGGTGACCGGTGCGGCAGGCTCTATTGGCAGTGAAATATGCAGGCAACTGGGCCGCCACAAGATCAGCAGGCTCATACTCCTGGATCAGTCGGAATCAGGTTTGTTTGACCTGGAATACGAATTGCGCCAAAAAGGTTTTAAAAGCGACCTCAACATAGAAGTGGCTTCGGCTAAGGATTACCAGCGGGTAAAAAAAGTATTCAGCACCTATAAGCCGGATGTGGTATTTCATGTGGCTGCTTACAAACATGTGCCGCTGATGGAAGAGTTTCCGAGCGAAGCAGTATTGACCAATATTTTTGGTACCAAGGTGATTGCTGACCTCTCCGTGTTGTTCAGCGTAAAAACCTTTGTACTGGTATCAACAGATAAAGCGGTGAACCCTACCAATGTGATGGGCGCTACCAAACGCATTTCTGAAATTTATATACAGTCGCTCAACGACAGGTTTGAATCCAATACCAATTTCATCACTACCAGGTTCGGTAATGTACTGGGGTCTGCCGGTTCAGTAGTAGCAACATTTAAAAAGCAGATCGCCGAAGGCGGCCCGCTAACCATTACGCACCCGGATATCACCCGGTACTTCATGACCATCCCGGAAGCGGCCAAGCTGGTGCTGGAAGCTGGCAAGATCGGCAAGACCGGCGACATCCTCGTTTTCGATATGGGTAAGCCGGTACGGGTGCTTGACCTGGCTACGCGTATGATCCAGTTGGCAGGTTTGGTGCCGGGAAAAGACATTGCCATCAAGTACACACAGTTGAGACCGGGTGAAAAAATGTACGAAGAATTATTTAAGGATTCTGAGGAACTGGCGCCAACCGATCACCCCAAAATATTAAGGGCAAAAAGAGCCACCGATAAAAATGCAGAGTTCTATAACCTGCTCAACGAATTACATGAGGTTGCCAAAACCCATAACAATGAAATGATCATGGAACTGATAACAAAGATGTTACCCGAGTTCAATCATGCACCCAACAAAAAAGAAAAGGAAACCGTTTACAACAACGAAACTTTTTAATAACTCCCACCGTTTCGCCCCCGCTTTAATGATCCATAAAAGCGAAAACATTTTCCGTTAAAAAGAGGATAGCTGCCGGGCCATTCACTGCAAAGGTTTTTATCAAATAAGCCGCATTTAGCAACTGCTTTGCATCTTCCAGGGTTGTATCCATTTTAACCCTTCCTTCCCTCAATAAACTTTCTGTAAAATGATCAGGATTTTTTAAGCAGTTAATTGCACCTAAGTTACCATCAGGCAGCAGGTTGTTTTGTTTCCTCCCCGTTTTCTTTTTCCTCCCCGGAGGCCGTTGCAACGGTAAAAAGATAATTGATGAACCAGTACAATACAAAGGGCAGGTGAGTATCAAGCCTTGATACTGTTCTGTAATAGTTCTGAACGATCATATCAAGCCGGTAAGTATGGTGAAAAAGCTCCACCGGGCCCAGTTTATTGCCGGCATAAAGCATGGTGAAACGAAGTATCCATAAAATGCTGTACATGATGATGAACAACTTAAAAGAACGGGGTGGCAAGGTAAGTTTTAAAGCAACGATGCCACCGGCGATGGTAGGTACCCACATTGGGTTCAGCTCTGTTAGTTGTCCTGCAAAGGGAACATAATAGCTGTGGATGTGCAGCAGGCTAAAAATTAGAGAACTTAATCCCAGGAAAATATAATATACAATTAAAACCTTAGCTGCTTTTTTGCCCATGAAGCTTATTTTTTTTGACGAATAAAAGCCAGGCATAAAATATCAGCACATACATCAACAGCGTAAAAAGATAATGGTGACTGAAATCGAAAGCGCTGCGTTGATAAATATAGATATAATACAACGAGCTGATACGGATGATATTCAACAGCACAATGGCCACTACGCCACAAGCACCGAAGATGAGTTTTCTTTTAAGTGGGTTGGGTAACAGGAAGAGTACGCCCAGGTAAATGAAAATAAGATCAATGCCATTGCAAACATCAAAAATATCAAACACCGCTATGTTGTTCTTGGTAAGATGGGCGCAGGGCCTTACCGGGTTCTCTATCCACGAAATGGGCGTGGTAGAAGGGGAGATGGTATTGATGCACTTTACTACGCTGGCGGTAAGAAAATTGGTAAGCGGCCGGTCAATTACCCTGCCGGGCCTCAGCAGGATGGAATAAAAAACAAACCATAAGCTGAACAACAAAAATAACCGGATAAAAAAATAGGTGATTTTTTTATTGAACAGTGGCCGTGATTTATCATATTTCAATTTACCGGATAGCATGGAATGACAAGCAATTATTGGTGAATGGACAAATTTACTGTTTCTGAATACTGTAATGTACGAATAGTGGCGATATTTTGGATGCTGGCGAAATGGTAAATGGCCGCCGCTACTAATACTAAACCAGTATCGTAGCTCCCTGTATGGTCATTGCGCTGCCGGGTTAACTCCATTCTTTTTCTTCTTTGGCCCTCTTTCTGTCTACACTGCTGGCCAATAAGATACTGATCCAGTATAAGAACAATAAAGGAATGGCTACCAGGAACTGGCTTGTCCAGTCGGGCGAGGGGGTAATGATGGCCGCTACAATCAAAATGACCACAAAGGCAAACTTGAAGTATCTTTTCAACAGGTCCCCGGTAATGATACCGATCCTTGCCAGCACATAAGAAAGCACCGGCAATTCGAAAGCCAGTCCGCAACCAAGCAACAGGTTGGTAAGGCTGTCGATATAGTCGTTAATCGATGGCCGGTATTGTATCATACCCGATTTGCCGAGGGTAAAGCTGGCCAGGAAGTTAAAAGTAAAAGGCGCAAGCAGGTAATACCCGAAAGCCACACCCGTAAAAAAACATAACGAAACATAAAAGATGCTGCCGGTTGCATAGCCACGTTCTTTGGCACTTAAGGCAGGTTTAATGAATCGCCACAATTCCCATAAAATGTAAGGAAAAGCAAAAATGATCCCGCCGATAATGGCAATATTGATGGCAGAGGTAAAGGTTCCGTTCACCTCAGTTACCTGGAAACTTATTTTAACGGGCGGCATACAAAAGCTGTCGCCGAGATGAAGCCAGTTGCCAAAGCGGCAAAGAGCGCTGTAGGTTACAAATTTTTCGTCGGCAGGAGCCAAAATCACATTGTCATAGATCCAGTCGATGTAAACAAAAATAGAAACGGCACCCACCAGCCAGGCCACAATGCTCCTGATAATATGCCAGCGCAGTTCTTCGATGTGATCAAAGAAGCTCATTTCTGCCGGCTCTTCCGTTTTATTGCCCCTCAGGCGGCTAAAAAATGATTTTCTTTCCGATGCTGTTGTTGCCAATGCGATTGTTGTTTTTAAAAATTCATTTTGTAAGATGGCAAAAGTAAAACTCTTTTATGATAGTGTTGCTGCTGTTATGTTGTTGACAGCTGTTTAACATTGCCCGTCCTTTTTAATACGCCCCATCCCTGCAATTCGCCTTTAATGGCTTTGTTAAAGGATTTGATCAGGATATAGTACATCAACTGCCGGTACACCAGCCGCTGCGGTATCATCCACACCAGCTTTCGGTAATCTTCTTTTTCAAAAGCAAAGGCCAGTGCAGCGCCTGCCATGTCTACCAGGGTAAAAATAAGGTAGTACAGCACGATATTGCCTGCATCTGCAGGAATAATACCCAGGCCTGCAGCGATCAAGCTCAATACCAGCAACAGGTCGGCGAGCGGTGCCAAAAACGGCAGTATTACCTGGAAGATGAGGATATTGGGCAGCGCCACCATTCCAAAGTTTTTGTACCGGGGATTGAATACTGCATCCCGGTGTTTCCAAAAGCATTGAATTACGCCAAAGCTCCAGCGGAAACGCTGCCGCATGAACTGCCGCATGGTTTCGGGTGCTTCGGTATAGGAGATGGCATTGTTGCAATTGCGGACCAGGTATCCATTGCGGTGCAGCCGCATGGTAAGGTCGCAGTCTTCAGCCAGCGTATCCATGGTAAAGCCACCTGCTTCAATAATGGCGGCTTTTCTAAAAGCACCGATGGCACCGGGTACTACCGTAATGCAATTGAGCAGGTCGAAGGCCCGGCGGTCAAAATTTTGGGATGTAATGTATTCGATGCTTTGCCAGCGGGTGATCATATTGATCTCATTGCCCACTTTTACATTGCCCGCCACAGCGCCCACCAGCATTTCCGGTTCACCGGGTGTTTCACCCCTGGAAGTATTGCTGAGATCGAACTTCTTCATCAGTTCCGATACCGCATTGGTCTTTAACTGGGTGTCAGCATCAATGCATACCACAAATTCGCTCTCGGCCTTTTCAATACCAAAATTCAATGCAGTGGCCTTTCCGCCGTTGGGTTTGCTGTACACCTGTACAGCAGCATTGTCTTTAAATGCCTGGTACACGTTTTCATAGGTCTTGTCCTTACTGCCGTCATCCACAAAGATCACCTGCAGGGCACCGTAATCCTGTTGGAGCAGGCTGTTTACCGTTCTTACAGCATTCACTTCTTCATTATAGGCAGGTACAATAATGCTTACCATTGGTTTTATGGGTGCTGCAGCTAATATACTTCCGGCTGTTGCGGCAGATTCCTTTTTTCGTTGGAGCGAAGCAAGGGTAGCCATTACGATCATGCGGCCAACAGATAACACGATGCCGATAATGAACAGGGCAAATACAATATGACTGCCCCAGTAATAGGCTTCTGCAAAAAAGAAATTCACATTGGTAAGCCAACCATCTTTTGAGGCAGGTATCAGTGGCATTACATCATCTTTTGTTTTACCCATCAGGTCGGCAACTGTAGTGAATTTGTAACCCCGGCTTTTAAAATAAGCAATGATTTTTGGCAGTGCATCAATCGTTGCCTGCCGGGTTTCACCACCGGCATCATGTAAAAGAATGATGCTGGCGCCACGGGTTTCTACCTGGAAAATGGTTCTTGCAACAATAGAATCGGCAGTAACGCCTACCTGCCAGTCGTTGGGATCAATGCTTTCTCCAATTGTCAAATAATTCTCAGCACGGCTTCGTTCAATGGGTTCCAACTCTTCGTAGGTATGAGGTTCGGAATCAGCATTGTAAGGAGCCCGGAACAGAATGGTGGAGCGACCGGTGATACTCTCGATCAGCAGCCGGGTCAATTTCATTTCCAGCGCTGCCCGCTGGTTGCTCATTTTTGCCACGTTGCTGTGAGTAAAAGTATGGTTGCCGATCTCGAAACCAAGTTTATTGATCCGTTGCAGTATGGGAATATTTTTTTCTGCCTGTAATCCTACCACAAAAAAGGTAGCCGGAATCTTTTCTTTTTCGAGTATGTCGAGGATCCTGGGGGTCCAGTCTGCATCGGGTCCGTCATCAAAAGTTAAGATAAGTTTATGCCCGGGGCCCGGCTCTATCGTGTCTTCCGCAAACTTCTGTATGATATATCCTGAGGGAAGTTGCCTGTAATCCTGCTCAGCGATCAGTAGTTCAGATGTGTCTACTTCAATGTTGATCTTTCCTTCCTGTGGGGAAGCCACAATATTCAGTACTTCGCCTTCACCGTCGTAACCCACGTTATCCGGTATAATTGGAATGGTTGAAATGGAATTGAAATCAAAAGGTTTTGCCGCCAGGGATTCACTGCTTAATTCCCGGTCGTAAAAAGCCCACATCCTGGCATCTTCACTACCCAATCGCCACAATGCGGTACCTGCTGTTGAATATTCATCACTAAACCGCAGTACATTAAAAGTGGTGGCGGCATCGGTACACCAAACCTCGTGACTCACCGCTACCAGTTTGCCGTTCTCTCCTTTTGTTTCTTCGATGTAGGTAAAATGAAGATTGTAGGTATCATTGTCAAAATCGATCTTCGCATTTTTTATCTTGGCCTTGTTGATTGCATAACTGTAATTAATGCCTGCACAGGTGTCTTTTCCTTCCGTTGTTTTGTACCAATCGTACCCATAACCGGCAATGCCTAAAATGATCTTTTCCGGATCGATTTTTTTTGCCGTCCAGTCCAATGCTTCTTCAATCCATTTTTGCGCACTCACGGGGCCAGGCCCGGAGCTTGCTTCGTATTGATCATATGCCATCAAAATGATATAGTCATTGTATTTGCTCAGCCTGGCATAATCATACTCATTGCTTTTTACGGCCACATCCATCGTTACTGTCATGCCCCTGGCATGAAGCGTTTGGTACAGTTCTTTTTGAAAATCTGAAAGTGGGGTGTTACTGGTTTCCTGCAGATGCTCAAAGTCAACATTTATACCATCCAGGTGATAAAAGCTAAGCGTATCTGCAATTTGAGCAATGAATGAACTTCTTTCTGCCGCATTACCCAATACATGGTGCAGCAACTGGCCGTCGAAATCTTTAAGGGAAGAATTAAAGTTGTTGAGGATAGGCATGATCCTCAATTTTTTACCCCGCATTATTTTAAGACCGGCGGAATCGATCCTGGTTTGCAGTTTATGGGTAATGGTATCAATAAAAAACCATTCCGGGAAGATCACATTTAATTTATCTCCGTATTTTTCCAGGTCGGGTAATGAGGTTTGTCCTGTCCAGGGTGTATAGAATGCCGCCCTGATATTGGAAAAGGCTGCCGATTTTTTTTCTGGCTGTTTTGAATTCTTGATAGAATCTTCTTTCGTTTTTTTATCCAAAAAATCTTTGAACCCTTTGTATTTTTTATTGAAGCTTTGTTTAAAGGTCAATGGGTTGGAGGGGTCCAGTTTTTCCTGGTACACTTTTGCTTTCTCTTTCAGGTTGGGGATGGAGGGGCTTGTGCCACTGATCACCGCTACAACGAGTACCACGATAAAAAATACGAGCAGCATCAGCAATATCCTGAACGACCATTTAAAACGCTTCCACCTGGTAGGACTGGTGGTTTGAAATATCTGTGTGCCGTGGCTCATAGTACGTAAAATTAAGTCAACACTTTCGGTTGCAGGCATTGATAGCGGTATTGTTTACTTAAAATAAACCTACTTAACAAGCGGTTAACCTCAATATGATAAAGATATGGCGCCATAGGCTGAACTTTGTGCGGATGAGGTCGGCAACTTTAAGATGGATAATGGTAGGATGCAGTGTGATCATTGCTTTTATTCTGATCGCCCAGTTGTACTGGTTGAAGCAGGTGTATAACTTAGAACAGCAGCAGTTTCACAGCAATGTACTGGCCAGTGTGAGGGGCTTGTTTAACGAGATGGATATTGAAGATGAAAGTAAGCAGATCAAGCAGGTGGTAGAGGCCGTTGACCCCAACACCTATATTGTGAGGCTGGCTTCGCTTCCGCAGCAGGATACACTGGTGCATTACCTCAACGATCAGTTTGAAGCATTTAAGGTTTGGACCGATTGCGATGTAGCCATTTACAGCAAAAAAAAGCAAAGCCTCCTGTACGAATATTACCTGCCTGCCGCAGCCTCCCGTTTCCCCCAGGTAAGCAATGCCAGCCTGCCTGTTTTTCACAAAGAGTATGATTACCTCCTGCTGCATTTTCCTCACCGCAGCAAGTACATCATACAGGAAATGCTGTTTTGGATAGTTACGGCAGTATTGTTGCTGCTGGTATTGATCGGGCTTTCCATCAGTATGCTGTACCTGTACCGGCAAAAATTCTTAAACGAACTGCAGAAGGATTTCGTAAATAACTTTACGCATGAATTTAAAACACCACTGGCAGTCATGAAGATCGCCAGCGATGTACTGATTCAGCCCGGTATCGAAAATAAACCGGAACGGTTGCTGAAATACGGCAATGTAATAAAAGAACAAACAGAACACCTGCAGCACCAGGTAGAACGGCTGCTTAAAACCGCTACGGTGGAAAGCGACCGCTTACTGATCAGGAAGGAGCCTTGCCAGTTAAATGAACTGATTGAAAATGCACTGGGGCAAATTGAACCATTTATCAGCAGCCGTGCTGCAAGAGTTGATTTTGTGCCGGATGAAAATGAACCGGTGATCTATGCAGACAGGTCGCAATTACAACTGGTGATCATTAACCTGGTAGAAAATGCGATTAAATACTGCAGCAACCAGCCTCATATCATCATTGAACTCAGGAACGGCGATGCTGATTTTTACAGCATCCTGGTAAAAGACAACGGGATCGGCATTGAAGAAAAAAATATCCGCTTTTTATTCAAAAAGTTTTACCGGGTGCCCACGGGCAACGTACATAATGTAAACGGCTTTGGGCTCGGTTTAAATTTTGTAAAAAAAGTGATCGATGCACACAATGGAAAGATCAGCATTCACAGTGTTATGGGTATTGGCACCGAATTTAAAATTCAACTACCAAAAAAATAAACACCATCATGCAAAGCAAAGCAAAAGTATTACTGGCCGAAGACGATACATCGCTGGCATTTGTTATTAAGGATAACCTGGAGGAAGAAGGCTACGAAGTTACCTGGAGTGCCGATGGCGAAGCAGCCCTGCAACAGTTTTTAAAAGGCGGCATCGATATCTGCCTGCTGGATGTGATGATGCCCGTAAAAGATGGTTTTACCCTTGCCAAAAAGATCCGGCAGAAAAGTGATATCGTTCCCATACTGTTCATCACGGCCAAATCGCTGGAGGCAGATAAACTGGAAGGATTTAAAACAGGCGCTGACGATTATATTACCAAACCATTCAGCATGAAAGAGCTGCTGATGCGGATGGATGTTTTTTTAAGAAGGACCAAAAAAATGCACTCCGAAGAAGTAAAAGAATACAAGCTGGGCAAACTGGGTTTTTCTTACAACAACCTGAGATTGTACAATGGAACGGAAGAATTTTCACTCACACAAAGAGAGGCCGACCTGCTGCGATTTTTTTGCGATCATGCCAATAAAGTATTGAAACGGGAAGAGATATTATTGAACGTTTGGGGAAAAGATGATTATTTTTTGGGGAGAAGTATGGACGTTTTTATTACCCGCCTGCGTAAACATTTTAAAGCCGACCCGGCTATTATCCTAGAAACCATCCATGGCATCGGTTTCCGCCTAAATGCCTGATACAACGGGCAGTCGCTGCATCCCACTATTACTAAAGCTGGTATAAAAGAGAAGCCCCGGTAGATACCGGGGCCGTTTACCAAAACTAACTGCTTATGAGAAAATCTTAATTGTAATTGTTGTTATTATTCTTATTAATGCAAATCAAATGCCAGTGGTTTTTCTTCCCTGTTAAATCTTTCATAACGCCTCTAAAACCGCAGGTACATTTATATAACGATATTAAAAACTGTTTATTTTGAATGGGCCAAACTTTTTCTGAGATCCCTCATTCATTTCTCTGATGTAAAGGTAGAGGAATAGTTTAATCCAATACCATCGCAATGGATAAATACAGGGCCCTTTAACAATAATTTAAAAACGCCCATCTTCATCACTTCATAAAGCCTTTTATCATGTCCATGAGGCCACCGCCGCCGCCCGCCTGCGCCTGCTGGGCTCCGCCGGTTACCTTACTTACGATATCACTCAGCTCAACCTGCCCGTCTCCGTCAGTATCCAGCCCGCCACCACCGGTGAACTTGCTCAATATGCCGCCGACATCAAAACCACCGGCACCGCCGCCTGCATTGCCGCCACCGGTAAGCGAACCGATAATGCTGTTGATATCAAAACTGCTGTCGTTGGGATTGTTTGTTTTGCTGATGAGGTTGCTGATCACATTTGGGATAAGGTTGCCTGCAATGCCACTCGCCTGGTCGCTGGCAATGCCATGATTATTAGTGAGTTTCTGGGTAAAATTGCTGATGATATTACTCACGATGGGGTTGTTAAGCAGCCCTCCGCCGGAGTTGTTGCCACCGCCGCCAAATAACGACAATACGTTCTGCAATCCGCCGCCGGCCAATGTTCCCTGTAATTCTTCTGCTACTGAATGCGTGGCAGAAGCCAGCACTGCCTCGTTCTGTTCATTGGGTACAGCCGGGTTTTCAATTACTGAAGTCGCACCCTGTTCTTTGATCAGGTTAAATAAATTTTCAAGCATGGTTTACTGTTTAGATATAAATGTAATGAGTTCTTTTTACAACTCAAAGCAATAGATATCATTAAACAGTAAATGGTTGCATGTTAATTTTGAGTGGCCAGTTTTTCTGCATTTTCAGCAAACTGCAGGGCTTCAATAAATTCCTGCACACCGCCATTCAATACTTCATCAAGGTTATATACAGTAAGGCCAATGCGGTGGTCGGTTACACGGCCCTGGGGATAATTGTAGGTTCTTATTTTGGCGCTGCGGTCGCCGGTACTCACCAAACTTTTTCTTCTCTTAGAAATTTCTTCTTCCGCTTTTCTTACTTCTTCATCATACAATTTGGTACGCAGCATTTCCATTGCTTTCAGCTTATTGCCCAACTGGCTGCGTTCCGTTTGGCATACCACCACCAGGCCCGTGGGCTTGTGCGTAAGAAAAACCTTTGTTTCTACCTTGTTCACATTCTGTCCGCCTGCGCCGCCGCTTCGGGCGGTTTCCATTTTTACATCACTCTCTTTCAATTCAAAATCCACTTCTTCCGCTTCGGGCATTACTGCTACGGTGGCAGCGCTGGTATGCACCCTTCCGCTGGCCTCGGTATCCGGCACACGCTGCACCCGGTGTACGCCACTTTCAAATTTCAACGTGCCGTACACATCATCACCCACTACTTCTACCTGCACTTCTTTATAGCCGCCCACGGTGCCTTCGCTTTCGCTGAGGATGCTCGTCTTCCAGCCGCGGCGCTCACAATACTTAATGTACATGCGCAGCAGGTTACCTGCAAACAACGAGGCCTCATCTCCACCTGTACCGGCCCTTATTTCCAGGATCGCATTCTTTTCATCAAAGGGATCTTTCGGTATCAGTAAATTGCGGAGGTGTTTTTCATGGGCTTCTTTCTGCTCTTCCAGGCCGGGCAATTCCTGTTTGGCCAGTTCCCTCATTTCTGCATCATCACCATTCAGCACTTCTTTATTGAACTCAATATCATCGAGCAATTTTACATAGGCATCCCTTGCCAGCACTACTTTTTCAAGACTGCGGTATTCCTTGCTGATAGCCGCAAACTTTTTATTATCGGCTACGATCTCAGGGTTGGTCAGCGCCACGCCCAGGTTTTCAAACTTCCCCTTAATTGCATCTAATTTATCTAACATATGAGTTTTAAAAATTTTGTTACAAACTGCTGCGCCTTGTAGCATCAGCGTTGTGTCACTCCCTTGTACCGCATACCTTTGTGCAGCAAAAGCGGCCTAACCAAAGCGGCGGCAAATTTACATTATCTCAACCAATCATTTTGTACAGAAAATTAAGCGCTGATAACATTTTTAACGGGCACCAGTTATTGGGCGCCGGTAATGCATTGATCACAGATGAGTATGGACAGGTCATTGACATCGTTCCTGTTGCAGAGGCCGGCGACAGTATTGAGCATTTCAATGGTATCCTCAGCCCGGGATTCATTAACGCCCATTGCCATCTTGAGCTCAGCCACATGAAAGGGCGCATACCCGAAAAAACAGGACTGGTCGATTTCGTTTTCAAAGTAATGGCCGAAAGGCATTTCACTGAAGCAGAGATTTTGACAGCTATTGAAGCCGCCGAAAAAGAAATGCTGCAAAACGGCATTGTTGCGGTGGGAGATATCTGTAACAATGCTTTTACCCTTGCACAAAAAAGCAAACAACAACTCCGGTATTATAATTTTATTGAGACCAGTGGCTTTCCGCCATCTGCAGCGGCAGCACGTTTTGAAAGGAGTGTTGGAGTGTACCAGCAATTTGCAGCGCTGTTTCCGCAGAGCAGCCTGGTGCCGCATGCCCCTTATTCTGTTTCACCCGGATTGTTTGCACTCATCAATGCACAGGCAGCGCAAAAAGTACTCAGCATCCACAACCAGGAAACGGAAGCAGAAAATGAATTCTTCCAAAACGGCGGCGGCGATTTTAGCCGGCTGTACAATGCCCTTGGCATTGATATTTCATTTTTTAAACCCTCCGGAAAAAGCAGCCTGCAAAGTTTTTTACCTTATTTAACCAACCAACGCACATTGATCCTGGTGCACAATGTTTGTACAACAAAGGAGGATGTTGAATTTCTTCAACGGTCAACGATCAACGGTCAACGATCCACCTTCTTTTGTCTTTGTCCCAATGCCAACCAATACATTACGGGCAGCTTACCCGATGTTGACCTGCTGATGAGCCAGCAGTGCGATATTGTACTGGGTACAGACAGCCTGGCATCCAACCACCAGTTAAATATATTGGAAGAGATGAAAACCCTGCAGCAACATTTTCCGCACATCACCACAGCCACCCTGCTGCAATGGGCTACCATCAATGGTGCAAGGGCGCTGCAGATGGATAACGAACTCGGCAGTTTTGAAAAGGGGAAAAGGCCGGGAATAGTGTTGATTGAAAACACAGCACACAATAATTTATGCGGCGATTCAGTAGCTCAACGAATTTTATAGTTTTTTTTCTGGATTGTTTTGTTCTATCAACAACAGGCAATAACATCATTGTGCTGCCGGCTCGTTCAAAAATTGATTGATCATCGAAACCGTGGCTGCAATGACAGTGCTGTTCTGCGGCGTGGTCAATTCCCCGATATACTCACCATGTCCGCCGGGAATAATGGCCAGCCTTGAATTACTGAGTAAGCCCTGCATTTCAGCAGCATGTTCTGCTGTGGTAACATCCCGGTCGCCCATGATAATAAATGCAGGCGCCTTGATGGCTTTCATTTGCTCTGCTGTGATGTCGGGGAAATGCTGCATTCTTGCAACATCCCGTTCATACATCCGGTGAAGTGCATTGGTATCGGGGTTGATTGCGAGGTAGGCATCTTTGTACGCTTGCGGCATTCCTTCAAAGCTTGGGTTACCCATCATTTTCCAGAACCAGTCGGGAGCGCCCGCCTTTTTATAAAAAGTGGAGGCCACAATTATTTTGTCTGTTATCTGCGGATGACGGATCGCACACTGAAGCGTGGTGCTGGCGCCATTGCTGAAACCAAAAATGCTGGCTTTGCCGATCTTCAGTTGTTGTAACAACGCCGCAATATCATCTGCATCCTGTTCAAAACTAAGGGGCCTGTCAATATCTGCGGTGTGGCCATGCGCCTGCATTTCCACCGCAATTACCTGGTGAGATTTTGCAAGCTCATGCAATACCCGGCCGAAACTGGTGTAGATGGTAGAACCGCCGCCATGTATCAATACCAGCGGCTTTCCTGTTCCATGAATTTCGTAATACATGCGGAGACCATTCACCAAAGCATAACCGCTGCTGCTGTCGTGTTTTGTGCTGTTGGCTGGTGTTGATGGAGTAGTCATTGTTTTATCGCCTGCATTGTTGCAGCCTGAAATTATTAAAACTGTGATGATTGTCAAAATGGTTGTTTTGCTCATATAAAAAAGGTTACTGTTATGTAATTGGTCCGTTTTTCAGGTGGTACCGCAGGTCAGACTGGCACCGGCACCAGTCCTCGTCAGGCCTAAACAGATAACTGCCTTACAACTGCCCGTTTTAAAATATATGTTTATTGGCTACCGGTCTGACCTGCGGTGCCGACCGGAAGCAGGCTTGATAGGCTCAGACAACAACAGCCTGGCAATGCTCCGTTTTAGCATGTACGTTTATGGTTACCGGTCTGACCTGCGGTGCCGACCGGAAGCAGCGATTACCGGTCTGACCTACGGTGCCGACCGGAACCGCATCGCATAAACAATATTCAACAATCATAAACAACCTTCAACTATCCAACTATCAACCATCCGCTAACTAAACAAAAACTCAATATCACCTTCCGTCAATCCCTTTACAAAACTTTCTTCTTCGGTAATTAGTTCATCGGCAAGTTTCTTTTTGCGCTGCTGTAACTGCATGATCTTTTCTTCGATGGTGCCTTTGCAAACCAGGCTGTAGGCAAATACCGTTTGCGTTTGCCCGATACGGTGAGTACGGTCAATGGCCTGTTGCTGTACTGCGGTGTTCCACCAAGGGTCAAATAAAAATACATAATCGGCAGCAGTAAGGTTGAGCCCGGCATTGCCGGCTTTCAGGCTGATGAGAAATACTTTTTCAACACTGTCTTTTTGCTGGAAACTGTTCACCAGCTCCTGCCGTTTGTCCACCGGCGTACTGCCATCGAGCCTGCAGTATGGGATATTGTTTTTGATAAAATCTTTTTCCAGTAAGTCAAGCATGCCCGTGAATTGTGAAAATACCAGCGCCTTGTGATTGGGAATGATGTTCTGCAATTCTGCTACCAGTACATCCGTTTTTACAGAGTCGTAGGTAAACAGGTCTTCATCCTTCACCAGCTCACAACTATTGCATACCTGCCGCAGTTTTAGCAAACCATTGATCACGCTGAGTTTGCCGCTTCCCAATCCTTTTTCTTTTATTTCGATGAACACACTGCTGCGGATATTTTCTTTAATGGTTTCATAGGCTGCTTTCTGTTCATCGCCCATCTGGCACCATAGGATACTTTCTATCTTTTCCGGCAGATCGGTTGCCACCTGCTCTTTTGTTCTGCGTAATACAAAGGGTGCGGTGAGTTTTTTGAGCGCTGCAATTTTTTCCGGGTCCTGGTCACGGTCAATAGCGTCGGCATATTCTCTTTTGAAAAACTCCCTGCTGCCAAACATGCCGGGCAATAAAAAACTCAACTGTGCATACAGGTCGAAAGTATTGTTCATTACCGGCGTACCACTCAGCGCCACACGGCTCAGGGCATTTACCTGGTTCACTGCTTTGGTGATGAGTGCTGCCGGGTTTTTGATGTTGTGACTTTCATCGATCACCGCTATGCCAAAAGACAAGGCGGCAATATTGTCGATATCACTTCTCAGCGTGCTGTAGGTGGTGAGGATGATGTGATGCTCTTCCGCCTCCATATTCTTTACCGACCTGTTAGCACCATGATGTATAAAAGTGGCCAGGTGCGGTGCAAATTTTTCAAACTCCTGCTGCCAGTTATACAACAAACTGGAGGGACAAACGATCAAATGTTTTTGTTGCGGATGCAACTGGTGATAGTGGGCTAAAAAGCAGATTGTCTGCAATGTTTTACCCAATCCCATGTCATCCGCCAGGCAGGTGCCGGCGCCGGCTTCCGCCAATAATGTCATCCATTCAAATCCTTTTTGCTGGTAAGGGCGCAGCGTGGCGTTGATGCCTGGAGGTACGGGATACAAAATGGTATCGGGCTGTTGCCATTGCTGCCATTTTTTCCACCAGTCTTCTTTGATATTTGTTTTAAGTACTACCGATGCGCCTTCTGCATCTGCTTCGGTGAGCGTCATCCACCTGGCAACCACCAGTTCTTTTTTATTGATGATGCTGCCATGTTTTACGATCATGCTGTATTGCTCCAGCCAGTCGCTGCCCAATACACCAAGACTCCCATCTTTTAATAAAATGGCTTTTTGATTGGCCAGCAATGTTTTTTGAAGATCGCTCAGTCCAATCGTTTCATCGCCAAATTTTAGTTCAAATGCAATAGTGAGTTGATTGTCTTTTTCCTTAACAACACTAAAAATGGTTTCAGCCTTGTGGCTGCTGTAGCGGAAATGCTGCAGCATGTCCATCCCGATCAAAGGAATATTTTGTTCCAGCAAACTATGGTAGGCTTTTAAGAACCATTGTTTTTTTTGCGCATCCGCAAAGGATAAATAATAGTAGCCGTTCAGTTGCTTTGCAAAATTGGGATGCATCTGTTGCAGTTGTTTCGAAAACTGCTGCTCTGCTTCTTTATTGCGTTGTATGCTGTAGGCCTCGCCTGCCTTAGTGATTTCATAAGTGGGTTGCCAGGAGCCTTCTACCACAAAGCCATCGTACACCCATTGTGGCGTGAGTACTAAAAAGGAGCCACTGATCTCACTCAGCAATATCCTGTTCACAGGGAGGCTGTCTACAATGTTCTGGTTGAATAAATTATTCCTGTTCACGGTGTAATCTTCTTCCAGCCTGGCCAGTATATGCTGTGCCATGGCATCCCCATCATTACTGTATTGCGAAGGGTCAACCTGCTGCAGCCATTCAAGCGTTTTAAAATCCTTGTGGCTGAGTAAAAAATATTCGTTGGCAGAAAGGAGTAAAAAATGATAACGGGTAAAATCTTCAATAGAATAAGCTGTGTCGTTCAGCGATACCAATGTTTTTAACTGCAGCGCCTCATTTTCTTTTACCACCTCAAACTGCAGGATGGGTTTATAGTTACTGAAAGTGCAGGGCGCCGTTTTGGTATTGCTTTTATTGACCAGGATCTTGTGCTGCCATTTGGCCAATGATGCAAATGGTTTCAGTTGTTCAAACAACACATGCAGTTCTCTGAGTAAGGCATTCTCGTAAAATGTTTCAAAGGCAATGCCGCCCTTGCCGGCCTTGTAACGGTTTACGATGGCCGTATGTCTTTTGCCGGATTGCAGCTTATTAAAAGAGGAGAGTATTTCTTTTGCCAGCTTTGGCAAGGGGGCAAAGGACTGGTTCAACTCCTGTATGGTGAGTTCATGCAGGATATAATCAACACTATTTGCTGTTTTTTTAAAATGCTGTGCCTGCAGGATATCATCATTCTGCAACAATTGCTGTGGCCTTAATACCAAACTTACCTTCGTCTTGCTTTCCATCGGTTCAAAATTGGCGGCAAACTTAGTAGTATGAGGGGAAAAATTAAAACCTAAGTTGTAAACGAACCACAGTATGTTAGGGCGCTGCAACAAATGCTGCCGCAGTCATTTTGATGCAGGGCAGGTTCAGTAATCAATCAGGCCGTTTAAACTCAGCGGCCTGAATCTTTGACACAGCCACTGCCATTTAAAAAACTATCCTTTAAAAGCAGCTGATTTTAAATTTAAAGCTGTATTTTTCTATCGCAAATCAGTTGCTTCAGCGGTAACCTTCAATACTCCTTTTTTATTCATCCAAATCAACAGGTATGATCCAGCTAACGATCAATCAACAACAATACCAGGTAGATGCACCACCCGAAATGCCATTGCTTTGGGTGATCCGGGACCTGGTGGGCCTCACGGGTACCAAGTACGGTTGCGGCATGGCACAGTGCGGTGCCTGCACCATTCACCTGGATGGGGAGGCGATCCGCTCCTGTGTAACACCCGTATCAAAAGCTGTTGGAAAAAAGATCACCACCATTGAAGGGCTTTCCGCAGATAACAGCCATCCGGTACAAAGGGCCTGGTTGATAGAAGATGCTCCACAGTGTGGATACTGCCAATCGGGTCAGATCATGAGTGCTGCTGTGCTGTTAAAAGAAAATCCCGAGCCCAGCGACCAGGATATTGATGATGCCATGAGTGGCAATATCTGCCGCTGCGGTACCTATCCAAGAATAAGAAAAGCAATACACACCGCAGCCCGCCTGCAAAAAGAAGGAGGTATCAAATGAGTAATATCACTGCCAATACAAGCCGCCGTAATTTTTTAAAAACAGGCGCCAGCCTGACCGGCGGACTCATCATCGGTTTTATGGTTCCGGCAAAAGCCGGCCGGCTGGGAAAATTACTGGCTGAACCTGCGGGTGCCGCCACCTTTGCACCCAATGCTTTTTTGCAGATCGGGTCAGACAACAGCATTAAAATTTTACTGGCACATGCCGAAATGGGTCAGGGCATCTGGACCACACTGGCCATGTTGCTGGGAGAAGAACTGGATGCCGACTGGAAAAACATTACGGTAGAACATGCGCCACCTGCAAAAGAATATTTTCACACTGCCTGGGGCGCACAAATGACGGGTGGTTCCAGCACTACCTGGAGTGAATTTGACCGCTACCGCAAAGCCGGTGCTACCGCAAGGCTGTTGCTGGTGCAGGCAGCAGCCAACAAATGGAAAGTGCAGCCGGCAGTATGCAGAACTGAAAATGGTTTTGTGATCAATGGCAATAAAAAACTGAGCTATGGTGAGCTGGCCGAAAGTGCCGGCAAACTTACTGCTCCGGCAGATATTCCCCTCCGCAGCAAAGAACAATGGAAATATATTGGCAAAGGAATGAAGCGTCTCGATGCGCCGGTGAAGGTAAACGGTAAAGCAGTTTTTGGCATCGATGTAAAAGTAGAAGGCATGAAGATCGCCGTGGTAGCACATGCACCGGCGATGGGCAGTAAAGTAAAGTCTTTTGATGCCACTGCTGCAAAGAAGATCGCCGGGGTAGTGGACGTTGTACAAATACCTACAGGCGTTGCCGTTATTGCCGATAATACCTGGGCAGCCATACAGGGCAAAAAAGCTTTGATGATACAATGGGATCTTTCAACTGCAGTAACACTTAACTCGGCGGAACAGGTTGATGCCTTTAAAAAACTGGCCGAAAAAGATGGTAAAGAAGTGGCCAAAGGAGGAGATGTTGCATTGGCCATGCCCAAAGCGGTTAAAAGCATTGATGCGGATTACACGGTTCCCTACCTGGCGCATGCTTCCATGGAACCCTTGAATTGTACGGTAAAAATTACGGGTGATAAATGTGATATCTGGACGGGTACACAAATGCCGGGCGGCGACCAGGCGGCCGCAGCAAAGATCCTTGGGTTTAAACCGGAGCAGGTAAGTGTGACTACTACATTTTTGGGTGGCGCTTTTGGAAGAAGGGCAACCATGGATTCCGATTTTGTCTCCGAAGCCGTTCACATTGCAAAAGCAAGTGGTAAAACCATCAAGATGACCTGGACAAGGGAAGATGATACACAGGGTGGTTATTACAGGCCTTCTTTTTTACACAGGATAAAAGCGGGCATTGATGATAAAGGCATGCCGCTGTTTTGGAAACATGTGATTGCAGGACAGGCCCTGCCTGGTGATGATGGCAATGGCAGTGCAGAAGGTATTTCAGATTCGCCGTATGTAAAAGTGATCCCGAATTTTCATATCAGTCAACATGCGCCAGTCCTTGGCATTACTACCTTGTGGCTACGTTCGGTTGGCCATACACATACTGCTTTTGCAATGGAAAGTATGATCGATGAACTGGCCCACCTCGCCGGCAAAGACCCGGTGGAATACCGGCGCATCTTACTAAAAGATCATGCTCGTAACCTGGGGGTGCTTAACCTGGCTGCTGCAAAAGCAGGCTGGGGAAAACCGTTGCCGGCCGGGCATTTCCAGGGTGTGGCAGTACATGAATCATTCAGGAGTTATTGTGCCCAGGTGGCAGAGATATCGATCGGAGCTGATGGCCTGGTAAAAGTACACAAGTTCACCAGCGCCATTGATTGCGGCCTTGCAGTAAATCCAGATGGAGTGAGGGCGCAGATTGAAAGCTGTGTGAATTATGCATTGTCTGCCGCATTATACGGTGCCATTACTTTTAAAGATGGTAAAGTAGAGCAAAGCAATTTTCATGATTACCGTGTATTGCGCCTGAATGAATCACCCGCTGAGATTGAAACGCATATTGTAGAAAGTACAGAACAGATGGGTGGTGTTGGAGAACCCGGTTTTCCGCCGGTGGCCCCTGCGCTGGCCAATGCGATATTTGCTGCTACCGGTAAACGCATCAGGCAATTGCCTTTGGGCGAACTCAATTTGAAAGGATAATATTTTTACAAGCAAATAATTCAGTTGCCTGTCCGGGGCATTTCGTCCGCCAAAAAGGATCATCAAAAAACATAAAGTCATTCGCCATGCATACAAATAATTTTTCATCATCGCTGTCACTGAAAAAGAGTGCTTGTATTGTTTTACTGGCACTCGCAGTTTATGTTGGAGCCTCTTCCTTTAAGGATAACAGCGTAGCCGGCAGCAGGCCTCTGGCTGACAGCCTGGTTTCAAAAAAAGCATTCCTTTCGGTATACGATGTATTGATGAGTCCACGCTGCATGAACTGTCATCCTGCCGGAGATGTACCATTGGTGGGGGAGGACAGCAAGCTGCATACACAAAATGTAAAGCGTGGTAAAGAGGGCAAGGGCATGTATGCTTCCAAGTGTGCCAACTGCCATACAGATAAGAATCAGCCCGGGCTCAATATGCCACCGGGTAATCCCAACTGGCATATGCCGCCGGCAGATATGAAAATGGTTTTTGAAGGAAAAACGCCGAGAGAACTGGCGACACTGTTACTTGATCCGTCATCCAATGGGCACAAGACAAAAGAAGACCTGGTGAAACATATTGCAGAAGACGGATTGGTGCTGGCAGGATGGGATCCCGGCGAAGGAAGAAAGCAACCACCGTTGAGCCATGAAGAATTTGTAAAGCAATTTAAATTGTGGATGGATAACGGGGCGTATTTACCGGATTGAAAATGATAAGGGCTGTCTCAATAGAAAACAAATCTGTCACATTGAGTCATATCGAAATGTTTACAGATTTGTTTTCCATTGGTTGTTAATTTCGACAAGCTCAATATGACAACCAATGGGTCTTTTGTGACAGCCTTTTTTTAGCACGAGCATGACAGAAATCGAAGACATTATAGCATCCTTTCAAAAAGCACAGCAGGCCGGTAAAAGAACCGCACTGGCAACTGTGGTACATGTACAGGGCTCGTCGTACCGCCGGCCCGGCGCCAGGATGCTGGTAACAGAAGACGGTGAACTTACCGGCGCCATCAGCGGCGGCTGCCTGGAAGGAGATGCCCTGCGAAAAGCCTTGCTCGCCATCAACCAGCAGCAGAATAAACTCGTTACCTACGACAGCATGGACGAGGAGGATAACAACATCGGCATACAACTGGGTTGCAATGGCATTGTACATATTTTATTTGAGCCGGTCAATACTGCACAACGGCACAATCCCATTGCCTTGCTGCAGCAACTGGTACAGCAAACCAGCGCCGCAGTGCTGGTAACGCTTTTTTCGCTTGACAGCAATAACGAACAGCCCGGTACCTGTTTACTCACGGCAGCCAATAAACGATTTGGTGCGATCAGTGATTCGCTGGCAGAACATACTATCCAAACTGATATCAATACTGTACTGGAGTTGCAGCGGTCCCTGGTAAAAGATTATCCGATGGGTGATGATAAAAAGATCACTGCTTTTATTGAACTGGTAAAACCACCGGTACACCTGGTGATCGCCGGGGCCGGCAATGATGTTTTTCCATTGGTACAAATAGCCTCCCTGCTGGGATGGCATGTATCTGTGGTGGATGGAAGAAAAACACATGCCAATGCAAAGCGTTTCCCTGCTGTAAAACAGGTGATCGTTGCAAAACCTGCGGAGGTCTTGCAACAGGTACCTATTTATGAACACACAGTTGTTGTATTGATGAGCCATAATTACAACTATGACATCGCCCTGCTCCGTCACTTACTACACACCAATTGCAATTATATCGGGGTGCTTGGTCCGAAAGCAAAACTTGAAAAAATGCTGGATGAACTGGCGCAAGAAGGCATCACAGTTTCTGCCGAACAAAAAGAAAATATATATGGCCCCGTTGGTCTTGATATCGGTGCAGAAACAGCAGCCGAGATAGCCGTTGCTGTTGTTGCAGAAATAAAAGCGGTGCTGTCGAAAAAAGGCGGCGGCAGCCTGCGGAGTAAACCCGGGTTTATTCACGAACATCATGATCTTGTAAAATCCATCCCGCAATTGGTATGAATGTATGCTTATTACTGGCAGCGGGCAGTTCGTCAAGGATGAATAAAGGCGAAGGAACAACCTGTAAATTGCTGTTGCCTTATAAGGGTACAACTTTTTTTCAGCACGCCATTGATGAAGCAAGACAGCTTGAAGACACAGCCCTGCTGGTGGTAACAGGATGTTATCATGCCCTGCTCAAAGGAATGCTAATTCCGCAGCAAATCGATTTTATTCAAAATGAATCCTGGCAACAGGGCATGGGAACTTCCATACAAAAGGGAATGATCCATGTGCTGCAACATTTCCCTGCAGCAGAAAGTGTGATCATCATCGTGGCAGATCAGCCGCATCTTTCAATTGCTTTACTAAACACATTGCTGGATACAAAACAGCAAACCGGCAAGGGAATCGTAGCGTCTGTGTACAATGAAAGTACAGGTACGCCGGTTTTGTTCGGTCAACCATATTTTCAGCAGCTTGCTTTATTAACGGGCCAGTCCGGCGCCAAAAAGCTGGTGCAGCAATACAGCGATGATGTTGCTACCGTGCCATTTGCCCTCGGCGCTGTTGACATTGATACGCCGGAAGATTATGAGCGCATCAGTAAATGATTGTTCACGGTTCAACATACAAACCGAATTTCCCCCTCTTTCCAAAATAGTTCAACAACCATTTAGAGATCAACGGGTAAAATCCATCAACCAAACTCATGGCAGTTAAATAGGCATAGGGATGGTCGATCCCCAAAAAGCTATCCATGCTCCAGGTTCCCAACAATTGATGCTCCGACATCTTCACGATAAAACTGGTAAAAGAAAAATGAATGAACAACTCCCACATGGGCCGGTGATTGCTGGCATAGTACAACCAGGTAAGACAAAGACCGATCCAACCTACACAGTGAACGAGATTATTGAGCCAGGGTAAAAAACTCATAATGCCCAGCTTATAAAAAAGGTAATTGCCGGTGAACATCAATACGATCCAAACGATGGCAAGAAATTTAAAATTGCTGCGAAAATTCAGTTCCACTACCGGTTTCGGATACCTGATCAATAAGAACATCAACAGGTAGATCAGCAGCACGATCAAATAATCAATGATGGAATTTTGAGCTCCGAGTATGTCTTCCATAATTTAATTTTTTTGAGTAAATAATTTATTAAAACTGGCGGCATTACCTGTTGGCAGCAATGAATGGTACGGCATAATCAGCCATCGTCATCACACTCACCTGTGGGTTTACACCCAGGCTGGAAGGGAATACACTGGCATCGCATACAAACAGGTTGTTGTAACCATACACTTTAAATTGAGGATCTATCACTCCCTGTGATTTGGTGACGCTCATGATATTGCCACCCTGCGGATGACCTGTGCCCAGCGTGATATCGCTGTTGTCCTGCACCAGGTCTTTCAATCTTTTTAATGCTGTTTTGTTGTTGAATTCGTAATAGGAAAATGTATTGGGCATTACAAGATCAGCGCCGGCCTCCAGGTAAATTTCTCCGGCCAGTATCAATCCATCCAGCAACGTATCAAAATCTTTTTTAGTAGGAGTGTACCTTACTTCTCTTTTTGTGAGTCCGGCCACCCGAACCTCTGCGTTCGATTCGCTGCCTACCAGTACACCGGTACAGGCCATCCTGTTATAGCGGTGCATGTTCTTAAAATGATCATCCCACCAGCCGGGCATTACGGTGCTTTGAAACATCGGAGGGTTAAACCAGGTTTCAAAAATATATCCCCTGTCGGGATTCATTTGCAGGTAATGCGATATCTGCAAACCATCATAGGCATTGATCTGTTGAGGGAACACGGCATTCATTGGTGAGCCGATGTTGAACGAAAGATGCTTACCTGCTTTTCCGACCGCAATTCCGGAATTGAGCAGCAGTATGCTCGATGACACAGCGCCGGCAGAAACCACAAACGTATTGGCCTTTACTTCTATCTTTCTGCCGCTGGTAAATTTCGCCGTCAGCGAACGAATGTTTGAACCACCTGATTTCAAATGCAGCACTTCACAGCCTGCAATGATCTTAAGTGCATCTGTTCCATATTTTTCCTGTATCTCCGGCAACACGGTATCAAGCATCGATAATTTTTTTCCAAACGCACAACCGATATTACAGTAGCCACAACCCAGGCAACCATCGGTGCCGCCTGATACGGTGCTGCCTGCAATATTTGCCGCCACGGCTGCAGCAACATTGGGTGATTGTACCAGGCCCATTTTTTCACAGCCTTCCAAAAATTTATTGCCGCCGGGATTTAAAAAATCGTTGTCCATTTTTCTTACACCGATCTGCCGGTTGATTTTCTCGTTGCTTTTTTTGTAGCGGTCAATGTCTATCGCTGCGTTCAGTCCTTTTACATCGTTCCACCGGTCAAGCACATGGTCCGGCGTATCAAAACAAACAGCATTGTTCACCACACTGGAACCGCCCACGCAACTTCCCTGTATCACCTGGAACCTGAAATCACTGGCCAGTTGCAGCGCACCATCAGCATACAGTTTTGAAACCATGTCAATTTCATCTTCGCTGAATTGTGAAGGATCGGTGTAGTCGCCCCGTTCTATCATCAGTACAGTTCTTCCCTGTTCGATCAGTCCTTTTGCCAGAATGGATGCACCCGGTCCGGAACCAACGATCACTACGTCCGCAGTGATACTGTCACCGTTGATGTCGATTTCTTTAAGTACAGAAAGTTGCCTGCGTGGCCGCAGCGGAAATTTATCCAACCGCTCCTGTTTGTCTGCCCGTTTGGAAAATGGTATGTAGCCGATGGAATCAAAGACCCTTTCATCATTGTAATAACCCATAAAGCAAAGTTGTTTTCCCATGCGGATAGAGGCCTGCACCAGCATACGGATAAAAGGCGGCGCCAGCTTAAGCGCCACATTCTGGTAAAAATGCCGCATCAAAAAAGCTTTCCGGTCTGGCGCCCGCATGTAGCTTACCGGTGGCTTTAAAAATACCAGCGGGTAAAGTTCTATTCCTGTTAATGCAAGCCTGGTGATGAATTTTGTTTTGCCCCTGAAAGATGCCATATACCGGTCTACATTGTGTGCGATCTCGCCGGGTTTTAATATTTCGTTCTCTCCTTCAATCACCACTTCTGCAAGAGCGGTAAGTGTGCGGAACTGCATGGGACTAAAAAATAACAGCTTGTATCTTGCCTTTTGTGCCTGCAGGTAAAATGCAATGAAGAGTATATTTACGAGTGTATCGAAAACAGTTGACATCAGCACCATTTTCCGGATGGTAAGATGGCCCATGCCCGTTTCCATTTCGTAATTGTTGTTGGCAAAAAATGTAAGCAGCAGGCCGGATACAACGGCCAGCACCATCACCACGATAATGGCTTCCACCGCTACCAGGTAACGCCGCACATCTGCAGCGCCGATAAAACAAAGCGCTGCAAACAATCCCATTTTAATGGTGGAATTATTGGCAAAGGCGCCATCATTGATAAATGGAAAGGGCTT
>APMI01012127.1_pt1 | contig 28185 bp, 21 predicted proteins | sample 667938 | NCBI WGS metagenome assembly APMI01 (sample SAMN01084076, study PRJNA167559) | wastewater metagenome | biome: Wastewater | place: Denmark: Ejby Moelle, Odense | collected 2011-11-28
ATATCGGAAAGAACAACATTATAACCTGCTAGTGCGGCAACATGGGCAATACCATTTCCCATCTGTCCTGCACCAATAACCCCAACAGTCGTAATCTGGCTCATAAATATACCTTTGCAAAATTTGCGTGAACTTAGGCGCAATAAAATAAAGGTTCAAGAGAATTGTGCAATGCAAAAGTTGCAAATTTTCATATGCTTTGGTCGAGTTTTTGGTGGCAAATTTGATTTGGTGTTTCAAAATTCCCCAATTGGGAATGGCACAACGGTTGCAATTACTCCTTTTGAAGAAAAATTCTGTTTCAAAATGATACTTAAGGAGATTTTTTAATGGCTACTTCAATTGACCTTCATGTAGGACGCAGACTTCGCCGCCGCAGAAGGCTAATGGGTATGACCCAACAACAGCTTGCAAATATTGTTGGTATTCGTTTCCAACAAATTCAAAAATATGAATGTGGCGCAAACCGCATCACTGCAAGCCGCTTGTTTGAATTATCTTCTGCATTATCTGTGCCAGTACAATATTTCTATGATGGCCTTAATGTAACGCCAGCAAATGCACCTGTTGCCAATGATCATGATGATATTAGCCCTGAAATCTTGCGTCAAAAAGAAACACGCGAACTTATTCGCACTTACTACCGCCTTGGTGAACGTACACGCCGCCGTCTTTTGGATTTGGCACAAGCGATGGAAGAAACTTCTACTGACGCGGCATAGAAACAAATTATCCCACTCATACACTGATCAACTATCCCGCCTTTATTGGCGGGATTTTTTTTGGTTGACATGGTGCTTGTTTCACCCATAAGTATTTCTATGTTTTGGGGGATATTATGAATAGAAAAACTTATATGCGTGAACTTTTTTCAATTTATGATTCAATACCAATTGATCGTCGTGAATCTTTTATTTCAACATATTTGGAAAATGAAAAGAACCCCGTTTTGGCTTATGGTTGGAATATGTGGTTGGGTAATTTTGGGGCTGATAAATTTTATTTAGGGGATTTTTTATTAGGTTTTCTAAAGTTAATAACTTTTGGTGGTTTGGGGATTTGGGTCATGATTGACTGGTTTGTTGCAGCCGGAACGGCGCGCCAAAAAAGCATAGAATATGCCCGTATATTGGCACAGCAATATCGGTAATTATGGCAAAAGACCGTATTGTCGTCTAAACTGCCAACGGATAATCATTAATATTGCAACCACACCAAGACCGGTGGCAAGACCAATCCAGATGCCAACACCTTGTAATGGTGTGTAAAATGCCAAATATGCGCCAACCCCAAGGCCGATAACCCAATAGCCAATAAGTGCAAAAATCATTGGGGCCTTGGTATCATGAAGCCCGCGCAACATACCTGCACCAACCACTTGCGCGCCATCAAAAATTTGGAAAATGGCGGCAATTTTTATAAAGCTTACAGCAATCATAATAACGGTTGCGGCATCGGCGGCGTCTTTTTCAATGAATAGTCCGGCAAGTGTGTATGGAATGTTCCACATGACCAATGCCATCATTGCCATAAAGCCAACCCCAATAATATATGATGCCCAACCGGCGCGGGCAATCCCCATTTCATCGCCGCGCCCAAGTGCGTTACCAACCCGAACCGTTGCTGCCTGGGCAATTCCCATCGGCACCATAAAGCTTATTGAGGCAATCTGTAACGCGATTGAATGGGCCGCCGTTGCATTGGTGCTAATAAAGCCCATAAGAAAAACTGCGGCGGCAAAAACTGAAACCTCAAAACCAACTTGGAAGCCAATTGGCATACCCAAATTCCATAATTCTTTGAGGCGAACTTTATCGATGCGCCAAAACCGTCCAAAAATCGAATAGCGTCTAAATGGTTTTTGCGTGCTTATGATAAAAATGAATAATGATAATGAGAATAATGCCGTAAATGATGAACCAATCCCCGCGCCCAAAAGCCCCATTTGGGGAAAACCCCAATATCCCAAAATTAAGCCAGAATTGATAAACGCATTAAAACCGACATTTATAAAACCAATTATCATTGACCACATCGGTTTATGTAGTGCCACCACAAAGTTTCGTAATGCTACAATCAACAAAACCGGAAGGATTTCAAACTCCAACCCACGGACAAATAGGCCGATATTATTGGCAAGATGTTCCTCAAGACCTGCAAAGCGGGCAAAATCACCCGTAAACCAAAGTGCAAACATCACCGGCAATGAAAATTGAAATGCGACCCAGAATGATGCGCGCACTGTGCGGCGAACATCGCGCACCGAATGTGCTTTTGCCCCCAATTCTTTGGCAATCATTGCCGAAGATGCCGAAATTACACCAATGCCAAAGACCAACGGTGAAATCACAAGCCCCACACCAATTGCCGATGCCGCCAAGGCATCTTTGCCCAAGCGCCCCAATAAAAATACATCGGTTGCATTTATCAAAGTGTTGGAAAGATTTGACAATATAATCGGCAGCGCCAACAAAAATGTTGCCGTAAATTCGTCTTTCCATGGTTTTAATTTCTCTGACATCGGGTGCGCATAGCATTGGTTGGTGAAAATTAAAAGTCACACCTTTATAAATGTGGATTGGTAACAGATACTTATAATTTGACCATTATTCCTAAATCTTCTAAAGCTTTTTGGGTAAAAGGATTAGAAATTATGGGTAAAGAAGAATTGGAATTGGGGTCGAAATTTACCCCGAAATTTGATGAAAACGGCTTGATTCCAGTGATTGCTCAGCATTTTGAAACCCGTGAAGTTCTTATGCTTGCCTATATGAATGAAGAAGCACTAAAGAAAACCATTGAAACGAAACAGGCGCATTATTATTCACGTTCTCGCAAATCATTGTGGTTAAAAGGTGAAACTTCTGGTCAAATCCAAAGTGTGAAGGCAATTAAAACCGACTGTGATCAGGATGTGGTTTTGCTTTTGGTTGAGGTTGGGGGTGATGGCGGATGTTGCCACGTTGGATTTGCAAATTGCTTTTACCGTGAACTTGATGATAATGCCGCACTTGTAATTAATGGTAAAAAGCCACAAGAAAAATAAATGTTTGATTGTACCCTTGAATTAAATGAAATAGCGCTAAAACGGGGCGAGAGATTGTTAATCTCTGGTCTTAATCTTGCTCTTAAATCGGGGGATGCGGTTGAATTGCGCGGTGTAAATGGCGCGGGCAAATCAACGCTTTTGCGTGCCATAACCAATATGCATAAACCACTTGCTGGCAAGATTGTTTTTAATGGTCATGGCGGTCGCGAGCTTACCGAAAGCCTATGTTTTTTGGGGCATCTTGACGCGATAAAAGCCAACCAAACCATAAAGGCACAGCTTGAGTTTTGGTGCGATTTATTTGGCGGTGACCGCGCCAATATCCAAAAAATTGTTACCCGCCTTAATATTCCACATCTTTTGCCCCTAATGGGCGCTTCTTTAAGTGCGGGGCAAAAGCGGCGAATTTCTTTGGCGCGGATTTTAATTGCCAACCGTCCTGTTTGGCTGCTTGATGAACCCTTTGCCCCGTTGGATGAAAAGGGTCGTGCGCAATTGGGCGAAATTATTGATGAACATCGGGCAAATGGTGGCATAATCATTGCCGCCGTTCATGACACACCAAATTGTAAACCCATGCAATTACTTAATTTGATGGATTATGTCCCTGAATATGCGGGGGATGATTTATGAAAGAGCTAAGAACCTTTTTATCAATCATCACGCGTGAGGTTAAATTAAACCTTGGAACAGGTGGCGGTGCATTATTACCAACCGCATTTTTTGCCGGTGCAATGTTATTATTGCCATTCGCGGTGGGGCCAGATCGGGAATTACTTGCCAAAATTGGCGGTGGTTATTTATGGCTTGCCTTGGCGCTTGCCTCGCTTGTTTCATTGGAACGGTTGTTTCAGGGCGATATTGATGATGGCACAATGGAACAATTGTCATTATCTGGGTTGCCATTTTCAATCGCAATGCTTGGCAAAATTTTAGGGCAATTTGTGGCAATAATCTTACCGCTTTTGGTGGCGATGCCGGTCGCTGGATTAATGCTAAACATTCCATCTGAATATGTTATGCCAATGACATTTACGCTTTTTATTGGGGCCTTGGCGATGTTTTTGCTTGGCTCGGTTGGTGCGGCATTGGGCGCAAGTGTAAAGCGTGGCGGCCTTTTGGTGGCGCTTTTGGCGTTGCCACTTTATACTCCGATTGTGATTTTTGGCTCATCAACCGCAGGGCAGATAATGATGGGCAACGGGGTTTTTACCCAAGGCTTTTTCCTTTTGTCGGCAATTGTTTTGTTTGCAATTGTTCTTTGCCCGCTTGCAATTGCTGCTGCGATAAAACTAAACCTTGATTAAGGCAAAAATCGCGGTATTTTGGCGTAATGAATAAAAACACTACGTCTGAAAAAACTACGCTCAAAAAAGTTAACCCGGAAAAAATCACATCCGCATCATTATCAATAACTGCAACTGCCGTTGTTGTGCTTGGTCTTATATATTTTGCCGATCTTTTAACCCCATTGGCCTTGGCAATCTTCCTCTGGCTTATGATTGATGGTTTTGCAGACTTAATTCATAAAAAAATTCCAAACATATCACGCAAACTGGCATTGCCGATTGTATTTATTTTGGTTTTTGCCTGCCTTGCAGGTCTAGTTGCTTTTGTTGCAGATTACGCATCAGCATTTGCAAAAGACATAAATCTTTATAACAATCGCATTAATGATGTGATTATACAGATTTATACCATGTTGCATATTAACGCCCCCGCGCCAACACTTGTGCAATTATTTGGCAAAATAAACCCATCCAGCTTATTAAATCAGGTCGGTGAGGTTTTAAAAGGTTTTGGCGGCGAGGCATTGTTTGTTGTTATTTATGTGCTTTGCCTTTTCGCCATGCAGTCAACTTTGCCGAAAAAAATCATCTATATTTTCCAAGAAAAAGAAGAAAGAGATCGTGTTGTTGCGCTTTCGGCGAAAATTCGCAAATCAATGGAAGATTATTTGTGGGTGCAAACCATAACTGGAATAATGCTCTCAGTTGCGTGTTATGTAGTCTTTTTGATTATGGGGCTTAAAAATGCAATGTTTTGGGCGCTTGTCACCTTTATCCTAAGTTATATTCCGGCATTGGGCGGGGCGCTTGCGTCTGTTTTTCCTGCGCTTTTTGCATTGGTGCAATTTACAACGCCAATCCCAGCAATTTTGATTCTTGCCATTACACAGGGCATTCAGTTTGTGGTTGGAAACATCATTCAACCCCGTATGACCGGTGATAGCCTTAATTTATCAGTGTTAATGGTATTTCTATCATTGGCATTTTGGGGCAAAATTTGGGGTGGATCTGGAATGTTCCTTGCCGTTCCACTTACTGTAATGATTATGATTATTTTTGCGCAGTTTAAACAAACCCGCGCCCTAGCTATTCTTATGAGTGCAAATGGTCGTCCTGATAGTGACGTTACGGCAACGGATGGAAAAACTTCTTAAAATCATAATCTTTTGGCAATCTATTGGTGTAAAGATACTTTGCTTGAAACAGAATTATGGTTTCTGTAAGATAAAAGAAAAATTTTCGCGAAACCAAATTGCGGAGGGGAAGAATGTCTGTTGATGCCACTGATGAGCGCATTAATGTTGCTGAGTTTTTAAAAATTGCAAAAAAATATGATGGTTTTACTCAAGGTGGCGTGCTAACCCATGCTGCTAATGAGTTTTTAAGCCAGTTTGGTCGTGATGCGACAATTGATGATGTTGGTGCATTATCACTTGGTGATTTGGCTCACCTTGCCTATGATTTTTGGAGTTGGGCATCAAGCAAGCACCCGCAAAAGAAAGAAATCCGCCTTATCGAGGGTGTAGGCGAAAACAAGCAGCCATTAGGGCGCGATATTTTAGAAATTGTTGGCCCAGATGCACCGTTTTTGGTTGATTCCATTATGGGCGAAATCGGTGCGCAAGGCGTTGAAGTCCGCGCCATGTTCCACCCGATTGTTGACGTTATACGTGACGATGATGGGCAACGTATCGATGATGTTACCAAAGATAATGGGCATATCATCCGCGAAAGCATGATTCAGGTTCATTTACCGTCTTTGCCACAGGCAAAACGCGATGCAATTCTAATGGGCGTACGTGAAACATTGAATGATGTTTCAATGTCGGTAAAAGATTTCCGCGCAATGAAGGCACGCATGAAAGAATGTATTGCGGGTCTTGCGGTTGCCAATGTTGGCCTTAATGCTGACGAAATAAGTGAATATATCGCCTTCCTTAAATGGATTGAGGATGAGCATTTCATTTTCATTGGTGCGCGTTCTTATAATTATTTACGCAATGAAGATGGCACTCTTTCAAAAGAAGAGCCGGATATTGTCGAAGACCGCAATCTTGGTATTTTGCGTGACCCATTACGTAGTATTTTGCGCCGCTCTTCAGAGCCAACCATGCTAACTGATAAATTGGTTGCCTATCTTGAGGATGGCAGCCCGCTTGTGGTTGCAAAATCCAACCTTCGTTCAAAAGTGCATCGCCGTGCAGTTTTAGACTATATCGGCATTAAAAAATACGATGAAAAAGGCAAATTAATTGGTGAAGAGCGGTTCGTTGGCCTTTTCACTGCTGAGGCCTATGATTCAATGGTGCGTGACGTTCCGCTTTTGCGCCGCAAGATTGACAAGGTTATCAAACGCGCTGGTTTTGACCCTGGTTCGCACAATGATAAGAAATTTCGCAATATTGTGGAAAACTATCCACGTGATGAATTATTCCAAATCGAAGAAGATGATCTATTGCGTATCGCAATGGGTGTGCAACATTTGATGGACAGGCCGCGTACCGCAATGTTTGCGCGCCGCGATCAATTCAATCGCTTTTTATCAATTTTGGTTTTTGTGCCTCGTGATAAATATAATACTGCGGTAAGAATGCGGGTTGGTGAAAAGCTTGCCGAAAGCTATGGCGGGCGTTTATCATCTTATTACCCATTATTTGGTGACGCGCCATTGGCACGCATCCATTATATTATCGGCATTAATCCTTATAATCATCTTGAGCCTGATTTAGAAAAGCTCGAAAGTGATATTATCGAAATCACCCGTACTTGGGATGATGACCTTGACGTTTGTGCGGGTAAAAACAATGTTCGTGCCGCGCCATTCATTGGTGCTTTCCCTGCTGGCTATAAAGAAAAATTCTCCCCATCCGAAGCACTTTTAGATATTCAGGAATTGCTGATTTTAAAAGAAGTTGATGTTTGGGTTCGTGCTTATCGCATGGATGGTGACAAGGATAATATTTTACGCTGCAAACTTTATAAGCGTGATAATCCAGTTGCCCTATCCGAAGCAATGCCGATTTTTGAAAGCATGGGTCTTTATGTTGAATCCGAGGCGCAATTCAAAATCAAACCGAAAACCGCGTCACAAGATGAAGAAACGCAAGTTCTTTGGGTGCATGATGTTGAAATGCGTTCATCAGATGGCGCACCGCTTGATTTTGCGGCGGTGGAAAATTCATTTGAAGATGCCTTTGCCGCGATTTTTGGCGGAACTTCGGAAAATGATGGCTTTAACCGCCTTATATTGAAACTTGGTATTACTTGGCGTCAAGCAAGCCTCATTCGGGCCTTTGCACGTTGGCGTGGTCAGACAGGTCTTGATCCGTCACAAGCGGTGCAAGAGCAAGCACTTGCTGATTATCCATTAATCGCCCAAAAAATTATCGAGCTTTTTGAAACCCGCTTTGACCCGGCCTTGGGTAAAGAAAGTAGTAAAAAATGTGAGGCAATAAATACTGAAATCTCAACATTGTTGAATGAGGTTCCAAGCCTTGATGCCGACCGCGTATTACGCCGCATCACCAATTTGATTAATAATATGGTTCGCACCAATTATTACCAAAAAGATGCCGATGGCAAAAACAAGCCATATATTTCATTCAAAATTGCGACTTCGCAAATTGCCGAAGTTCCAAATCCAAAACCATTCCGTGAGATCTGGGTTTATTCGCCAATTGTTGAAGGCGCGCATCTGCGTTTTGGCCCAGTAGCGCGTGGTGGTTTGCGTTGGTCAGATCGCCGTGATGATTTCCGCACCGAGGTGTTGGGGCTTGTAAAGGCGCAGCAGGTTAAAAACGCGGTTATTGTTCCCGTGGGTTCAAAAGGTGCATTCTTCCCCAAAGCTTTGCCAAAGGGTGGAACGCGTGAAGAATTTATGGCGGCGGGTATTGCGGCATATAAAATCTTCCTTTGCGGCTTGTTGGATATAACCGATAATATCGATGCGGCGGGTAAAATTATTGCACCAAAAGATGTGGTTCGCCTTGATAGTGATGACCCATATTTGGTGGTTGCCGCCGATAAGGGCACTGCAACATTCTCTGATATTGCGAACTCGATTTCACTTCAATACGGGCATTGGCTTGGTGACGCGTTTGCATCTGGTGGTTCAAATGGTTATGACCACAAAAAGATGGGTATCACCGCAAAAGGTGGCTGGGAAGCGGTAAAACGCCACTTCCGCGAAATGGGTCATGATACACAATCCGAAGAGTTTAATGTGGTTGGTGTCGGTGACATGTCGGGCGATGTGTTTGGTAATGGTATGCTATTATCAGAGAAAATCCGTCTTGTGGCGGCGTTTGACCACCGCGATATTTTCATTGATCCAAATCCTGATTGTGCAAAATCCTTTGCCGAACGTAAGCGTTTGTTTGAATTGCCACGTTCTTCTTGGCAGGATTATAATAAAGAGCTGATTTCAAAGGGTGGCGGTATTTTCCCGCGCTCTTTAAAATCAATCACACTTACACCGGAAATCAAGGAATTGCTTGATATTGCCAATGATGAGGTAACACCATTTGAATTGATGACCGCAATTCTTAAGGCGAATGCTGATTTATTATGGTTTGGTGGTATTGGCACATATATCAAATCAAAAACTGAGGCTAATTCAGATGTTGGTGACAAGGCCAATGACGCAATTCGCATCAATGGTTCTGACCTTCGGGTTAAAGTGATTGGCGAGGGGGCAAACCTTGGCGTTACCCAATTGGGTCGTATTGAGGCGGCAAAGGCTGGCATTCGTCTTAATACCGATGCGATTGATAACTCTGCGGGTGTGGATTCATCCGACCACGAGGTTAATATCAAAATTCTGCTTAATGGTTTGGTGCGTAGTGGCGCAATGACCGAAGAAGCACGCGACGCATTATTGGTTTCAATGACCGATGATGTCGCGCACCATGTTCTTGAGCATAATTATAACCAAACTCTTGCATTATCATTGCAGCAGATAAATGCCGCACAAGATGCCGATGCCCATGAAAGATTTATGGTGCAATTAGAAGAATTGGGGCAGCTAAATCGTGCGGTGGAATTCTTGCCGGCTCATGATGAAATGCGCACCAAAATTGAACGTGGCGAAGGGCTAACCCGTCCTGAGCTTGCGGTTTTGATGGCATATAGCAAGATACAGCTTTTCGGTGAGATTGTGGCATCTCATGCCCCTGATGATGAATGGTTTGAAAAAACACTTGTCAATTATTTCCCTGAAGGTTGTCATCAGTTTGAAACCGCAATGCGTGGTCACCGCCTACGCCGTGAAATTATTGCAACGGTTTTGGCAAACCGCATTGTTGATATTGGTGGCATCACCTTTATGGACCGCGTTCGTGAAAGCGCGATTGCCGACACTGGCGCAATTGTAAAGGCATATGCGGCGGCACGTAAAATCTTTGAACTTGATAAAGCGATTGAAAAAATCAATGGTCAAGATTTAAAAATTCCGGCCGCGCTTCAATATAAAATGATGCTAGAGGTGCAGAATGTAATCCGTCGTCAAACCTATTGGTTGGCGCGCCGCACCCCGCACGCAAGCATTGGCGTAAATGATCAGGTAACCGATATGATTAATTCATACAGCCCTGAAATCGCGCAACTAAAACCTGTTATTGATAATGTGGTATCGCCTTATGAATATTCACGTATCGAAGCATTGGCGCAGGAATTTATCAATGAGGGGGCGCCATCAGATTTGGCGCATGAAATCGCCAACCTTCGGGTTATGATTTCATCGACCGATATTGTTGATATTGCCAAAAATTCTGATGCACCGCTTTTGGGTGCGGCACGAATTTACCATGCGATTGGCGCGGAAATCGGCTTTGACGAAATGCGCCACGCCGCAGGTATGGTAACTGGTCAAGATCATTGGGACAAGGTTGCAACCCGCCGCATCATCGAAGATTTCATGGGTGAGCAGGCGCAATTAACCGGAAAAATCATCGAATTTGCCAAATCAAAAGGTGCAATCCCTGATAAGGCAGATAAAAAATGGTCTGATGGTATTGTGAAACAATGGTTTGCGCTAAATTCACTTGAGGCTTCAAGGGCAACCGGCGCAATCAAAGACCTTAAGGCAGCCGGTGGTTGGAGTTTTGCAAAACTAACCATTGCCAATACGCAGTTAAAAGACTTTGTCGCCCGCGCGGTGATTGGGTAAAACATTTATCCCCGCATTTTTAAATAATGCGGGGATTTTTGTATTGCATAAATAATATAACGTGTTATATAACATGTTATGCAAAATGATATAATCTTAAAAAACCCATATATTTTCCTTGGAAGCCGCCTTAAACGCCTGTCCGATCGTTTTTTAACCGATGCCGCCAAAATCCATCATGATATGGGTTTTGAAATGTTTCCATCACAGGCAGTTTTGCTTGCGCAAATTGGCGATGCGGGCGAAATATCTGTTGCCCAGCTTGCCGAAATTTTGGGGCAAAGCCAGCCTGCAATAACCCGCAACCTTAACAACCTTCGCGATATGGGCCTTATCGAAACCGTCACCGTCAAGGCGGATAGTCGGGTTCGCATGGTATTATTAACCCATGACGGGCAGGGGCTTTTGGCAGGGCTACGCGGTAAAATCTGGCCACGTGTTGATGGGGTTATCCGCGACTTATTGCTTGAGGTTGCACCCGATTTCTGCGCAAGCTTAAATAAAATCGAGGCGGCACTAGATGACCAAAGTTTTGACACGCGCTTTAAAACCCTTCTTGAAAAACAGGCAAAATTAACGCCCCAAGATGTTGAAATTATCGAATATTCGGAAGAATACGCCGGTGATTTTTACAAAATCAATATTGATTGGATTTCCGAAAACTTTGTGGTCGAAGATATTGATAAATACGTCCTTTCCCACCCTAATGAGGCCATTTTGGACAAGGGTGGCATTATCCTTTTGGCGCGCCTTGGCGGCGAAATTGTTGGCACTTGTGCGCTTATGAAAATGGATGCCCAAAATGGGGAAGAACCTGAGTATGAATTTACCAAACTTGGGGTTTCGCGCCATTACCGCGGCCTTAAGATTGGGGAAAAACTTATTCACGCCGCATTCGCCCGCGCGCGTGAAATGGGTTTAAAATCCCTATTCCTTTTGACCAACCACCAACAACGTTCAAGCATCCATTTATATGAAAAATTGGGGTTTGTTCATTCGGGGGAGATTATGGATAAATACGGGCATGAATATGAACGCGCCGATGTTGCGATGAAATGGGTGGCGGAATAACCCTCTGTAATTTCAAATTTTTTAAATATATTTTCTTCCTCCAAAATTTTTCACCACCAAAAAACCTGACATTTCCTGACATAATTTGCTTGCACAAGGCTTTTTACAAGCCGTTTGTAAGATTTGATTTTATCACGGGAAGTTAACAGGGTGGATAAGTCACGGGTGAGATACTTAAGCCTTGTCGTGCCGGAAAAACCAGAGGATTTGTCCGGTATCTTGGTAATTATTACAACGAGATCCCGGACATTTTATTTCATAAAATTCCGAGATGACAACAAATTTTTAATTACGGCTCACCCTTCACCCACATTATTTTTTTCTTTGCCTTATTCAAAAAATTAAAAACTTTTCGGGGCTCATCATAGCGACAGCTTCATTAGCAACGGGCGAAGCAAAAAAGCCCCATGTGTTTCATCATGGGGCTATTAATATTTGCTTGTATTGTAGTTTATTATTAAAATGATTTATAATGTCATTATTCTAAAAGGCATCAACATTAGCTTGTTTATTTTCTTCTAATTTTGCTTTGATTGTTTCAATGTCTTTTCCATTATCATCTTTATAAATAATTACGAATTTATCAGATTTTATTTCTGTTTCATATTTTAATACTGAATGCTTTGGTATTCCAAGCCCTATAAGAGCAGCTCCTAATGCTGAAATACCCCCAACCGTGATGGCGCCTTCCAACCCAGCAACTACTGAAGCAATTAATGGACCCGCTATTGCTACAGGACCAAATCCGGGAATGAAAAATACACCAGCACCAAATAGAAGACCCCATAGGCCACCCCAGAAAGCACCCGCACTACCCCATGTTTTCATTCTATCGCCATTTGTATAATAGCCAGTTACATTTTCTTCTGAATGGTAATTTTTTCCAACAATAGATAATTTTTTTAAATCTACGCCATCATTAGCTAATGATTTAACGGCTGCCTCAGCTTCTTCGTGGGAATTATAAACTGCTATTATGGTATTGGTCATAAATCTATATCCTTGTTACTTGGCACTAAAATTGTGCTTAAAACAAGGTAGGACATTTTGTTTTTTTTGTATGTTAGCTATTTAACAATAATATTATATATAAGAGTTAAGGGCAATTTTGTTAAGAATTATTACATGGCCTTTTTTAATATCTATTATTTTATCACGCTTAAATTGATTTATAATAAGGCTTGTTGTTGTTCTAGACGTACCTATAAATGTTGCAATTTCTTCTTGCGTTAAGGGGAACTTTATTTTGATATTGTCATCTTCAGCCTGACCAAAATTATCTGCAAGGTTTAGTAATGTATTTGCTAACCGTTCTACTGCACTTTTGAATACTAAATCAGATAAACGATTCTCAATTATTTCTTTTTTTCCAGATATTTCTTTAATCATTTCAATTGCAAGTTTTGGGCATTCATTTAGAAAGCTTAAGAAAATATCTTTATTCATTACCCTAATTTTGCTATCAGAAAATGCATCGGAAAATATATTTCTTGGCGCATTTTCAATAAGTGATACCTCGCCAAATACTTCACCAGTATTTACAAGTTCTAGTGTATATATACTGCCTTCTTGAGAAATTTTGTATATTCTTATTATGCCAATCTCAACAAAATAAATTTGCTGTGGGTGAGTGGTTGGTTCAAAAACCGTTTCTCCTTTATTCAAAATCAATGATTTTGAATTATGCAGCATGTCTTTTAGCATAGATGGTTGTAATATTTTGTACCAATCAATGTTTTCTAAATGCCAATGCTGCATAAAAATACCTTTAACTACCTCGCAAATTTTTGGAATTTAATCTTTTCAGGGATTAGATTATCTACGCCCAATCTACGTTTTTTGTCTTCTTCATAGGCTTCAAAGTTGCCTTCAAACCATTCAACATGTGAATTGCCTTCGAATGCCAAAATGTGGGTTGCCACACGGTCAAGGAACCAGCGATCGTGGGAAATAACCACGGCACAACCCGGATAATCATCCAGTGCCGCTTCTAATGCCTGCAAGGTTTCAACATCTAAATCGTTGGTCGGCTCATCGAGAAGTAATACGTTCGCACCCATGCGAAGGGTTTTGGCAAGGTGAACACGGTTTCTTTCACCGCCTGATAACAGACCGACTTTTTTCTGTTGATCTCCACCTTTGAAGTTGAATGATGAAACATAAGCGCGGGAGTTGATTTCACGACCGCCAACCTCGATAATATCAAGGCCATCTGAAATTTCTTCCCAAATGTTTTTGTTGTCATCAAGTGCGTCTCGTGATTGGTCAACAAAGCCAAGTTTCACCGTGTCGCCAAGGGTGATTGTGCCGCTATCGGGCTGTGCCTTGCCGGTAATCATATTAAACAGGGTTGATTTACCCGCACCGTTCGGACCAATAACCCCAACAATGCCTGCCGGTGGCAATTTGAACGAAATGCCATCGACCAATAATTTATCACCATAGGCCTTAACAAGGTTTTCAACCTCAATAACCTTGTTACCAAGGCGTGGACCCGGTGGGATTTGGATGGTGGCAAAGGTTTGTTTTTCACGCTCCGCCGCGTTGACCAATTCTTCATAACGCGCAAGGCGGGCTTTGGATTTGGCTTGGCGCGCCTTTGGTGACTGGCGCACCCATTCAAGTTCGCGGTCGATGGCGCGTTTACGGCTGTCGGACTCACGTTCTTCTTGAACCATACGTTTGGCTTTTTGTTCAAGCCATGCGGAATAATTACCCTCGTATGGGATGCCTTTGCCGCGATCAAGTTCAAGTGTCCATTTGGTTACTTGATCAAGGAAGTAACGATCGTGAGTTACAAGAATTACACAACCAGGGAATTCTTCAAGGTGGTGTTGAAGCCACGCAACAGATTCCGCGTCCAAGTGGTTGGTCGGCTCATCGAGTAAAATCATATCTGGTTTAGATAAAAGTAGGCGGCAAAGCGCAACGCGGCGTTTTTCACCACCTGATAATTTGGCAACATCCGCATCATTGTCTGGGCAACGCAATGCGCCCATTGCCATTTCGATTTTTGAATCAATATCCCACGCATCGGCGGCGTCGATTTGCTCTTGCAATGCGGTCATTTCTTCCATTAATTCGTCGGAATAATCTTCCGCCATTTTCATGGAAACTTCGTTATATTTATCAAGCAAGATTTTTTCAGGGCATTCTGAAATTACGTTTTCCCAAACGCTTTTGGTTGGGTCAAGCACCGGTTCTTGTGGCAAATAGCCCATTTTAACGTCTTTGGCGGCCATTGCTTCACCGCTAAAATCCTTATCAAGGCCAGCCATGATTTTAAGAAGGGTTGATTTACCCGAACCGTTTACACCCACCACGCCGATTTTTGCATCTGGATAAAAGCTAAGCCAGATGTTTTCAAAAACTTTTTTACCACCCGCATAAGTTTTAGAAAGACCCTGCATCTGGAAAATATATTGTTGTGCCAATTTAATGCCCCAATTGTTGTTAAAACTGATTGCGCCTCGTTTAGCCTAAAATTGTGAAATTTTAAAGGGCAGTAAAAAACCAGTGACAGTAGGCTTAACCCCATTTTAAGCCCAAGGTGATAGTTTTATTAAAAATAACTGGTGGACAATGATTACAGAGAAGCAACAAGGCAAAAAATCTTATACAAATTTTGCCATTCCCGAAGATTTTACCGCAAAGCATCAGGCATTAAAGGCGCAAATAGGCGCCAAAATGGGTCTTGTGTTTGAGGAACATTGTTCGGAATGCTCATATCCGTCTTGTTATGCAACTTGTAGCTTTTATTCGCCGCGTGAAGATTTGCATTGCCGCCGCTTTGTTGCGGGGTTTGAGGCATTTGAAAATTCAAAAGAATGTAAACTTGTTCGCTTTCGCAAATGGGGAAAAATCGAGGCTGTGGGCGGTGAAAAACCACACGGCACAAATGATGCCAAAGTGATTATTATGGAGGTTGCAAACCGGCTTCCAATTGTTCCATATTTTGTAAAGCGAAATTTTGCCTATAATTTAAATCAACAACAAAAGGCCGATGCACACCTTGAGCTTGCGGCCGATGCCTTTGTATTGGAGGCCATAAGTGGGGATGGTGAAACCCACGCAATTACGGTGTCGATTTTCAATGTTGGCGTTGCCGCAAATGGCAAAATGTATTTGGGGCAGTTTGCGGTTACGCCTGAATATGGGTGCCTTGTTATCAATCTTGATGATATTAAAAAGCATGTTGATTTAAACCAAAAATTCCTAATCCAAATTGAACCAATGAATGAGGCCGAGGGGCGGGCAATTGTTTTTGGTCTATGTGATTTTGTGGCGTTTAAAGAGACTGCGGAATTAAAACCAAAAGCGATTGTTGCAAAACCCGCCGCAACCAAACCGGCAAAAGCGGCGAAACTTGTGGTCTGGGATTTGGATGAAACCCTGTGGCATGGGATTTTGGTTGAAGATGGTATAGAGGGGGTCAAAGTTCGCCCCGAAGCGGTTAAGGCAATCCAAACCCTTGATGAACGCGGTATTGTTCATTCAATCGCCTCAAAAAATGATCAAGATTTGGTTGAAAAGGCACTGAAACATTTCGGGCTTGATGAATATTTCCTTTATCCGCAAATTGGGTGGGGGCCAAAATCAATTTCAATTAAAAACCTTGCAGAGCAAATCAGCCTTGGGATTGATAGCTTTGTTTTTGTTGATGACCAACCGTTTGAACGCGCCGAAGTGGGCAATGCCCACCCACAAATGCGAATTTTAACGCATGAAGATGTTGGTAAATTGCCGGAATTTGATTTCTTTCCAACGTCTGTAACCGAAGAAAGCAAAAACCGCCGCGCAATGTATAAGGCCGATGAGGTGCGTAATCAGGCACTTGTTTCCGGTGGAGATGATTATGAAGAGTTTTTGCGCAAAGCGAATATGAGCCTTATAATCGACCGCCTTAACGATAAAAATATGGCGCGGGTTCATGAATTATCGCAAAGAACCAACCAACTTAATTATAATGGCTATAAATATCCGCTTGATGAATTATTGGCATTAAAAGACGATGATAGCCATGTTTGTGTTACCCTTACCTGTCGTGATAATTTTGGCGAATATGGGTTGATTGGCTTTGTAGTTATTGACAAAGCGGTGGGAAAAATCGACCAATTCTTTATGTCTTGCCGCGCGCAAAAGAAACGTGTCGAAAATGCGTTTTATGAATGGCTACGCCAGAAGTTGCAGGCATCGGGACACGATAAAATAATGGTTTCATATCATGAAACACCAAAAAACAAGGCATCACGCGACATGCTTGATGAACTTGGCTTTAAACAACAAGACAAAAATAGTTATATTTATGATAATGGCACAAAGTTTGCATCATCAGAAATTGTTGTTTTGACCGATAATTCGGATTGGAAAGTGGCATAATGAATATTCTTAATTCACTAAATTTGAAAATTACTGCACATCTTCCAGTGAAAATTGTGAAAAACAAGGCAAACCGACCGCTTGCAAGTATTTCATTTGACGATTTTGCCAAGTCTGCATGGCAAGTCGGCGGCAAAATCCTTGATAAATATGGTGTAAAAGGAACTTATTATGCTGTTGGCGGCTTTTGCGGTAAGGTTGCAGAGGGTGTTCAGCAATATGACGAGGATGATCTTCATGAATTGGTGGCCCAGGGGCATGAATTAGGCTCGCATACCAATAAACACACATCGGTTTATACCGCATCCGATGCGGCGTTACGCAAGGAAGAGGCCGATAATAAGGCATTCTTCAAAGAAGTCTTGGGCGATTATCAAGTTTCAACCTTTGCCTATCCATTTGGTGATATTTCACCGCGTACCAAGAAACTTTATTCCGAACTTTATCCACTTGCACGTGGCATTCGCCAAGGTTTGAATGGCAAGTGGTTTGATATGGCACAGCTAAAGGCAGTGCCAATCGAGGCGCGTTTATGGACGCCGGAATTTATTGAAAATTGGGTGCGTCATGCAAAAGAAACTAATTCGTGGCTTTGCTTATTTACCCATGACATATGTGAAAACCCGACACCGTGGGGTGCGACCCCTGAAATGCTGGATCACGCTATGGCGATGCTAAAAAAATATGAAATAGAAGTGCATACTGTCAAAGCCGCAATGGCATTGACACAGTTTGATGAATAGCTATTTTAACAAACTATACAGAAAATTCATTATTAGCCGCCCCACGCATTTGCTATACGGGTGAAAAATATCAGGGACAATAATTAATGAGTGCCCATAAACCAGTTTTCTATGACCCTTCGCGCAAACGTTTGCACATCTCATATCTTAGCCTTGGCATAGGCATTTTCATAATTCTTGCAGCAAGCGTGGTTTTTGTAATAACCATTCTTTCGGCGCGGGTTCCCGATGCCATTAAATTGAATTTTGAGCATCCGTCATCGGTTCCAATTTCGCATCAGGTTGGCAAATTTAACCGAACTTTGACCAAAATTGGTAATTGGTTGCCAAAAGAGCAAAAGGGCAAAGCCGCCAATGAACATTTTAATCCGGTGCGTGTTGCGTTCTATGTGCCGTGGGATGACGCAAGTTTTGCTTCGTTAAAACACCATTATAATGATATTGACTGGCTGGTTGTGGGTTCGGGAACACTGTCACCAACTGATCAAAGCCTTAATGTGGTTAATGACCGTAAGTTAAACGCATTTTTATCGGCACAGCCAAAGAATCCTGCAAAATTATTGATGGTGCAAAATATTGCCAATGATCAATGGGACAAAGATGTTCTGAAAAAGCTTATCGCCAACCCAATGCGGCAGCAAAACCTTTTGAATCAAATTATTCAAACCGCGAAAAACTCATCTTATAGCGGTGTGGTATTTGACTTTGAAAACCTTGATAATGGCGACCACGACAAATATTTGCAATTTTTAAAATCTGCAAAGTCTGTTCTAAATCAAAATAATATTATTGTTACAATAACTGCGCCGGCTGCTGATGCGTCGTGGGATTTTAAAAAATATGCGGCTGTAAGCGATAAAATCTTTTTAATGGCATATGATGAAAATTGGGTTGGCGGCGCGCCAGGGCCAATAGCGTCTCAAGCGTGGTTTGTAAAAAATATAAGCGAAGTTACGGCGAAAATTGGCGCTGATAAAACCATTATTGCCATCGGCAATTATGCCTATGATTGGGCAGATAGTGGGCAAAATGCCGAAGCGCTATCGATAGAAGAAGCGTGGCTTATTGCCCATGATAGTAGTGCCAAGATTACATTCGACCCCAAAAGCGGCAATAGCTATTTTAACTATCAAGAAAATGGCGTGAACCATACCGTTTGGCTTCTTGATGCCGCAAGTGCATGGAATGAAATGAAAGCGGTGCAGGTTGAAAATACCTATGGCATAGCACTTTGGCGCCTTGGTTCAGAGGACAGTAATTATTGGAAAGCGCAAAGCGCAATCATTACTAACACCCTGCCACAGTTAAATAACCTTAAAACAATTGGTGATGTGGATGTCGAAGGCAATGGGGAGGTGTTTTACATTACCGAAACCCCAAAAGACGGTTTCAGGAATATTACATTTGACCAAAATCAATTAATTAGCAATCAGGATTTTGTAACTCTTCCAACACCATTTGTTGTAAACCGAATTTCTGCTGCCAAACCAAATATGTTGGCATTAACATTTGATGATGGCCCCGATGCAACATGGACGCCAAAAATTCTTGATGTTTTGAAAAAAGAAGGGGTCAATGCGACCTTTTTTGTAATTGGTGAAAATGCACTTTCGCACCCAAGTCTTTTAAACCGTGTAATTTCCGAAGGAAATGAAATCGGCAACCATTCTTATACCCACCCCAATCTTGCCCGCGATAACCAGCAAGGCACAGAGATTGAGCTAAACACAACCCAGCGCCTAGTCGAGGCATATACAAAACACTCAATGCGTCTATTTCGCGCGCCATATTTTGGCGATGCGGAACCAACAACACCAGACGAATTAATTCCCGCCCTTAATGCGCAAAAACTTGGCTATGTGAATGTTGGTCTGCACGTTGACCCTAACGATTGGAAAACCCCTGGCGTTGATAATATTATCAAGACCACAATCGCTCAAGTAGAGGGTGCGAATTCCGACCGTTCAGAACAAATAATTTTGCTTCACGATAGCGGTGGTAACCGTGAGCAGACTTTAAAAGCACTTCCGGTTATTATTCAAACTCTAAAAGCCAAAGGCTATCAATTTGTTACACTGTCAGAATTTTTGGGTAAACCCAAAGGGTTCACTATGCCTGAAATCAGCGGCAAAGATAGGGCCGCAGTTGATGCCGATGTTGCAATCTTTATTTCAATGGCGGTTTTAAAGGCAATATTGGCATGGCTGTTTGCGATTGCAATCTTCCTTGGAATTGTCAAAGCCCTAAGCATGACTATTTTGGGCGTTTGGCAAAAAATAAAGGTTGAAAAATCAACCCCACCACCAATTAATGCGCAAGAATTTGTTTCGGTTATCATCCCTGCCTATAACGAAGAAATGGTGATTAAAGACGCGATTGAGCGTGTGTTAATGACGCGCAACGCAAGCTTTGAAATAATCATTGCCAATGATGGCTCAAAAGATAATACCGCCAAAATTGTTGAAGAAAATTTCGGAGCCAATCCAAAAGTTACATTATTAAATCTTGAAAATGGTGGCAAAGCCCGCGCCCTTAACAAGGCTATCGAGCTTGCAAAAGGCGATATTATCATTGCCCTTGATGCCGATACCCAATTTGAACCCGACACAATTTCAAAATTGGTGCGTTGGTTTATTGATGAGAAAGTTGGTGCGGTGGCAGGAAATGCCCGCGTGGGTAATGAGGTAAACCTCGTAACCCGTTGGCAGGGTATTGAATATGTTGTGGCACAAAATATTGAACGCCGCGCCCTTGCAAATTTTGACGCGATTACGGTTGTTCCGGGTGCGGTTGGTGCATGGCGTCGTGCGGCACTTGAACAAGCGGGCCTATATCCAGAAAACACCCTTGCCGAAGATCAAGACTTAACCATAGCCATCCAGCGTAATGGCTGGAAAGTTGTCTATGATGATGATGCTGTTGCGTGGACCGAAGCACCAGAAACCTTTAAGGCGCTTTCAAAACAACGGTTCCGCTGGTCATATGGTACTTTGCAATGTTTGTGGAAACACCGTGGTATATTCTTTGATAATCCAAAGACCCGCCCAAATGGCCTTGCCTTCATTGGTATGACACAAGCATGGGTATTCCAAATTTTCTTTGCGTTAATCTCACCATTGATTGATTTGGCATTGGTCATAAGTATCATCAATACAATTATCAAAGTGCATCAGCACGGCTTTATGGCGACCCATACCGATTTATTGCGTATGCTTGTCTATTGGTTATGCTTTGTAACGATTGATGTTGGCGGTGGTTTCATTGCCTATTCAATTGAAACCCGTAAAAGTAATTTCCCATGGCTTTTGATGATTATTCAAAAATTCGCCTATCGCCAAATTATGTATATCGTTAGCATCAAAGCAATTTTCACTGCTATTTCTGGTCTTTGGGCCGGTTGGGGGCAGTTGGAAAGAAGCGGACGGGTTAAAGTTTCAGAATAAATAATAATCCCACTTGCACAATATATTAGTGATGACTAATAAGGGCTGAGCGAGTGAGGATTATTATGAAAAATCTTAAAATTTTAATATTACCCTTTATGGCATTGGTTGCATCATGCGCCGCCGATGAGGTCGTTAAATACGATAAAGCAAAAGTAAGTGCAAAATCGGATATTGTAATCAAGCAATATTCATCAAAATTGCAAGCGGCCCTTGGTGCTGCACTTAAGGCGGGTGGACCTGTGGGTGCGGTTGAAGTTTGCCAACAAGCAGCACCAGCAATTGCCCAAGATGTTTCACAAGAAAATGGCATAAGTATAAAACGGATTAGCCTAAAGGCACGTAATCCAATTGCTATGCCAAATGAGGTTGAAAAGAAATATCTAACCGAATGGGTTGCCGCACCTTTAAATGAAGACAAAACCCCAAAAGAAGCGATTTTCACCGCTAAAGAAGATGGCAAAAACTATGTATATTTCATGCGCGCAATTACGCTAAAGGATAAGCCTTGTACAACTTGCCACGGAACAAATATTGACCCTGCATTAAATGCAAAGATTAAAAGCCTTTATCCGCATGACGATGCAACAGGCTATAAAGAAGGTGATTTGCGCGGTGCATTCTTGGTAAAAATGTCAGCCGAAGAAGCAAAATAAGTTTTTTAATCGCACAAAAAAACACCGCCTTTTGGGCGGTGTTTTTGTTTATATGCCGAAATTATGCTGCGCGAACTGCCTGCAAGAATTTATTGATTTCATTGCCCAGAATTCTGGTTTGATCCACCATATTATGCGCGCTTTGTCCGGTTTGCGTTGCGGCTTGTGCTACATCCGCTGAGAACTGGCTAACTTCATTGATATGGGCATCAATTGTGGAAGTTCCGCTTGATGCATTTGCCATATTTTGCGCAATTTCGCGGGTCACTGCGGATTGCTCTTCAACCGCAGAAGAGATTGAGCCTGAAATTCCGTCAACCGATTCAATTGTTGTCTTAATTTGGCCAATGGTCTCAATAACTTGTGATGACGCATCTTTGATATTTTGGATATGTTCCGAAATTTCTATTGTTGCTTTTTCGGTTTGTCCGGCAAGTTGTTTAACCTCATTGGCAACAACGGCAAAACCACGACCGGCTTCACCAGCGCGTGCAGATTCAATTGTGGCATTAAGTGCCAACATGTTAATCTGTCCGGCAATAGATTGAATTACGCCTGTAATCTCATCAATTTTGGTGGTTGCCGCATTTAACAATACCGAAGTTTGATCCGCTTTTTGCATTTGTACAACGCTGCTAACCATTGTGTCGGTAAAGATTTGGGTTTGCGTAGATATTTCTTGCACCGAGCTTGACATTTCTTCGGTTGCCGATGCCACCATTTGCACATTTTCAGAAGTTTCAGAAGATGCGTGCGCAACGCTGGTTGCGCGGGTTTTTACTTCTTCTGCAAGTGATGTCATATTTTCAAAGGTTTCAAACATAACATCCGCAGCATTATCAACAGATGTAAGAATAGTCCCTGAGCGCGCTTCAAATTCGGAAATTAATTTTTCAAGAGTTTCTTTTTTCTTGATTTCATTTTGCGCATTTTCCATTCTTTGTGCTTCGCTTTGGCGGGCGATATGTAACTTTTCATCAGCATCAGAAATGTTCTTCGCCATATTGCCAAATTCATCACGTCTTGAAACCGGAAGATCTTGGCATCTTTTGCCATGCGAAAGCAGTTCAAGGTTTGCAATAATATTTTTTACTGCGCCAACTGTATCGATTGAGAATAGATAGGCGACAAAGCCAAATATTATCATTGTGAAAAAGATACCAATTGCGATGCGTGAAAATGCAGCTAGTATTTCACGATTTACATCATCAATATAAATGCCGGTTCCAACGGTCCAACCCCATTTTTTCAAATCCTGCACATAAGCCATTTTGGCAAAAGACTTTTTAGGATCTGCTGTTGGTTTTGACCATTCATAGCGAATAAAACCACTGCCATCCTTTGCGATAACTTGCGCCATTTCGGTGAAAAGGTGCTTTCCTTTTGGATCTTTTATTTTATTGCCATCGCTGTTGTTTAATTCTGGTTTTATAGGGTGAAGAATAATTTTGGCATTTTTATCCATAATCCAAAAATAATTATTGCCGTCATAACGCAATTTCTGGATTGCCTCTTTTGCCCCTGCTTCGGCTTGTGCTTCGGTAATGGTGCCGGCTTGTTGCTTTGCATAATATTGCTGGACGATATTATCGACCATTTCAACATGTTGTTTTATCAGAATGCTCTTTTCGCGCATCAATGTGTTCTGTGTTTGCGCTAACGACATCATCGCAAGAAACAGCATAACGATTAGAGAAAAGCCTATCATAAGATTAATTTTTGTAGGCATGTTGAAATTTGAGAAAATCGCGCTCAACTTACGCATATACCGTCCCCAGTCCCAGATAAGTTATCTAAATTAGCATTTGCTAAATTAAATGTTCACGCAAAACAGTTACCGACAGGTTAATTAAATTACTACTGGAGGTAAGAAATCGATTGCGGGCATGTAATTTATGCATAAATACTATGAAAATTAGCAACTTATGCCAAAAAATATGGCATTGACATAAAGCAAACAACGCACTTGGCAATTGCGGCGGTATTGGTTAAAGAAGGCTATTCTAAAGGAATAATATTTTGACCGTTTTTTACCATAAAGGCGATTTGCCAGAAGGTATCAATTTTGGCGATTGTGTTGCCATTGATACCGAAACCATGGGGCTTTCCCTAGTTCGTGATCAATTATGTGTTGTTCAGCTTTCGGCGGGTGATGGTAATGCCCATGTTGTGCAGCTTGACCGTAAAAACTATGATTGCCCAAATCTTAAAAAACTGCTTGGCGATGAAAAGATTGAAAAGCTGTTTCACTTTGCGCGCTTTGACGTGGCGATGATAAAAAAATACCTTGGCGTAGAGTGTCGCCCGGTATTTTGTACAAAAATTGCATCAAAACTGGTTCGCACCTATACTGACCGTCACGGTCTAAAAGATTTATTGCGTGAATTGGTTAGCGTTGAATTGAACAAGGCGCAGCAATCTTCAGATTGGGGGCAAGACGAACTTACCGAGGCGCAGCAAAATTATGCTGCTTCTGATGTATTATATTTACATGCCGCCAAGGAAAAATTGGTCATGATGCTAAAACGTCATGAGCGTTTAGAAATTGCAAAATCATGTTTTAATTTTCTCAATACACAGGCAGATATTGATTTGCTTGGTTTTGGAGAAACTGATATATTCTCCCACTAATGACAACCGAAGCCCCTGTATCACCAAAGAATAATGTATTTTCGCTACCGCAATTCACTTTGCGCAATATGCGGATTAATTTGCTGCGTCGTGGCTTATTGCTTGCGGCAGCCATAAGTGCTGGTTTGTTTGGTGGATTCCTTGGGTTGTCACTATTATTGCCAAAGCAAGATTTGCAAAAGCAATTAATTGTTGGCAATGATTTGGTTATTTCCAACCCACGTTTCATTGGGCATTCTGAATCTGGTGGCAAAATCACGATTGTTGCTGAAAAGGCATTACGCTCTATAAATGGTAATGCTGCGGTGGTTTCATTGGTTAATCCGCATGTTACATCTGCATCGGGCGCTGATTTGGTTGCTAAAACCGGTAATTGGAACCAAGAAACCCAAGAGTTAGAGCTTATTGATAATGTGGTATATAAAAACACCAATGGTGATAATTCAACGTCTGATAAAGCGTATTGGATGGCGGACGACCCGCGCACCCATGATGTAAAAGCGCCCGCACCCAAAAATGCAATGAAAAAACCAATGGGCCAGCCATTAATCTGGTTAATGGGTAATGTAAGGCTTTTCCGTGAAAGCGGTGAAAATTTAACCTCGACCTTGGCAATATGGAATGACAAAACGCAAATATTGGATACACAAGGAAGCGTTGTATTAACCTCGGAAGAAAATCGTGTTACTGCAAATAGCATAAAATTCGATAGGCTTGGTAGCCATGCCTATGCAGCGGGTGGCGTTACAGTAACGTCAAAAAATGTTACTGCGCAATCGGAAACGCTTGATTATGATAATAAAACCAAAACCATGTATGGCTTTGGCAATATTGTAATTACTTCAGGCGGAAATTCTGCTAGCGCGAAAAGTTATGAATATAATCTTGATACCAAGCGCGTGGTTCTTAAGGGCCAGGTAAACGGCTTGATGGTGAAGGAAAACTAAAATGGAAGCGATTGATTGCAATGCGGTTAAAAAGAAATTTGCCAATTCCGTGTCGGCATTTTTTATAACTGGCCTTGCTGTTTTGGGTTGTCCAATACTTGCTTTTGCACAACAAGCTGCCAATGGCCCAATAAGCATAAGCGCCGATAGCGTTGATTTTCAACCGCAGAATAATACAACCGTTATTAGTGGCCATGCCGAAGTTGTAAACAAAGACAAGGTATTGCGTGCGCCTTCTTTCCGTATCATTAGTGGGGCAGAGGGAACTGCACAGGCTGGTAAAATTCAAAAAGTTTATTCAGATGGCGAAACTTTCCTTGTTTCCCCAACGCAAAAAGTTCGTGCCGATAAGGCATTCTATGACGCGGTAAACAATATCATTATTTTTACCGGCAATGTTATTTTGGTACAGGGGCAAAGCGTTGCCCAAGGCGATGAATTGCGCGTAAACACCATCACCAATCAATCCCAGTTAAAGTCGAGTTCTGGGCGGGTAAAAGCGGTAATGTTCCCTAATGATCAAACCGCCACTAAACCAAAAGCAAAAAAATAATCGGAAATATGATGAATAGCTCTGCGAAAAAAGATAAATCTGGTTTGGTTGCCCGTAATCTGGGCAAGAGCTTTAAGGGGCGTGAGGTGGTTTCCGACGTTTCACTGCGCCTCGATCGCGGTGAAGTTTTGGGGCTTTTGGGGCCGAATGGTGCGGGTAAAACTACGTGCTTTTATATGATTACCGGCCTTATTCAGGCTGACTTTGGTTATATTGAAATCGATGGAACCGATGTTTCCGATTTACCAATGTATGTTCGTGCCCGCCTTGGTCTTGGTTATTTGCCACAAGAGCCATCAATTTTCCGTGGCCTTAGTGTAAAGGACAATATTCTTGCGGTTTTGGAAACTGTTGAAAGCAACGAATCAGTTCGCCAAGACAAAATGGAAGAATTATTGCGCGAATTAAATATCGAACGACTTAAGAATCAGCCCTCACCAACCCTCTCTGGTGGTGAAAGACGGCGATTAGAGATTGCGCGCGCGCTTGCTACCGACCCTAAATATATCCTTTTGGATGAACCTTTTGCCGGTGTTGACCCACTTGCGATTGCCGATATTCGCGCGTTAGTAAATTATTTAAAAGAACGCGGTATTGGTGTTCTTATAACTGATCACAACGTGCGCGAAACTCTGCAAATTGTGGACAGAACTGCAATTATTGCTGAGGGGCGCGTGCTGTTCGAAGGGACATCACAAGAAGTTCTTAACAATGATTTAGTAAGACGATACTATCTTGGAAAAGATTTTTAGTCAGGGGAAGGAATTTTAATTTTTCCTCTGGTTCAAGAGGGAAAATTATATGGCAATTGCCAATAGGTTGGAAATAAAGCAGGGACAGGGTCTGGTAATGACCCCACAATTGCAACAGGCAATTAAAATCCTGCAATTGTCAAACCTTGAGCTGAATGACTATATAAATCAAGAACTTGAACGTAATCCTGCGCTAGAGCGTGAAGAAGAAGAGTTTTCCGAAGAAGCTTCCGAAGAATTTGCAAAATCCGATGATGTTACCGAATTGGGCGTTTCCGCCGAAGGCGATGAACCGGGCGCTTCTGATTCTATCGATGCATCATACGAAGATGTTTATAATGATGCGGATATTCCTGCAGCTGAAAGTTATGGTTCACAAACCGATTGGTCAAGCGCGGGTTCGGGGCGTTCGTATGACGAACTTGATTCTCTCGAATCAACATTGGCACAGGAAGTAAGTCTGCGCGACCACCTTGAGACACAGGCAAATCTCGCTTTTGAAAATCCACAAGACAAAATGATTGCCGCCTATTTGATAGATTCGATTGATGATGGTGGCTATTTGCGAATTGATGGCGAAGAGGTTGCCCGCAATCTTGGTATTGATGAAGAAAAACTAGAAGACATCATTGCGGTTCTGCAAACCTTTGACCCGATTGGCGTTTGTGCGCGCAATGTGAAGGAATGTCTTGCGGCCCAATTGCACGAGAAAAAGCAATTGGATGAAAAAATGGCGCTTTTGCTTGATAATCTTGATATACTTGCCAAACATGATTTGCGCTCTTTGTGCCATATTCTTGAGGTAGATGGTGAGGATTTGGCGGGGATGATTGGCAAAATCCGCTCTCTAACCCCAAAACCTGGTGCTTCATTTGGAAGTACCTCTAGCGATGCCATCACGCCGGATGTTTTTGTGCGCGAGGCGCCAAATGGTTTGTGGGTTGTCGAATTGAACACTGAAAACTTGCCAAAAGTTTTGGTCAATAATTCATATTGTGAAATGGTTTCACGCCATGCCCGCACCGAAGATGAAAAGTCATATATCACTGAATGCCAAAATGAGGCGAGCTGGCTGGTAAAAAGCCTTGATCAGCGTGCGCGCACAATTTTAAAAGTTGCCCGCGAAATAGTTCGTCAACAAGATGGCTTCTTGACTTATGGTGTATCACACTTGCGCCCGCTTGTGCTTAAAGATGTGGCAAATGTGATTGATATGCACGAATCGACTGTAAGTCGCGTTACATCAAATAAATATATCTCGACCCCACGCGGTGTCTTTGAATTAAAATACTTTTTTACAACATCAATTTCTTCTTCATATGGTGGTGAGGCACATTCAAGCGAATCTGTGCGTTATCAAATTAAAACACTTATTGACGAAGAACCGGTTCTTGCCCCATTATCGGATGATGCCATTGTGGATATTCTAAAACAGACCGGTATAGATATTGCCCGCCGGACTGTGGCAAAATACCGCGAAGCAATGCGTATCCCGTCATCTGTAAC
>APMI01006444.1_pt1 | contig 28178 bp, 34 predicted proteins | sample 667938 | NCBI WGS metagenome assembly APMI01 (sample SAMN01084076, study PRJNA167559) | wastewater metagenome | biome: Wastewater | place: Denmark: Ejby Moelle, Odense | collected 2011-11-28
CGCGCAATACGCTAATCTCGGAATACACAAAAAAACCGAGCTCATCACTCGGTGCTTGGCAGCCCCTAAAGGACGCATTATGTAACCCCGAACTACCGTTTGAAATTATATCAGACATACTCAAACCTATACTTGATAGACACGGCTATTCGCCATTGTTGGCATAGGGGGGGGCTATAGCCCCTTGTTTTATTAAAACAGTACTCCGCCGTCTATATACCCAATTTCTTCGGCTGCAAAAATACCAGCGTTTTTCTGACACCTTCATTTTGGCGATTATACCCGACAGTAAGTAAATCATTCTGGTATAATAATTACTGTCTTACACCAAAGAACGCAGTAGTTTTTAATTGCACATAGTTTGTGCGGTTTAACCCTAAAATGGGCACCGTACAAACAGTTTGGGTTAAACCTACTGCGAATGGCGTAAGACACCTGTACGGTGTCCTTTTTATTTAACAAAGAAATGGAGCAAGAAGTGGACGCACCAAAACAACCAAAACCAAACTATGTACGACAGCAAAAGGGTCACAGCATCATAAAGCATCTTTTCCTGTGCTTGATAGGCATAGGAATGTTCACAATTCCGTACTATTCAATAAGCCCAAACCACTACTGGCATACCTAGGAATATACTAGCCAACTTCAAAATCAATTGTTGGCAAGCCAGATGCCGTAATTTCGGCTTCAATATGTTGCTGCATATTTTTGGCGTCTTCAAAAGAAACAGCCCGTGTAGCCGTTCGCTCTCGTAACAGCTCGTCACTGATTTTCAAACGCACTATAAGGTCAGCGTCCAGTACAACTGTGCCGAAGACTGGTTCACCTGCCTGTACTTTTACCCGCTCTTTAGTTAGTTTTGTCATCGTTTCACCAATTTCTGGTGTCCACGGTGTTTGGCAAACATAATCTGCTTCGTCTTTGGTTAGCATCGGAAATACCAGTTTGTCCATATCTTGGACATTAGTCAGGTGTTCAATCAGTGTACTTTTACCTGTGCAAGTGCCGCCAATCACGACGACACGCTCGTTTTTGTACTTATCAAGCACAGCCTGTAATTCAGCTGCTTGCCTCTGCATAGCAGTTTCTAATGATTGTTCACGTTCGGTCATCGTTTAATCCTTCAAGGTATTCAGCAAAGCCATCTTCTGTTACGACGCCAATAACTTCATCAGCTATTGCTTTCAGTTCATCAACAGCGTTACCCATAGCAACTTTATACTCTACCGCATTGAATAAATGAATATCATTATGCCCATCGCCTACACCTAATGTGTTTTTGCGGTCAACATTTAATAACCTCAATAGCTCGGCGATAGCGTGTTCTTTTGTGGCATTTTGATTAGTAACGTGAATGTCGTTAAAGCCAGGTCGTTGAGCGACAACCATCGTAACTGCAATACCCGCTATCTCTGATAATTTAGCAACAATATCTGGTGCAATGTTTTGAGGCACAAATATCTGCTCAAAGAAATATACTGGCTCGTTAATTTTCAAGTCACTTAAAGAAATGCCGCCATTCAGATAGGCATCCTCGTCGTTGTCGTTATATAGAACGTTGTAGTCGGGATACTGCTTCACTACACCAATTGCTGCATCTATATCGGCTGGTTCTACATTACATTGCCACAGTATCTCGCCAGTAGTTGGGTTACAGATTTGAGTACCTGCTGAAATAATGCACGGGTCTACTAAATCCAAACCTTTCAGCACGGGCTTAGCGAACGACCATACTCTACCAGTGGCTGCACATACATAGTAACCATCTTCAACGTCACGAACCGCTTTAACTAACCGCTCTGTGGGCTGTTTCTGGGACGGCGAATTGATTGCTGTCCCGTCAATGTCAAAAATAAGTGCCTTATCTTTTATCACTTAGTTTGCTTTCGGTTGATAATTACCTCTGATACTTCCATATTCTTTGGCAAATCTAGTATTTGCTTCATAAACAAAGCAACATCCTCTGGTCGCATCCATTCGCCCTCGCTTGTTGTGTTGTCATCGCCAGTCGCCTTTTCAAATAACTTTGACTTGAAACCGCCTGGACAAAAACTAATAACTCGGCAAGCCGTATCTTTTAGTTCAGCTTGTAAGTTGGCACTAAAGCCACGCATAGCCCATTTAGATGCACCATATACAGCCTGGTCAACGTAACCTTTCATCCCAACTGTAGATGCAACGTTTACAATGTCTGTGCCGTCTTTTTTGATACGGTCAACAAGGTTTGAAACGAGCAAAATAGCCGACTTTACATTGGTAGACATTACACGCTTCACTTCATCTTCGGTTATTTTGCCTAAAGGCTGCACCGACAATACGCCCGCACAGTTGATCAAGGCTTCAAGTGGTTCGTCTATGGCTAATACGGCTGTAGCAGCTTTCTCAATGTCAGCGCCCTCACGTAGGCTAAGCAAGATATTGTGGTCTGCATATTCACATTTGCGACGTGATATGTTGACCACCGTTTTACCAGCTTCTTTGTAAAGTCTTGCTAGTTGATGACCTAATCCGTCGCTTGCACCTGTTATAACAATCATTCCTGCTCCTATTCACTACTTATTCATTTGATGACATTTGTCTTACGCCAGATGTTATTATTATACAGTAACGCACATCTGTTGTGTTGGTCTGTTTTAGGAAGACGTATGAAAGAAGATGTAGCTGAATTAGTAAAACTGTATGACGAAGGTAGTAAAGCCAGCGATAAGTTTGGCAAACTTTATAGTGTCATTGTGCCTACCAGAACACCGCAAGCTATGGCTATGCCGCAAATGGTAAAAACTGGTCCGCTCGGCATACCTACGTTTGCATACCCAACGCCAGAACCAGAACACGAACGGACGGTTGAGTTTTTACAATCAGCCAAACAATACGTGGACGGTTGGATAAAAGATGTGCAATCCGTGCTAGACAGGATTGGCAAGACACGCTACAAAATGCAGTTCAACGACCCACGGGGATCGGTTGGTAGCAACCTATTGTTTAGCGAACGAACCGACAATGAACGAAAGTTAGATGACATACTGGACGATTTTGGTGATCGGGTAGCCGAACTACGCCGCATTATCTTTGATTATGAAGAAAGTAGCGAACGCTCACTACCAGCGTCAGCCCAAGAAGTAGAACCAGCCACGTATGACGCTAAAAACCGCACCATATTCTTCGCTGACGAAGCCATACGCTTCAACAAAAATGCTGAATACTCACCAGCCATCTGCAAGCTGATGTTTGAAAAGCCCGACAGCCTATGGCAGATCAAAGACTTTCAGACGGTTTGGGATAGCCTATACGACTACCTGCCTGAACTACAAAAGCCCACTGACTGGAACAAGGTTTATGACGCTCTCAAGAAAATCAACGCCCGTGTTGAAAAGTCCACGAACATACCCGACTTATTCAAGCTCACTACAAAATCGGTGCGGCTCAACCCAAAATACATCGCTCTGTCTAAAAAATAGCCAGAATTAGGCTAAATCGCTCTTTCATACCATCGGGGTATGATCAAGCAACCAAACCAGCAAGACACACAGGTCGCCAAGCCCGACCCTATGCTTTTGCTGACTAAACTGCTGATCAAAATAGACCAACGGGAAAAAGTAATTGAAAAATTACAGGAAGGCGAAACAGATAGTGAAAGCGATCAGCGAAGTTCAAATAGTGCCAGTCAAAGCGAATAATGGCTTGATTGGCTTCGCCAGCTTTGTGTTATACGAAGCCATTTACTGCGGTTCTGTGGGTATATTTACCCGACCAAACGGCGGTTTTCGGCTTGTGTATCCGACACGCAAGATGACTGGCAGGGATATAGATGTGTATTACCCCATCAGCAAGCAGGTGGGGTTAGCGATAGAAGACGCAGTAGCAATAAAGTTTGAAGAAGTAGTGAGCAACGACGATGGTAGATACGGTTCTAATAACGCTAGATTGGCGTAAAGATTTTGAGCTGATGGAAGGTTGCTACAAACAATTTGCAACTGACGTAACCAATTTTTTCAGACCGCCGTTCATACAGTTCGGCACGAAGAAAGCTTTTTTGGTAGAACGTAACCCCACCGCCAAAGAAAAGGCTGATAGCAATTATATGCCCCGTCTGACGCTTATCAAGGCGGTTCGGCGTGGCGGTGTGCCAATTACGCTCAACATTGAGTTTTCAGCACCAAAGGTCGTCCACAACGACAATTTCAATGAAATTACTGAAAGCGATTTTGACTATCTGTGCGTCCAGCTACACCGCAAACTTTACAATATCGGCGTAATTGTAAATGGTCCGAATACACTAAAAAATGCTCTTGTCAGCACCATACACTATTCAAAAAATATCACCCTGACGGATTATTCAACCGCTCACGGCATTATCACTGATCTGTCCAAGTGCAATTACAGCACACGCAAACAAAGCGATGGGCAGAAATACCGCAATAACGGCGAAGCAATGCACTTTTACAGTAGCAAATGGGGTTTGTGTATCTACGACAAGCTCAAAGAACACACCAAGTCCAAAGTGTCTGAAAAAGGCTTGCTTGAAAAAGACTACTACTGCCAGATGTCGTTGTTTGATGAAAGTCCACTTGCCAGCCCGTTTGAAATGGTGCGTGTTGAAACACGGTATATCGGCAGACGGCAAATCAGAAAGTCGCTCAATGACGCAGGTATTGAAACAGACGGCTTGACGTTTCGTGAGCTGTTTCGGGAAAGCACCGCCAAAGCTATGTTGAAATACGAAATAAACAAGCTCCGTGAAACCTATCCAGCCATATCGCTATCAGACAAAACAGCACCAGCATTACTCACCGAACTATCCATACAAAACCCACGAACGCAGATCGGGACAATTATGGAAGCTGTAGCCTACAAAGCCTTGATGGACGCTACCGACAGCCGCAACCTACGCAAGATTGGCAACTTCACAAGCCAGCAATGGTACAGCTTTAACAAGAAAATCAACGCCCTGAACTTTGCCAGACGCAAGATCGCCAGCTTTGACATCATTGACGAACAGCTAGAAAAGTTTACGCCCGTAAAGCTCCAAAAGTATTTAGATAAGTGATAAGGAATGTTATACAATGATAAGTATGAAAGACAGTAAGTTTTACAAAATTGAAGACGTTTGTGAACTATTGCAAGTCAGCAAAATAACAATGTACCGTTGGATAAAGTCGGGTAAAATCACCGCCTACAAAGTCGGTAAATCCTACCTTTTCAAAGTTGAAGATGTCCATAAGCTCATAGAAGACAGTAGGGTTGATATATGAGCAACAAGACCATCATTTTTGCCCGTGTGTCTACCAAGCGGCAAGAAACTGAAGGTTTGTCGCTAGAAGAAATACAACTGCCCCGTGCTAGGGAATACGCCAACACCAACGGCTTGAACGTCATCAAGACTTTCAAGATCAGTGAAACGGGCAGCGAATACAAGGCACGCAATAAGTTCAATGAAATGGTTACATTCGCCAAGAAGAACAAGATTACGGACATCGTTTCGTTTCGTGTAGACCGTATAACACGCAACTTTCGTGATAGTGTCCTGATTGACGAACTACGCACCAAGCATAAGGTAAAACTGCACTTCATTGACGATAGGCTTGTGCTGTCGCAAGAAAGCCGATCAAATGAAATTATCCAATGGGACTTTAAGGTGATGTTTGCCAAATCACAGCTTGAACGTATCAAAGAAGATGGTATGAATACCAAGATGTCCAAGCTAGAACGTGGCGAACTACCGTGGGGTGCTCCATTTGGCTTCAATAACGTAACGCTAGATACACGGCATAAGACTGTATTGCCCGACAACTTCAATTCCGAAGTGGTAAAGCGTATGTTCACATTGTTTGCCACTGGTGCGTATTCTTGCGAAAGCCTACGCCGTAAGGTAGCTGAAGAATTGAAAGTCAATCTGTCAAAAAGCCGTGTCCACGACATACTGCGTGATAAGTTTTATATCGGTATAATTGTAGACAAGAAAGGCGGCGGTAAAGAATATGTGCATAGTTACCAACAGCTTGTCAGTCGTGAACTGTTTGATATGGTCCAAGACGTGCTAGACGGCAATAGACTAGGCAAACGGCGGTTCATAGGCATACCTTTTATCTACCGTGGCTTGATAACCTGTGCTGACTGCGGTTGTGCTGTAACGACTGAATACCGTGAAAAGAACCAGCAAAACGGCAACAAGCACACCTATCACTTCTATCATTGCACTAACGCCCGTAAGAAACACAAGAAAATTACCTACGTTACGCAGGACGATCTGACAGCACAGTTTATGCAGCTATTCAATGCCTTCAAGAACATACCAGCCGATGAAATAGAACGGCTTGAAACTGAAATACAGTCATCGCACCAAGCCGAAAACCGCTTCCAAGACGATATGCTCAAAAAACTACGTTCAGAACGTGATGACTACAAGCACCGTATCCGTGTTGCGTTTGACGCAATGACAAGCGGTAGTATTACTCCCGATGATTATAACGAAAACAAAGGTCGCTACGACCAAGAAATAGCCCGTATAGACGGTCAATTAGCACGACTAGAAGACGCAGATCAAAACTTCTATACAACGTCTGCGTATCTGTTACAGCTATTCAAACACGGCGATAAAATCTTTGAGGTAGCAAGTGACGAAGAAAAGCGGCAGATTATCAGTATCGTGCTATCGAACCTCCAAATGAAAGGCAAAACGGTCCGTTTTACACCTAACGAACCGTTTGCAACTGTGCTGAAACTTACTGAAAGTTCTATATGGCAGGGGAGACAGGATTTGAACCTGCAACCAACGGTTTTGGAGACCGCTACTCTACCGTTGAGCTACTCCCCTGTACTGATGCAAATTATATCACATATTTAGCAGTGGTCGCTACTGGTGTTGTAGCGCAAAGTTGTGGATAACCATACCACTTGTGATTATTTTCACACAATCTGTTGCAAAAAGCATAAGCTTGCGGATATAATGAATAGGAAATGACCTATAACACCACGAGGGGACTGGGCGGACTGTGGTTCGCATGAGGTAAAATGAACATATTGATGCTAGGGTGGGAACTTCCTCCGCACAACAGCGGCGGTTTGGGTGTTGCTTGCTATCATATGAGCAAGGCGCTTGCGCAGCATGGTGCGAAGATTGACTTCGTTCTTCCCTATTCCGGTGAGCATCCGGGCACAGAGCATATGACTATCCACTCAGCGACTACGCTTAGCCCGATCCACAAGTTTGGTATTATGGGCGCCTACGATAGTAAATATGTCGATCAGTCAGACCTTGATAAAGTTGATGCCAAGGATCTCCAGACGATGCGCGGTGTGCAAAAGCGCTACGTGACATTTGTCGAGCGATTTGTGAAAAAAAATGGTGCTCCTGATGCCATTCATGCGCATGACTGGCTGACTATGGAGGCCGGTATGCGTGCTAAGCAGCTGACTGATGCCCCTCTGGTGGTGCATGTGCACGCGACTGAGTTTGACCGTGCGGGAACATTTGGCGGCGGCAACCCGATCGTGCACGAAATCGAGTACCAGGGACTGATGATGGCCGACCGTGTCATTGCTGTCAGCAACATCACCAAGAGCATCATCGTTCACAAATATGGTATTCCCGCGGACAAGATTGAAGTAATTCACAATGCGATCGATGTTTCGACAATGGGAAGCTACGAATATGACGGTCGCACCTATCGCTATCTCGAGTCTTTGCGCAGTGAGGGCTACACGGTCATCTCTGCAGTCACGCGCTTTACTGTTCAGAAGGGCCTCGTCAATCTTTTGCGCGGCTTTGCGCGTGCTTGCCAAAAATACGACAAACTGGCGCTTGTGCTGGCTGGTGACGGTGAGCAGCGTGATGAGTTGATTCAGCTGACTGCTGATCTTGGCGTCTCCGACAAAGTATTTTTCACTGGTTTTGTACGCGGCAAGCAGTGGCGCGATGCCTACAATGTCGCGGATGTGTTTGTGATGAGTAGTGTGAGCGAGCCCTTCGGATTGACGGCGCTTGAGGCTGCACACCACGACACGGCACTTATTATTAGCAAGCAATCAGGTGTTGGCGAGGTGCTAAGCAGTATTTTTCGCTATGACTTCTGGGATACTGACAAACTGGCAGACCAGCTGGTCGGTATTGCTACTTCACCTGCCCTCAAGCGCGCGCTCAAGGAGGATGTGAAGAACGAATACGCGCGTCTTTCGTGGCAGGATGTTGCGAAAAAATGCATGAACCTTTATCGTCGTATGAAAGTCGGGGCAACAGCATGATCGGCCGTGGTATCGTACTCTACCTCCATGTGCATCAGCCATGGCGTGTTCGTGACTATACGGTGTTTGACACGGCGACAAATCACGAATATTTTGCCGGCGTAAGCGAGGTGCAGCGCGACAATCGTACGATATTTGAGAAAGTGGCCAACAAATCATACCGGCCGATGAATGCGCTTTTGAAGGAACTGCTCGATACGCATCCTGAATTTCGCGTGTCGCTGAGTATCACCGGAACATTTATTGAGCAGGCCGAGCAATGGGCGCCCGATGTGCTGGACAGCTTTAGGCAACTCGTTTCGACGGGGCGGGTTGAGATTGTATCAGAGACCTACTACCATTCGCTTGCGTTTTTCTATAGTCGTGATGAGTTTGAGCGGCAGGTAGAGATGCATCGACAAAAAGTCCGTGATGTATTTGGTGTTGAAACGAGCGTGTTCCGTAACACCGAGCTTGCATACAACGATGAACTAGCAGCATGGGCTGACGGCTATGGATTCAAGGGCATTATCGCTGAAGGCTGGGATCCGATACTTGGCTGGCGCAGTCCAAACTATGTGTATCGGCCAGCAGGTACTAGCAATATCAAGCTCCTCATGAAGAATTATCGCTTGAGTGATGACCTTGCCTTCCGGTTCGGCAATCAATCATGGGATCAGTTCCCTCTCAAGCCCGACACCTTTACCGAGTGGACTAATAGCGCACTCGGCGACAATGGTGAAATTGTGAACCTATTCATGGACTACGAGACATTTGGCGAGCACCAGTGGGAAGATACGGGTATCTTTGAGTTCTTCAAGCTGTTTGTTGGCAATTGGCTAGCAAACGAAGCTAATACGTTCTATACACTCAGTGAGGCTTGTGACACATTCGATGCTGCCGATGAAATTAGTTCACCGAATACGATTACCTGGGCGGATACAGAGCGCGATTTGACTGCCTGGCTCGGTAACAGTATGCAACACGAGGCGATGCACCATCTATATGCCCTCGAACAAGATGTCATACGATCGGGTGATGACGCGCTGATTGCCGACTGGCGACGCCTGACCACAAGCGACCACGCCTACTACATGTGCACCAAATGGTTTAGTGATGGCGATGTGCACGCTTATTTTAGCCCCTATGACTCACCATATGATGCATTTCTGTACTTTATGAATGCACTGCGCGATGTGCGCTACCGCGTCATGGAGCATCACACCTACGGAGGACTCGGTGGCTAGGCCGATAGTTCTCAGCAACGGCGAACTACATGTCGGTATAAATACATATGGCCTAGTACACGACTTCTACTATCCATACGTTGGGCTTGAGAACCATGCGGCAGGCCAGTCGCTCCGTCATCATATCGGGGTGTGGGTAGATGGCAAAATTTCTTGGCTCGATGACAAAAGCTGGGAGTTTGATTTCAGCTATCCTCACGAGGCACTTGTCGGTCATACGGTCGCCAAGAATCACGACATTGGCATTATGCTCGAATTTGACGACACGGTTGATGCAGAGTTTAGCGCGTTCATGCGTAATCTTCATGTTATCAATCTGAGCGCTGGGGCCCACGACGTTCGGATCTTTATGCATCAAGCGTTCGTCATCGGTGATGGACGAAGCAATACCGATACCGCACAGTACCTACCCGATGCAAATGCGATACTTCATTATCGTGGCAGACGAGCATTCATAATATCTGGTCAGGATGACAACGGTGAGTGGTTTGACCAATACACTGTCGGGCTGTTCGACATTGAGGGCCGCGAAGGTACCTATAAAGATGCCGATGATGGTGAGCTAAGTTCATGCCCTGTCGAGCATGGCCGTGTTGATTCGACACTGCGGTTTAAGGTGCAGCTCGATCCTCATAGTTCTGCGCGATTCCACTACTGGGTGACCTGCGGTACGTCTGCTCGCGAAGCGCTTTATATCCATAAGCAGTTGACCAGCCAGGGCGTCCATAAGCGCCTTGATGTGACGGTCAAATGGTGGCATGAATGGCTGAAGCCTGCAAAGGTGGTTGCTGATAAAATTGATGCGAGTCATCGAGATGTATTCCTAAAAAGCGTGATGATCATGAAGTCACATATAGATAAGCGTGGAGCGGTGATCGCGAGTACCGATACCTCAATGCTGAACTACTGGCGGGATGCCTATGCCTACTGCTGGCCCCGCGATGGAGCGTATGTCATGTGGCCACTGATTCGTATGGGCTATAAAGATGAGCCGTATCGCTTTTTTGAGTTTTGTCGTCGGGCTCTTTCGGCTGGTGGCTACTTGATGCATAAATATCGCGCTGATGGTGCGCTGGGCAGTAGCTGGCATCCGTACATTCATGCTCATGATGAAGTGGCACCGCCTATACAGCAGGACGAGACCGCACTCGTGTTGTTTGTTTTTAGTCAGTTCTACCATATGCAGCGCGATGACGTGATGCTCAAGGAGTTTTATGAGCCTATGGTCGTGCCAATGGCAAATTTCCTTGCGAGCTACATCAATACACACACTGGGCTACCCCGACCAAGCTATGATCTATGGGAAGAGGTGTTTATGACGACGACTTACACGACGGCTGTGACACATGCCGCGCTGCTCGCCGCTGCCGATCTTGCCGAGGTGAGAAAAGACAATGACAACGCCGTAAAGTGGCGCGCTGCCGCAGATGACATACACCAGGCTGCCCATAAGCTCCTCTACAACACTGACAAGAAATGTTTCTATAAAGGCGTTACTGTCAGTGAAGATGGGACGGTAAAATATGATGACACTATTGATATGTCGAGTATCTTTGGGTCATTTATGTTCGGCCTTTTCGGTGTTGATACCGAGGAGACGAAAAATGCTGTCGCCACTGCCGAGGCGCGGTTCGCGGTTAGCGATGAAGTGCCAGCCATCGGACGCTATGAAAACGATGGATATCGTCGGGTGCACGAAGATACACTAGGTAACTGGTGGTTTGTGACATCGCTATGGCTTGCTCAGTACCATCTTGAAACTGGTAATCATGACCGTGCTGATAAAGTGCTCAAATGGGTGCGTGACCGTGCGTGGGATACGGGTGTACTTACCGAGCAAATTGATCCAGTGACACGAGAGGAAGTGTCGGTGGCGCCACTGACATGGAGCCAGGCGGAGTACGTCTCAACACTACTGGATACCGTTACCGAGAACTAGCATGCCAAGTCGAGATAGATTCAATCTAAGAGTCAAACGAGCATTGCGGCATATGACGCCTCGTCATATTGTACGTTCACGCATGACGTCGAGCGCAGTTCGTAAATTTGCCGACTCGCTCGGTATGGTGTATTTTGGGCTTGTTAATCAGCGTAATGACGAGCATCGACTCGTACGCGGGCACACCGTTTCGGCAACGCACCGCGATGACAACTACTGTGTTGGGACTATCCGAGGGTACGATACCGTGCTTGTCTCTCGCAACGATGTGATTCGGACGCGTAGTCACAAAGCGGCGCGCTGCCACTGGCTGATTTGTGCCGTAGATCTTCATACAAAGATTGACGTACCGCATGTGTATGTAGGTCATATTACTAGGGAAGATGCGTTTGCGGCATCCTATGAGCAGCTTGCGTATGTCGAGCCAGGGCTTACCGGAGTATACCCACCCCGCTTTTTGAGTGACTATAATGTGTACTGTGTGCCGGGGAGTTTGATGATGGTTGAGCAGGTGGTGCCTCCGCAAACTGCGGACGTCATCGCGCAACACTTTGGTGGAGTGAGTATAGAGATTGAGGACAATACAGTATATTTATATATCGAGAGTGAGCACCCGCGTGAACGACAGCTTGAGCGAATGGTATCAAATGCCGTATGGCTTGCGCAGTCAATTGACGATGCAGTCATACCACCCGAGGCGTAGCGTGTATCAATAAAGCGGGCCTCGTTGCCCGCTTTATGAAACATAGTGTAAAGGATTGCCGACTAGCCTTTGCGTGGCTTGACTTCGTTGCGTCCGAGAGATTTTTTGGTCTCGACGTATTTAGCGTGCTTGCGCGCCTTTGGGTCGTACTTGTTTAGTTCCAATTTGTCTGGAGTGTTCATCGTATTTTTGCGAGTGACATAGGTGCGATGACCAGTCAGTTCGCTGACCAGAGCAATAATCTTGCGCTTAGTATTCGTTTTCTTTGCCATACTGTTCCTCTAAAGAGTTGATAATGTAATTCAATACCTGATTTTAGCAGATTGTCGCATATTTTTCAAGCGAGAAGTTCCACTGCGCAGCGACGCTAGGTGCTAGCGGTAGTTTGTAAATACAAGTGGAAATTCAAAGTTCGCCGCTCGAAGTGTTGACATCGCAGATTGCAACTCGTCTTTGCTGGCACATGTGCAGCGGACGGTATCGCTCTGAATCTGTGCTTTTAGCTTGGGGTGGGCTTCTTTGAGCAGTTTGGTGATCTTTTTGGCATCATCTTGCGTCATTCCATCCCGAAATGGTATATCTTTCCAGGCGCGCATGTTTGCTTCGGTGACCTTCCCTGAAGGGTCGAGCACTTTGCTGGTCATGCCTCGTTTCGCAAGCTGTTTACCGAGCATTTCTATGATGGTTTCAAGCTGCCACTCGTTGCTGCCTACTACCTTGAACCCTTTTTTGTCAGCCAGCCATTCAACAGCAGCCGGCGTACCTTTAAAGTCATATCGACTAGCAATTTCTCGCACGACAAGTTGCTCGACATTATTCATCTCGGCCTTATCGTAGGTGCTTTCGATATCAAAACTAAATGTTGCCATATGTATAGTATACACTGACCGAGCCAAAGGGCTGTGTCGCTCTTTAATATATCGACAATATTTGCTATACTTCTAGGGGTTATGCCGCGATAGCTCAGTTGGTAGAGCGCATCCATGGTAAGGATGAGGTCCTGGGTTCAACTCCCAGTCGTGGCTCCATGATAGTGACGTGCACCGTCTGTGGCGGTGTATTTTATATTTACTGAAGTATTGCTGCTATTTTTAACTTACATTGAGACCATAAGATATGAGATGATAGGAACATGAGACAAGATAGGCTACATGAAAAGTGTGCGGTCGTGGGCGTGTCAGTTACGGGCCATGAGGGGAACGAGGCGGCGCACATTGCGTATCAGTCATTATTTGCACTACAGCATCGCGGCGTGGAAGCATCTGGTATCGCGACTAATGCCAAAAATGGTGGTGTCAACGCGGTGCGGCGACTTGGCATGGTGCGTGATGTGTTTCGGAGAGAAAATCTACTCACACTCGAGGGTTCAGTGGCAACAGGCCACAACCGATATTCAACGAATGGAGATAAAAACGATCATCCCTCACCTATCGTCAATTCCGATACTGGTGATGCTCAGTCTCATAATGGCAATGTACCCGTCCTCGGGTATCTGAATGATAGACTGCGCAGCCGTGGCTATAGGGTTGATCAATACAATGATTCTGGCAGGCTTGGTAAAGCGACCTTTCTTGGTATCGCAGACTCCGGCGGCAGCATTGAAGACTCAGTGCGTCATATTATTGAGAACGTAGAGGGTGCGTATGCGTGCACTGGCATTCATGACGATATGATGTATGCATTTCGTGATGCGCATGGTGTCAGGCCGCTCGAACTTGGCGTGTTTGATGGCGGGATTGTAGCGGCAAGTGAGACTTGTGCGCTAGATACGATTGGTGCCGATCATTTGCGCTCGGTGATGCCCGGCGAGCTTGTGATCGCACGCAATGGATTGATTGTACTTTCGGCGCAGCTCCGCGAGCCAGCGCCACATTTTGATATGTTTGAGCTGGTTTACTTTGCGAGGCCCGACAGTGTCATGCTTGGTGAGCGTGTCAGCGAAGTCCGTCGTCGATTTGGCCACGAGCTCGCCACACTGCACGGTGAGCAGCTATCGGCCCTAGGCAACGCAGTGATCGTGCCAATTCCAGACACTTCAGTATTTGCCGCAGAGGGACTGTCTGAGGTTACCGGTATCACGCACGAGATGGCAATCATTAAAAACCGCTACGTGGGACGAACGTTTATGCAGCCTAGTCAAGAGTCTCGACGCAATAGCTTGCAGCTGAAGCACACGATGAATGGCGAGCGCATCAAGGGCAAAGACGTTGTGCTCGTCGACGACTCGATTGTTCGTGGCAATACGCTGCCGCGGCTCGTACAGCTCGCACGCTCATTGGGCGCACGAACCGTCACGATCTTGGTTGCGTCGCCGCCTATTCAATTCCCTGATTTTTACGGAATCGACACACCAGACCAGCGCGAGCTAATGGCGGCGCAGCTAACTGTCGAACAAATGCGACGGGCGTTTGGTGCAGACTACCTTGGGTTCTTGTCAGTTTCTGCCATGGTATCCGCGACTCATCACAAGCAGGAAGTATTCAACCTATCGCCTTTTACTGGTGAATATCCGATTCCAATCGGCAGCTTGGGAGATGACATTCAGACCCCAGCGTGCACTGAGTATATTGCGTAGTCCTGCCTTCCGCCCTAGTGCCATTACTCTTATGATTTGAACGGTGCTGAAAGGCCTGTATACTGTCCCTCATGGGAGTGATCTATTCTACTGAAGCGGTGTCGCGCGGACACCTTCCAAAGCCTGGCGCACATAGCAAAGCGGCCGACCACCTATTAGTGTCGCTGTTTGATATAAACCGGCGCCCTTCACTCTTGGCGGGAATGATTTATGGATCTGTGGCACTGAATAATGCGCTGAGACTTGCTAATGGCTGGCAGTATATTGTAAATCGACTGGTCGCCCAGGAATTTCCCCATATTGCGCAGGACGTGTTGCAGTAACCTCTGCGATTTGGGTATCATCTTCCAGCCCCAAAGAAATATCCCTAGGCTAAGCTCTAGGGATATTTCTTTGGTACCGGAGGTAGGACTCGAACCTACGAAGGCTTACGCCGAGAGATTTACAGTCTCTTGTCATTGCCACTAGACGACTCCGGCCTATGGAGCCGCTTCTCGGATTCGAACCGAGGACCTACTGTTTACAAAACAGTTGCTCTAACCAACTGAGCTAAAGCGGCACGTCAAAACGTAAAAGGTACAGGCACAATTTTATCCCATATCTGCCAAAAAAACAAGTTACATGATCACTTTGCGGACTTGTTGGACACTTTTGCTGGGTGGATTTTTTGAATTTACCGACTTCGCAATTCGATCGCGTAGTGATTGTGCTTTTTCTTCATCACCAACCCTACTATAGGCATCTGCAAGAATATGAAAACTTTGAACGCTTGGATCAATCTCAGCTGCCCTTTCTAGCGACGCGATCATTTTGTTCGTATGGCCGAGTTTTTCTTGCACCTTTGCGTAGGCAATGTGTCGCGAAGCCAGGGCGTCTTCCATGCTCAGCGCCTGCTCAAATGCCAGTGCGGCCTTTTCATAATGCGCGGTCTCAAAATATATCAATCCGACGTTGTGTAGGCTGCTCGCGCTCGGCTCAAGGCTTTGAGCAATTTCAAAACACTCAATTGCATCACTATATGCCTGCTGTTTGGCGTATAGAATACCGAGGCGGTTATACGCGGTAGCGTTTTTCTCATCGACGCGCAAAATAGTAAGGAGTGCTTTTTCGGCACGTAAATATTTACGGTCACGTAGCGACTCTTGAGCGATATCCCAGAGCTTGTCCAGCTTGCTCGAAATCTTTTGTGGTAGATCTGCAGCAGCTTCATCAATAGTCTGCTGACGCCAGATGGCCCAGGCGCCGAATACCATGACAAGGAGTAATCCAAACATATAGCTATATTATAGCACAACCAGTAGTAGCTGGAGCTTTACGGCGCCATTGGCGGTGATGCGATCATGCGCGCGAGTAAACTTTGCGGCAATGGCTAGCTGAGCCTGCGAGGGTGCGCGTTTCACACTATAGGTAATGATTGCAAGCGCCGCTTCGATGACCTGAAGCGCCTGCACGCGATCACTGCCATACTCGTGAATGACACGAAGTTTGTCGGTGGCTGTCCCTTGCAGTAGTGCGCGTGCATCTTGCATCAGCTGGGCACTGGCTGCAAGTGCGGAAGGGCTCATGGCTAGTGAAGTAAGGAGCGCTGGACGGCCCGCAGCGATGAATTGAATCTGCTGTATTGCGGTTTCGTCAGTCAAGCCAAGTTTACGAATAATATCGACCGACTGTGCAGTCGAAAGTGCGCGCACCGTAACCCGCTGAACACGAGATAAAATGGTCGGTAAGATTTTGTGGTGGCTATGCGCGGTTAAAATGAAGTGAATATGCGGCGATGGCTCCTCGAGCAGTTTGAGCAACGCGTGCTGCGCCTGGGCGACCATTCGGTCGGCGTCATCAATGACAAATACTTGGCGGTCAGCAGATTTACTCTTCGTCTGGTCGTACAGCATGCGAATCTGGTCAATTTTAATTGAGCCATCAGGATCAGAATTGCCTTTTGCATCGGTCGGGCTGACAATACCTGAAAGGTTTTTACCTGCGATATCGCGGGCAGTGCTGAGAAGACCCATACCCGGCGCTCCATCAAGCAACACGGCGTGAGGAAGCTCCCTGCGAAATGCCGACAAGTAGGTCTCGGTTATAGGATTATACACTCGCGACTGCATCGGGGGCCTCGGGGAAATATGCAGAAAATGCACCAGGTAGCGGTGCTGTGAATACTTGCCGTTCACCCCGCGAAGTTGTCACTTCTAGTTTGTACGCATGCAGATACATGCGGTCAGATGATTTTCCGTAAACACGGTCACCAACAATAGGAGTTCCAAGGTGAGCGAGATGTACGCGCAGCTGATGGGTACGACCGGTACGTGGTTGCAGTAGGATGAGTGTGTGGTTGCCAGATGTATCGAGCACTCGGTAGTCAGTTTGCGCGGGCTTGCCGTTGCTATTGGCACGAAACGTACTGGGCGCGGAGGGGTTTCTGCCAATTGGCACGTCAATAGTAGCCTGCAGATCTTTAGGAATTCCCTTTGTGATTGCAATGTAGCTTTTTTTTGCAAGACGGTCTGCGAACTGCTGCTTCAGTAGTGCAAATGCCTCTGGTGTACGCGCGCCAATCATTACCCCACTGGTGTCGCGGTCGAGCCGATGCACAATGCCAGGGCGATCTGTCTCCAGACCTACGTTGCTATAGCGACGGAAAAAGTCCGCAACAGTGAATTCATCGTTGGTAGCGCCTTTGCTGTGTGTTAGTACGCCAGCAGGCTTATTAATGACGATCACGTCATCGTCTAGGTACAGAATGGGCAGTTCATGCTGGCTGTAGTCAGTACGCTCTGGTAATTTGATGGCTATTTTATCAGCGTCAGTCACCTCAAACTTAGGCTGAGATACAGGTGCGCCATTGACGCGCACATGGCCGAGTTTGATATGCTTCTGCCAGGTACTGCGGCTATACTCTGGGTGCCGTTCGGCCAACAGTACATCAAGACGCTTTTTATTCGACGTAGTTTGGAATAAATAAACGTCCTTACCTTTGAAGGGTAAGCCATAGGTCATCAGCTCGCTTGTCGGATTCTCAAGCACAATACCCTGCGCATTACTATCAGTTTGACGAATTTGCCTCAAGATATAGCCAGTATCATCTCCTGCGGTTTCGTCGAGAAGCGCGTAGTAGAACCCACGTTTAAAACGAAAATGGATTAATTGATTCGTCGGACTTGGATGGGACTGCCTGACTTGGTCAATTTCGCGTGGCACATGGCTATCATCAGCGATATTAAAGCGTCGCAGTATGGCAAGTAGGTCGCTGGTGGTGACTTTCACGCTAGTTCCTGAGTCCTACGGCTTTTTGCACACGCAACAGGGTTTCGTTGGCTGTCGTGTTCATGGCGCGTTCGCTATTTTCAAGTTTTGCCAGTACTGCCGCATCGTCAACCTGTGCTAGCCTGGACTGGAAGGCCTCGAGAAATGCCGCAACTTCGTTCGCGACAACTTGCTTAAATTCACCGTATCGTTCCAGACCATCAAATTCGGCTGCAACGTCTGCTACGGGTTTGCTGCGCAGAAGTGCGAGGATATCAAGCAGGTTGCTGATACCGGGCTGGTTCTCTTTGTCATAATGAACGGCTCCGACGCTATCGGTTGTAGCGCTCATCACCTTCTTCGAGGCGGTCTCAGGCGTATCACTTAGGAAAATGACACCCTTACCGGTTTCGTCACTTTTGCTCATTTTTTTGCTTGGGTCAAGCAGATCCTTGATACGTAGTCCTTGGTCTTTGCCGAAAAATTCGTGTTGTTTTATGACGGGTTCTGGTACGGTAAATAACTCACCAAACTTACTATTCATGCGTTCAGCAATATCGCGCGTAATTTCTAGATGCTGTGTTTGGTCATCACCAACTGGCACGTATCGGGCATTGTAGAGCAGAATATCACTCGCCATGAGAACTGGATAGTCAAAAAGTCCAACGCTAACGCTGCTGAGCTTTGATGACTTGTCTTTGAACTGCGTCATGCGCTCCATCTCACCTGTGCCAACAAAGTTGTTCAAAAGGATGGTGAGCTCGCTATGTGCGGGTACATGACTTTGGCGGTAGAGATGGATTGACTCATTATCCAGCGGTAACCCGGCTGCAGTGTAAACCCTCGCATTATTCATAATTGAGTCATATAGCTGACTGTGGTCGATTGGCGTCGTAAAGCTGTGCAAATCGGGAATAAAAAAGTTCACGTCATATTCGGCGGAACGTGTTTTTGCCATATCGATAATTGGCATCATTGCACCAAAATAATTGCCGATATGCAGGTCGTTGTTGGCGCGAATGCCGGTGAGGATTACGGGTTTTGTCATAGCTGTCTCCTATTATACCATTTAAAGTGTTATTTCCTCTGGTGAGTCTGATTTGAAGCCCAGATAATCCGTTTGTTTCTTGTATGAGTTGTTGCCCGTCATGATCGGGACAAAGCCGAGCTGATGCATATGAAAGTTTTTAAAAGTAGCAGCCTGTTCGGGTGCAATATCCTTTTTATATATTCTGCCCGTCATCGTGTAGAGCTTTTTTGACACCTGGCCCGAAGATCCGTTGATATATCGTTCGAGATCAAGGATTATTTTATTGAGCAGCTCGATGCTTATGCCGCGGTTTGAAACTTCGTATCCAACAACATTCGGGGCGATACTCGCGCTGTCATGCATTGGTTGCACTTTTAGTACTGTACCGATATGACTTGCGCGCATGAAGCGTTTTACGTTTTCATCAACAATATTGCCAACGATCAAAATATTTGGCTGAATTGTTGAGGTGGTGTGCGCATCGATAACCAGGTCGGGTTTTGTTGTTGCAACATATTGCTGAATTTCATTTGCCCTGCGTTGCTCGTACGTATTGTCGCCTTGCCCATAGCTTCGATTTAGATCGGACTCGGTGTAGCGTATACGACATGCGTAGGCGCGCGGATTCCCAACGATAAAGTCGATGTGTTCAATGAGCGGCGAACGCGTCCGCAGCAAATGCTGATAGAGCTTTACTCCGAGTAGCTCGTTGCCATGAGTTGCGCCAATAAGTAGTATTTTCATAGTGTGTCCTTTCGTATGCGAGCGGCGATTACCAGGGCATTACGTACATTGACGAGTCCGCTAAACTGCTCTTTTAATAGTACGCTATTGTCGGTAAGTGGTCTATCTGCTGGGTCGTTGCCTTGAAATAGGCCCTCCTCACCATATCGATTGACATGATACACGGCATCGTCGAGTGCGCTCGCATATGGCTGCGTGAGGGCGAGGTCTCGTAGCTCGGCATCGTCGTGTATCGGATATATACTCTCTGCGACATGCGATACCATGCGAATAATTGATGGGTTACGTGTATAGGTGGTTATGTAGCTTGGCCGTAGATCACGCACCGTAGCTGCAAGGAGCTGTGAAGCGACGCCGCGACGCTGGTAATTTGGGTGGACGACACGTCCGGCGAGCTCGATAGCGCTACCGCCAAAGATACTCCCGTACCATTGAAAATGCAGCGAGCGCCTCGCCTTCTTTTGCCAGCACGATACTGTCAGCGGCGTTGATATGCTTGACGGTATCTTCGAGCATATCCGGTGTATCGCCTTGGCCAAATCCAATGCCGGCAAGATGGGCAATTGACTCTACGTCGTGCTTTGAAAGTTGATGTGGTTGGTATGAAATAGTATTCACAGTAGCTCCTCTCTGTAGTTTATAAAAATAGAGACCGTCGCGGCCTCTATTTCATATTTGAGATTCAAACAATCCAACAAACCGCGTTTCTAGTCACGGTGCTGCCAGCCAGATGCTGATAGGTGGATGTGTTTCATACGGCCTCATCATAGTACATGTAGCTTTTTCTGTCAATGGCCGCTGCGGGGCAAATTAATTGTCGGGAGTAAGGGTATCTTTGGCAGCCTTACTAATTGAGGCAATAGTTGCAACTCGCACTGCTCCTGCTATCTCATGGCCGCCAAGTGCGCGTGTCCATTCAACGTTCGGCTGTTGCCTAGTGATATCTCTGATGGTTTCATCGAGCACAATCGCATCAAATTGTCCAGAAACAATGTGAATAGGCTGTTTGATTTTGAGAATGTCCTGATAGGACTGCTGATTAATGATCGCTGCTTCAAGAGATGCAAGGTAGGCAGGAACATTGACGGTGTCGGCCCTAAAGCCTTTGTTAACCAAGTAGTACTTGCCCGCTAGGCGCAGAACTTTCTCGGTAGCGTCTGGGTTTTCGGCCATGAGTGCATACATGCGACGTAGTACCTCTTCTGGCTTTGGATCAAATTGCTTTGGGTGTCGATCGGGCTTGTAGAGCGGCGGGCTAATAAGGACGAGAGATTTTATTGTAAATGGGTAATGGCGATGAGCAAATTCGATAGCAACAAGCGACCCCAGTGAATGGCCGACCAAGATAATTGGTTCAGATATATTGAGTGAGAAGAGCGTCCTAGCAATACTATCCGCTTGAGTGCGTGCTCCGTAGACATTCCAAGCCGGCTTTGGCGAGGCTCCGAACCCCAGCAGGTCAATACCAATCACTCGGGCAGATCTTGGCAGTTTAGCGATGAGTGGCTGCCACATTCCAAGCGAGCTACCAATGCCATGAAGTAGCACGATCGTCACCGAAGGCTGCGCGGGTGACCGAAACTCATACGAGTTGAGCCTATAGGGTAGACGAAGATATCTATGGAGCAGCTGTTGCCACATAGATTCATTATACCAGCACGAGTGTCGGGGGCTGCGAAGCAAGTGTTTCGGCACCAAGAGATTCTAGATGCGCTATTTTTGCGCGTAGCTCAGGTGCTATGGGGACACCCGAAAGGTCGTGCGTGGAGGTTGCAACCATAGGTGTGACAACAGTGATGCCGAGTTGACGCGCTAGTGACTCCTCAGCACGACTGCCAAGTGAACGTTGCCAATCAAGCAAACGGATCATTCGGCCAATTGGTGCAATGTCATAGTCTGCTATTGCCGCTCGAAATCCATCAACAAAGCGCTGATATTCGGGAAAACGCTGATCATTGGTCATAGTTTCATCATTAAATACATGCATGTTTGCTGAGTTACATTCTCGAAGCCGTGCCTGAATGTCAGCAGCCTCATCCACGCTGCCGGGGCTAGTGCCGAATGGACGGGTCATTGCCATGAAAAAGAATGTCAGGTAGTCACTTTGCTTCCATGGTGCAACTTTCCCTAGTGCAACCGAGTCCAATGACTGGCGCACATCAATAAGTCCGTGGCGGTGTAGTTCATCGGCCATATCGAGCGCGTACGCTGTGTTTTCGGCAACCGCTTGGCCATATGTTAGTGATGAGTCGCGACGGTAGCCGCCTGATGTAATGGCGATACTTATATAGTCATCGTAGTAGCCAGCAGTTTGTCCTAGTTTGCGCTGCAAGACTGCATGCGCAGCGATTGGGTCTATGTACTCGCGTGTCCACTCGGCTGTTTGGTCACGTAATATGCGACGCAGTGGCGTGTCGATTCGCTCAGCGGTCATACCGACACCCTCACTAGCTTTGACGGGATACGCGCCTTGCGCAGAACATCGCCAAAATGGCTAGTAATGCCAACATTACCGACAAGCGTGATCCCCATACCTGGCTGCCACGCATCAATCATACTCCTCAGACCCTCAAGCCCATTATTCGTATCGTACTCGATATAGTGAACATGCTCGTCATTAGCTGAAGGAAAAATCGTTTCACCGCTTGACACACTAATACCACGGTGCAACTGCACTACCCAAACACGAGTGCCGTCGTATACCCACTCAAAACGTACCGGTCCAATGCTGGCCTCTGCTTGCTGGTAGGTCTCTGCTATCGCACGCTGTAGTGTATCTGGCAGTGCGGTCATCTGCTCTTCCCCTACCATGAACCTGTCACCAAAGCCGCTCTTTCCTTCAATAATCAGGCTGCCGTCTGCGCCCATCGCGCATGCACCGCTATACTTTGCGTCAACGCCATCCTGCTTGAGAATCGACGCAATGTTCTCATTGGTTGGGTCTTCCTGCTGCATGAGCTTGAACGGATCAAGCCATCCTCTTTCGGTCGTGTACTTTCCTGGGGTTTGTTGGTTCGGAGCTGTGCGGATCCAGGGCTCTGGATTGCCGGTAGGCTCACCAAAAGTAAACGGTGCAACGCTGCGATTGAGTACCATGGTACGCGGCACATACAGCCCGATCTGGTCAGCCATAATCAACCCAAAGGTCTTGTCACCCAGCATGTCGCTGAATCGATTTGGCCACTGAGTTTCGGCACTTTCAGGGTATGCATCGAGCTGCTCGACTTCCCAGGTAATCGTATGCTCGTCGAGAACGCCATGACGCATCGGGTGGATACTGAATTCCTGCCTGGTTTTTAGATCATTAGGAAAGCGAGGAACAATTCCATATACAAGGTATAGAACGCTTCTTGCCATTTTACGGCTCAGTACCACGGTGCCCGCTTTCTCAACACAGCGAGGTGTATCATGAGGCGCAAACTCCACGACATTACCATGTGCCACACCGGATACGCCACCATCTTTAATGTCGACTGTCTCGTTGACAATGGTATGGAGCCCCTCCGCCTGGCGGGCTCGTAGCGTTGCTACTGCGTCATCAACAGTTTTAATGCCATAGTTAAATGGCTTACTTTTTGGATCGTCAGGTGAGAAACTCCGGACATTGATCGATTTTTCAGTAGTGTGGCTGAGTAGGTATGCTACCGCCTCCTCCTGTGAGCCAAATGCATGGTTTGGTGTGTGGCCGAGTACACGACTGTACCGAGGCAACCCCTCGCCGTCATAGCTCACAAACTGCGCGACATTATTGCCGCCCGCTGCCAAGCGGTCAAGCCCAGCATCCTTGAAATGACCTGTCTCTGACATACCTCTCCTATTCGTTTGTTCTCATTGTGGCGGAGCGAGATGACGTTTGCAAGCATAAGCAATATAAATTAAGGATGTCCTATTGAAAAGCCGGTACGAGATTAACTCGTACCGGCGGTGAGGGTGATTTGCCCTACTCCCCGACGACGGTGTAGCTAGGCCAGTTGGCCAGTACGTCGTCGAGCATGGTGATAGCCGTGCCGAGAGGCGCAAAGCAGGCAATGATGCGTAGTCTACCGTTGCCGTCCTCGGCAAGCAACAGCTCCTTAATATTGTCCTTGCGTGACGCAAATGGCCGCAGACTGATGCGCTCAGCATCAAAGTGCCCACATCCATCACTTCCTCGGTATACCTCGACCCACGTGTCACCGACGCGCAAGCGTGTATAGGTGTCGAGCGGTGTGGTTGCGAGAATCTCATCACGCAGCTTCACCAGCTGATAAACACGAAGCATCAGCACGTTGTGCTCGGCATTCACGTAGCCCATAATGAACTCACTGACAGCATCTCCAAACACCTCGCTCAGGACAAATGCAAGGGCGTTGGCGTATAGAGAACGTCCCCACTCATCACTTGCTCGATCTTGGTTTGCGAACGCCGCCAAGTTTCGATCTCTGTCATAGTCTGCGGGGTCGCGGTATGTGTCGATTATGGCGAGAGCGAAGTCAAATGGGCTAACGAATTTGTCCTCGTCTGCCACATCTGACAACTGCCTCGCCAAGCGCTCAGCAAAGTTACTAGCAGAAGTGCTATCCGCACCACTCTGTCGATACTCCTCAAAGCGACCCAGCACGTCCTTCCAGGTCATTCTTGGAAAGAGGTTGGCATTCACCATGTTCATGTTACTCCTAAGGTACTCTTTGTGCAGCTCGGCTACTGCACGACTAGATGTATTATACAACATTTTTATGAAACAAACAAAAACACCCCGAGTTGGGGTGTTTTTTGCACTCGATATGGCGCGATTAGCGCTTCGAGTATTGTTCGCGCTTTCGCGCGCTGCGTAGACCGTACTTTTTGCGTTCTTTTTCGCGAGGATCGCGACGCAAAAATTCAGCTTTCTTCAGTGTTGTGCGTAGATCTGCATGCGCAACGGTAATTGCCTTGGCAATTGCCATTTTGATGGCATCTACTTGGCCGGATAGGCCACCGCCGCTTACGCGGACAGTCACATCAAATTCTTGCTGCTTGCCGACGAGCGCCAGAGGATCAGTGATCTCAGCTAGCAACGTTTTGTTGTTGCCGAGGTAATCTGCCGCTGGCTTATCGTTGATCGTAACTGTTCCCTTGCCCTTGATGAGGCGTGCGCGTGCTGTTGCACTCTTGCGCCTACCAAGACCGTAGTCGTAGTTTTTTGAAGCTGCAACCATGTTATTTTACCTCAACTTTCTCTGGGGTTTGTGCGGTGTGAGCATGCTCGCTACCAGCAAACACCCTCAGTCGCTCCATCCGTGCTGGTGATAGCTTGTTCTTTGGAAGCATGCCACGAACTGCATTTTCGATGATGCGCTCCGGGAACTTCTCGCGAACATCCTTGAGCTGAGCATCTTTGATGCCACCAGGAAAACCTGAGTGACGGTAGTAGATTTTGTCAGTCTCTTTGGCGCCAGTAACAGGCACTTCAGCGGCGTTGATGACAACAACGTAGTCGCCACCATCAACATGTGGTGTGTAGGTTGGCTTGTACTTGCCGATGAGATACTTAGCGACTGCAGTTGCGACACGACCAAGTGGTGCATCCTTTGCGTCGATCAATATCCAGCGACGCGTGACGTCAGCAGGCTTCTGTACATAGGTTTTCGAGTCGGCCATTACTTAGCCTCCTTTTTTGCGGCTGGCTTTTTGGCCGCTGCTTTTGGGGCAGTAGCCGCTGGCTTTGGCTGCGTTTCTTTTGTTACTACTACTAGCTCATCGACAAATTCGACTGCAGCCATCTGTGCGCCATCGCCAACACGAAGTCGGGTACGGACTACACGAATGTGACCGCTTGTACGACCAGTGAGTTGTGGTGCAATCGCGTCAACTAGCTTGAATGCTGCTGCTTGTGTGCTGAGTCCGGCAATTACTTGTCGTCGACTCGCAAGATCACCGCGCTTAGCTTTGGTGATGAGCTTCTCGATATAGCGTACTAGTTCCTTGGCCTTTGGAAGCGTTGTTTCGATTCGCTCCTCAAGCACTAGGCTCGTTGCGAGGCCTTTTACCAGGGCACGACGCTGATCGCGTTCGCGGCCGAATTTACGTCCTTTATATCCATGTCGATGCATACGCTATAGCTCCAGCTCCGCAAGCTTGTCCTTAACCTCGTCAAGTGCTTTGCTGCCAAAGCCCTTGAGTTCGCGCAGGTCTTGCTCGCTTAGAGTTACTAGATCATGGACAGTGCGAATATCGTTGTTGATAAGCGCATTTGCTGTACGAGCGCTCAGGTTGAGCTCCTCAATCGGCGTATTCAGCTCACTTGCTTCATCAGCAGTGTCTGTACCAAGTGCGGGTGCTGACTCTACAGTCGTGCTGCCTGCGAGGGCTGAGTACTGATTAACAAGAATCGCACTTGCTTCCTCAAACGCTTCACGTGGTGATAGCGTACCATCGGTTTCAATGGTGAGCTCAAGCCGGTCAAGGTTTGTCTCTTGGCCAACACGAGTTGGGTCAACCTTGAAACGCACTCGGGTCACAGGGCTAAACATGGCATCAAGTGCAATCATGTCGCTGTGTAGGCGGTTTTTGCTTGAGGTCTCAATATCCTGATAGCCGCGGCCAGCTTCGACGACGATATCAAAAACAAGCGTCTTTTTAGGGTCGTCAACTTCGCAAATAACTTGCTCAGGGTTGATGATCTCGACATCAGCGGTGGTTTTGATGTCACCGGCTGTGACGACACCAGCGCCCTTTTTCTCAAGACGAAGCTCGACAGCCTCATCGGTGTGGACTTTCACGTTGACTCCCTTGAGGTTCAGCATGATGTCGACGACATCTTCTTTGACTCCAGGAACAGTTGTGAATTCATGTGTTGCACCTTCGACGCGAAACGCAACGACAGACCCACCACGGATACTACTCAGTAGTACGCGTCGCAGACTGTTGCCGAGGGTATTGCCATAGCCTGCATGTAGTGGCTCGATAACAAACGTGCTTGATGCTGCGCCATTATCGACTACCTTTGCAAGTGCTGGATTGTGAATTACTTTAGACATTTGGTATTCTCCTTACCCTATTTAGCGTGAGTAGTACTCAACAATTAGCTGCTCATTAATGTCTGCTTCAGCTTCTTCTCGCTTCGGCAGCCCGGTGATCTCAATAACAAGTTTCTTGACATCGCCCTTGATCCAGCTCAGGGGAACCTGGCTTGTCGCAGCGACAACATCATTAATCTGTGTGAAATAGCCTGTTTTTGTACTCTTTGGGCGTACGGCGATAACATCGCCAGCCTTGACTCGGATCGACGGGATGTCGACACGTCGCCCATTCAGTGTAAAGTGCCCGTGGCTGACTAGCTGCCTTGAGGCGCGTCGGCTTGTTGCAAATCCAGCGCGGTATACCGCATTGTCAAGCCGTAGCTCGAGGAACTGGAGAAGATTCTCACCGGCAAGACCTTGCTTGCGTGACGCTTCATTCATGAGTTTTGCAAACTGCTTTTCAAGGAGACCGTACATGCGACGTACTTTTTGCTTCTCGCGAAGCTGAGTAGCGTACATGCTTGTCTTTCCCTGGCGTCCACCAGCGTGCTGACCAGGAATGCCGCTCTTGCGAGCCATGATTTTGTGTGCTTTTGGATGGAGCGCAACACCTTCGCGTCGGCTCTGTTTTACAATAGGACTTGTATCACGTGCCATAGCCTAAGCCCTCCTTGCCTTACGTGGACGAACGCCACCATGAGGTACGCCGGTCACGTCTTTAATGCTGTTTACTGCGATATCGAAGTTACCAAGTGCGCGGATTGCGGCATCTCGGCCTAGGCCTACGCCCTTGACGAACACATCGACACTGCTGACACCGTAGCCTGATTTTGCTGCTTCAGCAGCTTTCTCAGCGGCCACCTGTGACGCATATGCAGTACCCTTTTTGCTTCCACGGAAACCGCACGCACCTGCGCTGCATGTTGCTAGGACGTTGCCTTTTGTGTCTGCAAAAGTGACGATTGTATTGTTAAATGTTGCTTGAATATGTAGCTGACCAGAAGGGACTGATCGACGCTGTTTTTTCTTGCTGCTGGCTGTTTTGCCAACGACTGCTTCTGCCATATGTCAGTTCCTTTCCTAAGTCTTACTTGCTGCTTTAGGCTGTGCACCACCGACGGCAACTGCTTTACCCTTGCGAGTTCGTGCATTCGTTCGAGTACGCTGTCCGCGTGTAGGTAGTCCAGACTTATGCCTCAGACCGCGATAGGCGCTAATGTCTTTGAGGCGCTTAATATTATTTTGTACCAGGCGTTGGAGATCGCCTTCGGTGACGAAATCTTTGTCGATTACGTCGCGAATGCGCTGTTCTTCAGCCTCGGTGAGATCTTTCACCCGAGTGGTCGGCTCTATCTTAGCCGCCGCAAGGATGGTCGAAGAGTGCTTGGGACCGATGCCGTAAATATACGTCAAAGCGATCTGCACTTGCTTCTCTGCGGGTATGACTACCCCAGAAATTCGAGCCATGCTTAACCCTGCCTTTGCTTATTCTTA